>JGI24702J35022_10002845_pt1 | contig 10478 bp, 11 predicted proteins | sample TergutTh196P4_FD_35022 | JGI IMG/M metagenome (IMG submission 35022)
ATATCGGAGTTTTTGGCTAAAGTACAAAAAGCCCCCCTCTTCAGAGGGGGGTGCCCCGAAGGGGCGGGGGGTGCCTACAGAAATCCTCACCTTCATCTTCTCCCTCTACCTCGCTCTTGTCTTCGCCTTCCACGGCTTCTTCGTGGCGGCCCGGCCGAGCCTGACGCTCACATTCCTGGCCATCGGCGTGCTCACCCCGGGGTTCCATTTCCTCATCATGCTCTTCGCGGAGAAATGCCCGTCCTTCGGGCCCTCGGGCCTGCGCAAGGAGCGGGACAAGCTCTCCTGGCAGATCTTCGCCGCCGTGGCGGGCGTCACCCTCGCAATCATGCTGTTCAACCTGGCCGCGCACTATCCCGGCGGGGCGACGTATGACAACTACCGCCAGTGGGGCCAGGTGCAGACCGGGGTGTTCGACGACTGGCACCCGGCCATCCATTCCATGCTGATCTGGCTGGTGACGCGCGTGGTGAACCGGTACGCCTTCTTCATCGCCGTGCAGATGCTCTGCTTCAGCCTGCTCGCCGGGTGGATGGCGGCCACGCTGCGCGCCTGGGGCCTGCGGCGCGGCTGGGTGGCCGCTTTCGCGGTGAGCCTGCTCTCCGCCCGCTCCACGGGGGGGATTTTGCTCTTCGCCTGGAAGGACACCATGTTCACCGTGCTGGCCCTGGCCCTGGCCGTGCAGATGATCAACATCGTGCTCTCCGACGCGGCGTGGCTGCGCGGATGGCCCAACTGCGCAGCCTTCGCCCTGACGGTCGCCCTGGCCACCCTGGTGCGGCACAACGGGATGTTCTTTACGATCCCATTGCTGGGGCTGCTGATGATCTTCTACATGAAAAAATCCGCCTGGGAGTGCGTGATCACCGCGCTGATGGCCGGGCTTGTGATCTTTGGCGTGCGCGGCCCGCTGTATACCCTGGCCCGCGTCACCCGGGACGAAAACCAGGGCTATGTGGAGGCCGTGGGCCTGCCCATGACGATCCTGTGCAGCGTCTACCGCACCGAGCCGGACGCGCTTTCTCCCGAGGCCCTGGGCCTGATGCGGGCCATCGCCACGGAGGACGAATGGGCGGCCTATTTCGCCTTCGGGAACTACAACTCCATCAAGTGGGTGGTGGACGCCAACGACACGCTGCGGCACATCCCCCTCAAGCACCTGCTGCGCATGACCTTGCGTACAATCCAATCCGCGCCGTCAACCTCCCTGCGCGCCGCGCTGGACCTGACGCAGTATGTCTGGGACCCCAACGTGTGGGACTACTCCGTGGACTTTTGGCGCACGGGGGACTACGCGGAGCCGGGCCCGAACACCATCACCGGCGAGGCCCTGGCCGCCGACCCGGGCACGGTGGCGAAATTCACCGAGGCCTACGACGCATGGAGCGACGCCGTGCAGCTGCTCACCCCCAGCAAGCTGCTGCAGTCCGTGGGAATCTCCATGCTGGCCCTGGCCCTGGCGGGGGCCTATTCCCTGCGCCGCCGCAGAGGGCTGCAAGCCCTGTTGCTTGCCGTACCCTCCATGGCGTACAATATAGGTACCATGCTGATGCTCTGCGGCGGGGATTACCGGTTTTTCCAGTTCAACGCCGTGATTACGCTGCCGCTGGTTTTGATTTGCTTGGCGAAGGAGTAGCGACTATGAAAAAATGGCAAGTAATAGCAGCGGGGGGTGTACAGTCCCTCTATCTCGCCTGCGTTGTCGCCTTCTCTGTCTTCCTCGTGTTGCCAAGTCTTTCCCTCACATTGGTGGCCATCGTCCTGCTCACTCCGGCATTCTATTTTCTGCAAAAACGCTTCGCGGAGAAATGCCCCTCCCTCGGCCCTAGGGGCCTGCGCAGAGAACGGGACAAGCTCTCGTGGCAAATTTTCGCCGTTGTATCGGGCGTGATTTTCGCGGCAATGCTGCTCGGCCTGGCCGCGCATTATCCCGGCGTAACCTCCGGCGACATCGTTATCCAGTGGAACCAGGTGCAGACCGGCAAGTTTGACGACTGGCACCCGGCTATCCACACCATGCTGATCTGGTTGGTGACGCGCGTGGTCAACCGTTTGGCTTTCTTCCTTGCCGTGCAGATGCTCTGCTTCAGCCTGCTGGCGGGCTGGATGGCCGCCTCGCTGCGCGCCTGGGGCCTGGGGCGCGGCTGGGTGGCCGCTTTCGCGGTGATCCTACTGGCGCCCCGGTCTACACAGACGATATTTCTAAATGCCTTCAAAGATACTGCGCTTATTGTGCTTCTGCTCGCCCTGGCCGTGCAGACGATCAATATCGTGCTCTCGGACGCCGCGTGGCTGCGCAAATGGCCGAACCGCATCGCCTTCGCGCTGGTGCTGGGCCTGGCGACGCTCATGCGCCACAACGGCATGTTTTTTACAATTCCATTGCTGGGGTTGCTGCTGGTTTTCTACGCGAAAAAACATACGCGTGCGTGCGTGACCGCCGCGCTGCTGGCCGTGCTCGTCATCCTCGGCATACGCGGCCCTCTGTATTCTCTGGCCCGCGTAAACCGCGGATCCGGCGAATTTACGCAGGCCCTGGGCGTGGAGAACCAGACATACGAGGAGGCAGTAGGCCTGCCTATGACCATCCTGTGCAGCGTATACAGCGCCGAGCCGGGGCGCCTGGACCCTGAGATCCGGGCGTGGATGCGGGCAGCGGCCCCCGAGTTTGCGTGGGACTTTTTCGTCTTTGGGAGTTACAACTCTATCAAGCCGCTCATAGTTATCAACAGACCGCTGCAAAACATGCCCTTGGGCCAACTGCTGCGTATGACCTGCCAGACTGTGCGGGCTGCCCCTGAAACCTCCCTGCGCGCCGCGCTGGCCCTGACGCATTTTGTTTGGAGCCCATTTCTCTTCTATAGCATAGACTACAGCGCAGGCCTCGATCCCCAAGCGTTCGCCAAAGAGGCACTCAAGCTCTTAGGCGAAGAGGAAGCGCCCTATGTCAGCGCCCTGTTGGATTTCTATATGGAACAAGACGATCTCCCTAACAGCCTCAGCGAACAGAAGGCGGCGGTTGACGGAGAAAAGGTCGAGGCGATTGCCGGGCCCTACCGTGTTTTCCGCCGGGTTGTGGAGCTGCTTACGCCCGATAAGATCCTGCAATCGAAAGGGGTCAACATGCTTGCCCTGGCGCTGGCGGGAGCCTACTCCCTGCGCCGCCGCCGGGGACTGAAGGCCCTGCTGTTGGTGGCGCCCTCCATGGCGTACAACATCGGCACCATGCTGATGCTCAGCGGCGGGGACCACAGGTTTTTCCAGTTCAACGCCGTGATCACGCTGCCGCTGGTGTTGATTTGCTTGGCAAGGGAGGAGAAAAAAACAACAAGCGAATCGCGCGATTGCGATTGACATTTCCGCGCGATTGGGATATAATGAAACAGACGATACAAAGAGGAGTGAATCGCATGTATGTGACAGCCACAGAGTTTAAGGCGAATTTTGGGAAGTACGCCGAAATCGCGCAAAAACAAATCATTCACGTAATGAAGCGTGGAGAAGAGATTTTCCGCACCAATCCGCCCGAAAAAGATATAGAAGCGCATATCAGAGCAATGCGCGGGGCAATCCCCCTGAATGACGAAACGAGGGATATCACTGTCGCGGATATTCGGGCGGAAAGGAGACGCAGGTATGAATGTACTGATTGACACAAACGTGGTGTTGGATCAGGGACTGAACCGGATGCCTTTCGATCAGTTTGCTGAAGATGTTTTCATGCTGGCAAGGGAGGGGCTTGTCCTTCAGCTCACTTCCAGCGCGGTCACTGATATTTATTATATCATGAGCAAGCAGACTGGTGATTTGGCCACCAGGGAATATTTGCTGCACCTGTTTGGCGTATTCGATATCCTCGACGTCACCGGCGCCGACTGCCGCACGGCCCTGATGCTGCCCATGGCCGACTACGAGGACGCCCTGCAGGCCGTCTGCGCGCGCCGCGCCAAGTGCAGCTATATCATCACCCGCGACGGGCAGCATTACGGTGGCACGCCCGTGCCCGCCGTCACTCCCGAAAAATTCCTGGAGGAATGGAGCGCCGCCCATGCCTGACCTCCACCAAAAAGCCCTCACCCTGCCCCCCCTTCCCGGCGTCTACCTCATGAAGGACGCCAAGGGCGGGGTGCTCTACATTGGAAAAGCAAAAAGCCTCAAGGCCCGGCTGACCCAGTACTTCGGCGCGGAGCAGCAGCACGGCCACGGCTACATCTCCATGGGGCTGGAGCATGTGCGCGACTTCGACTACATCGTGGTGAGTAGCGAGCACGAGGCCCTGGTGCTGGAAAACTCGCTGATCAAGCAGCACGGGCCCAAGTACAACATCAAGCTCAAGGACGACAAGGGCCACCGCTGGGTGCGCGTCACCCGGGAGGACTGGCCCCGCATGACCGTCGCCAAACAGAAGCACGACGACAGCGCGGATTATCTCGGCCCCTACACCAGCGCCTACGCCGTCAAGCTGGCCGTGGACGAGGCCAAGCAAGTCTTCAAGCTGCCCTCATGCGGCAAGCAGTTTCCCAGGGATATCGGCAAAGGAAGGCCCTGTCTACAGCACTTCATCGGGCGCTGCGACGCCCCCTGCGCGAAGAAGATCGGCCACGAGGCCTACTTGCAGAGCATGCGCGGGGCCGTGGCGTTCCTCAAGCGCGGCAGCATCCAAAGTGAAAAAGAACTGCGCCTGGAGATGGAGCAGGCCGCCGAGAACCTCGAATTCGAGCGTGCGGCGAGGCTGCGCGATACTCTCCGGGCTATCGAAAAACTCAGAGAAAAGCAGCATGTGGTCAGCGTGGGCGTGGAGGAGCAGGACGTGTTCGCCCTGGCTGGGTCGCAGGCCCAGGCCTGTTGGGCGGTGCTGCGCTTCGCCGAGGGGAAATTGTACGACAGCGAGCAGTTCTTCCTCCCCCGCCCTGAGGACTATGAGAACGCGCGGCAGGAGCTGCTCGAACGCTATTACTCCATGCGGGGCGACAAGCTGCCCCGCCGCGTCCTGCTGGACGGCGAAACCGAGAACCCCGCCCTGCTGGAGGAGTGGCTCTCCGGCCAGGCGGGGCATAGAGTGACCGTACAGGTCGCGCAAAAGGGCGAGCCCGCCCAGCTGATGGCCCTGTGCCGCCAAAACGCCGTGGAGAAGCTGGCGCACCGCATCGGCCGGCCGGGCAAGGGCATCGCCGCGCTGGAGGAGCTGGCCCGCCTGCTGGGCCTGCCCGGCCCCCCGCAATACATCGAGGCCTACGATATCTCCCACACCGCCGGCAGCGACAACGTGGCCGGCATGGTGGTGTTCCAGGGCGGCGCGCCTCTCAAGGCGGCCTATAAGCGCTTTTCCATCAAGGGCTTCGCCGGGCAGGACGACTACGCCTCCATGGCCGAGGTGCTCGACCGGCGCTTCAAACGATATCACGAGGCTATGCAAGAAAATCGCGAAGCGGGGAGCCCCGCCGCAGGCGGCTTCGGCAAGCTGCCGGATCTCATTCTCCTCGACGGCGGCCTGGGCCAGGTGCATGCCGTGGAGCCTGTTCTGGCCAGCCACGGGCTGCGCATTCCCCTGTTCGGCATGGTGAAGGACGGCAAGCACAAGACCCGCGCCATCGCCTCCGGCGGCGGGGAGATCGCCTTCAACGCCACCAAGGCCGCCTTCGCCCTGGTGACCGCCATCCAGGACGAGGTCCACCGCTTTGCCGTGGCCTATCACCACAAGAAGCGCGAGAAGAGCGCCTTCGACTCCGAGCTGACGAAGATACCCGGCATCGGCCCGGCCCGCGCCAAGGCGCTGCTGGTGCATTTCAAGACCATGAAGGCCATACGCGAGGCAGATGTTGAAACGCTCGCGAAGGCCCCGGGGATGAACAAGACGGCGGCGGTGGCGGTGCGGGCATATTTTGATGGAGGTGACCCCCATGCCTGATCCCTTCCTCTCCCGCACCGCCCTCCTCCTCGGCCCCTCGGCCCTCGAGACCCTCGCCGCAGCCCGCGTGGCCGTCTTCGGCCTGGGCGGCGTGGGCGGCCATGCCGCCGAGGCCCTGGCCCGCTGTGGCGTCGGCGCACTGGACCTCGTCGACGGCGACATGGTGAGCGAAAGCAACCTCAACCGGCAGATCGTGGCCCTGCACAGCACCCTGGGGCAGCCCAAGGCGCGGGTCATGGCGGAGCGCGCGCGCGATATCAACCCGGATTGCGACATAACCGCACACGTGCTTTTCTTCGATACAAGCACAGCCGGGCAGTTCGATTTCGCCCGTTATGATTACGTCCTCGATTGCATCGACACTGTGACCTCCAAGCTGCTGCTCATCGAGCTATGCCATGCCGCAGGCACAAAAATCATCAGCTGCATGGGCGCGGGCAACAAGCTCGACCCGTCACGCTTCGAGATCGCGGATATCTACAAGACCAGCGTGTGCCCCCTGGCCAAAGCTGTGCGCCAGGCGCTGCGAAAGCGCGGCATTCCGGCGCTCAAGGTGGTGTATTCCCGCGAGGAGCCCGCCACCAATGCCCGCCCGCCCGGCAGCGTGGGCTTCGTTCCCTCCGCGGCGGGGCTGATGATGGCCGGGGAGGCTGTGCGGGAATTGACAGTCGACAAGGAACAATGAGCGATCGGAGGGCGGCAAAATTGGACATGCCACACGGAATCATCATTTTCGGACCCAACGGAAGCGGCAAGAGCACAGTCGGGCCCGAGCTGGCACGCATACTGGGCGTCAAGTACATGGATATAGAGGAATATGCCTTTGAGCCATCGGACATGCCATATACCGCGGCCCGCCCGCGCGAGGAATGCCTGCGCCTGATGCTGGCCGACATCGAAAAGCATCGCGGATTTGTCCTGTCCGCCTGCACCGGCGATTTCGGCGATACCATCCCGCGGTATTACAAGCTCGCCGTATATATCTCAGCGCCGCTCGCGCTGCGCCTGGAGCGTGTCGAGCGGCGCGCGTATGACCGGCATGGGGACCGCGTCCTCAAAGACGGCGATATGTACGGGCAGAGGCAGGAATTTTTCGATTGGGTGGCGAGGCGTCCATTGGAAAAAATCGACCAATGGGCCGAGACTCTCACCTGCCCGGTCATCCATGCCGACGGCACAAAAGATTGGCGCATGAACGCGGCGGATATAGCGGAACGGTATTTGGCGCTATAAGAAACACCGGGGCACATACATGCCCCGGTGCGCTGTTTGTATCTCTCCGTTTCTTACTTGATCTCCACTTCCGCGCCGACCTCTTCCAGCTTGGCCTTGGCGGCTTCGGCGTCGTCCCTGCCAATCTTCTCCTTGATGGCGGCGGGCGCGCCGTCCACGAGCTTCTTCGCCTCGGCAAGGCCCAGGCCCGTCAGCTCGCGCACGACCTTGATCACGGGGATCTTGCTGGGGCCGACCTTGTTGAGCATCACGTCGAACTCGGTCTGCTCCACTTCCACGGCGGCCTCCTCGGTGGGGGCGGCCACGGCCACTGCGGCGGCGGCGGATACGCCGAACGCCTCCTCCACGGCGTGCACCAGCTCGGAGAGCTCCAGCACGGTCAGGCCCTTCAGGGTTTCGATGATGCTTTGAATCGCTTCGGATGCCATAAATTCTTCCTCCTAATTTGTAGTGATAGAGATGGTCTTACGCCGCCTCGGGCGCGGGTTCGGCGGGCACGGGATTCGCCTTGTTCACAACGGCCTGCACCGCGCGCGCAAAGGCCGCGATGGGGGCCTGGAAGGCGTTGCATACCGTGGCGAGCAGCACCTCGCGGGAGGGCAGCTTGGCCAGGGCGTCCACCTTCTTCTCGTCGATGACCTTGCCGTCGACGAAGCCGGTCTTCACGTTGAAGGTTTTGCTCTTGCTGGCGTACTTGGACAGGATGCGTGCCGCGGCGGTGTAGTCGTCCGTGCTGGTTGCCAGGGCCGTGGTGTTGGCCAGGTAGGGCAGCAGGCCGTCCAGGTCCGCCTTCTTGGCCGCCAGCTCCAGCAGGGTGTTTTTCACCACGCTGTAGCGCACCCCGGCCGCGCGCAGGTCGCTGCGCAGCTTGGTGTCGTCGGCCACGTTGATGCCCTTGTACTCCACCAGGACGCCCGAGCACGCGGCGCGCAGGACATCCGCCAGGCTGGCGACGGCCGCCTTCTTCTGCTCCAGGATTGCTTGGCTTGGCATGTTGCTTGATTCACCTCCGTATTCTTCCCCACAAAATCTTCGATTTCGCGGGGGCCCCGGGATAAAAAATGAGCCTCTCTGCCCAAAGGCAAAAAGACACAATCATTAGGGTTATAGACTGTTGTCTTTCCTCGGCAGGATTTACCCGAAAGAGTTTCGGTACCGGCTGTCTTCGGCAGAACATGAGATATTATAGCAGATGGCCGAGGGGATGTCAAGAAAAATTTTTATTTTCCTTTTGTGCAATCCGACGAATAAAATCCCTCTGCTCCGCATCCCAGGAAAAACGCCTCTAAAATCGTGTGAACCTGCGCGCAAACCCCCGTTTTTCATTTAAAACCCCGGGTCTTCCGATATGTGAACAGATTGTGAAATTGCGTGCAAACCCCGCTTTTCACACAAAAAAGGCGAAAAAAAGGGGTGAGGCCGCGCACCCCAAAATCCATAGTCATATTGACGAAAATAAAAAAAACCTTGACAACCCCCCATCCATCTGCTATAATATCTCAGCAAACAAAGCGGGGCCATGTGCCCCCACCCCCGGGGATTCCGTTCGCCGCGGGTCAATACGCAAGCAAGCTTGCTTCCAGCAAACTGACGTTTGCCTCCAAAGCAAATCTTGATTTTGTATATTGACACGCGTGCGGTGTAAAAATCCCGCCCGCGTTTTTTCTTTCAATACTATAGGAGGTGTACCACTATCGCGACGCCAAGGGAACAACAGCAGATCAACGACGCCATCCGCGACAAAGAGGTGCGCGTGGTGTCCGAAACCGGAGAGCAGCTGGGCATCATGCCGGCCGTCCAGGCGCTGCGCATGGCCGAGGCCCGCAGCCTCGACCTGGTGAAGATCGCGCCCCAGGCCCGGCCCCCCGTGGTGAAAATCATGGACTACGGCAAATTCCGCTTCGAGCAGTCCCGGCGGGAAAAAGAGGCCCGCAAGACCCAGCGCCAGGCGGAGCTGAAGGCCATCGAGATCTCCGTGGGCATCGCACAGCACGATTTGGGCTTCAAAGTGGGCCACGCGCTGCGTTTTTTGGAGGACGGGCACAAGGTGAAGGTCTTCATCAAGCTGCGTGGGCGCGAGATGGCCCACTCCAACCTGGCGCACGACCGCATGCGCGAGTTCGCCGCGCTGTGCGCAGAGGTGAGCACCGTGGAGCGCCCGTCGAAGCTCGAGGGCCGGCAGGTGCTGATGTTCCTGACGCCCAAAGATAAACCAACTAAGTAAATCATGTTACAGGAGGAAATCACAGCATGCCTAAGATCAAGACGCACTCCGGTGCGAAAAAGCGCTTCAAGCTTTCCAAAACCGGCAAGCCCATCCGCGGCCACGCCAACATCAGCCACGACGTGAAGGGCCGCAAGAACGGCAAGAAGAAGCGCGCCCTGCGCGGCACCGCGGTGGCCGACAAGACCAACGCCAAGGCGATCAAGAAGCTCATCCCCTACAAATGATTGAATTAACGGAGGAAAAACCAACATGGCCAGAGTCAAGGGCGCGACGATGACGCGCAAGCGCAGGAAAAAGGTACTCAAGCTCGCCAAGGGCTACTACGGCTCCAAGAGCCGCCTGTTCAAAACAGCCAAACAGGCCGTGATGAAGTCCGGCCAGTACGCCTATATCGGCCGCAAGCAGCGCAAGCGCGACTTCCGCCGCCTGTGGATCACCCGCATCAGCGCCGCGGCGAAAACCAACGGCATGAACTACTCCACCCTCATCAACGGCCTGCGGAAGGCCGGCGTCACCCTGAACCGCAAGATGCTCAGCGAAATCGCCATCGCCGACCCCGCGGGCTTCACCGCCCTGACCGAGCAGGCGAAAGCGGCATTATGAACGAGTTCACCGGGAAAGCAACCGTATACGACAAAGCGCGGCCGGGTTACGCCCCTGCCGCGCTGGATTTCATTTCAGGCCTGATTGCTCCCCCTTGTCCCGCCATCGCCGACATCGGCGCGGGCACAGGCAAATTCACAAGTCTGCTGCTTGAACGCTTCGGGTGCGTATATGCCGTAGAGCCCAACGCCGACATGCGCTCGAAGCTGCCAGTGCTCGATAATTTGCGTGTGATGGACGGCACAGCCGAGGCCACAAATCTGCCCGATCAAAGCGTGGACGCCGTCACCTGCGCCCAGGCGTTTCACTGGTTCGACGGCGAAAAATTCAAACAAGAATGCCAGCGTATTCTCAAGCCCGGCGGGCGGATTTTCGTGGTGTACAACATCCCGAGCCCGGAATCCCGGTCGCATCGAGAACTGGATTGGCACTCCAAGTACGACCCCAGCCGCTGGGAGCGCAACAACGAGGCCATGCTGGCCTTCTTTGACGGCGCGATGCGGCGGG
>JGI24702J35022_10002846_pt1 | contig 10476 bp, 7 predicted proteins | sample TergutTh196P4_FD_35022 | JGI IMG/M metagenome (IMG submission 35022)
TTGGGAGCAGGAGGTCGCAAGTTCGAATCTTGCTATCCCGACAAAATATAAAACAATAAAAACCAACAATTTGTAAGCGCAGTTTGTTGGTTTTTTTGATTTAATTTGGTAAATAAAATTGCAATTTTATGTCTTCTACTGTTGTTCCTTCGGGAATAATAATTTTATTCATAAATCTCTATGATTATTTTTTTCGGCGGCGAAAATACACATTTTACTTTTTTATGTTATGCAAACCGTTATTCTGAATTTTCTATGTTTTTTAACAATTCTCCCACTACAAAAAAACTACCCCCTATAAAAATAAGGTCGTTATCTTGGGCATTGTAGGTAGCTTGTTTATGAGCTTGATAGATATTTAGCATTTTTTGGACAGATAAGTTTGCGGATTTTAATTTTTGAAACAGTTCTTCTGCAGCCATGGCACGTTCTATCTGAGCTTGACAGGCGTAGTAGATTGCTTCTTGGGGTAATAATGGAATGATTTCATCAACATCTTTATCATTAGCAAAACCAATAATAATGTGTAAATGATGGTAAGATAATTCTTGTAATTGTTTCATTACTAGTTTTATTCCTGCTGGGTTGTGCGCTACATCACAAATAGTAAACGGTTTTTCCGAAATGATTTGCCACCTGCCCATAAAACCTGTGTTTGTGTAGAGGTTTTTAATTGCGTTTTGTAAGCACACAGATGACGCAGATTGAACAGATTTATGCAGATTATTAATCCTTTCTACTTTCTGCTTTCTGCTTTCTGTTTTATTACTGCTTGCCCCAATCACTTCCATACATTTCAAGAAAGTTCCGATATTTTTTTGTTGGTAATGCCCTCCAAATTGTAAATCGCCATGATATTCTTCGGATAGAAATAGTGGAGCTTTTTTTTGTTTTGCTACTTCTTCAAAAATAGGAAACGTTTCGGGATGAAATTCACCAATAACTACGGGGGTGTTCATTTTGATGATGCCTGCTTTTTCGAAAGCAATTTTTGCGAAAGTATTTCCTAACGTTTTAGTGTGCTCCAAAGAAATATTCGTAATTACCGACAGGGTAGGGGAGAGGATGTTTGTAGCATCTAATCTTCCCCCCAAACCGGTTTCAATAATTGCAATATCAACTTCTTCGTTTACAAAATAATCAAATGCCAAAATAGTGGTCATCTCAAAAAATGAGGGTTCAATTTTTGATAATTTTTTTTGATATTTTTCAATAAAATCAATTATTTTTTGTTCGGAAATCATTTTTCCATTGATTTTTATTCGCTCTCTAAAATCAATTAAATGTGGCGAGGTAAACAATCCCGTTTTACATCCTAATTCTTGAAAATAAGATGCTAATAAATGCGCTACGGATCCTTTTCCGTTAGAGCCTGCAATATGAATAGCTTGAAGTTTTTTTTCAGGATGCTCAGCCATTTCGGCAAGTTGTTCAATATTTTCCAGTCCTTCTTTATATGCAGAACTCCCAACACGATGATATACTGGAAATGACTGAAAAATATGCTCTAAAATTTCAAGATAACTCATCAATTATTAATCATATTAGGTCTATAAAAATAACATTATTTCTCGCAATATTGAAAATTGGCACAAAAATAATATTTTCTTACTAATCGACATTTTCTATACTGGAAAGAATAAAGTGAAAAATTTTACAATTAATCCTTAATCGTAAAACCGCCAACTGATCCCCAAATTAATCATATTTGCCTTAGATGGATAATTGGGCGTTGAAATATTTCTATTATGCTGAATTGCAGGCAGTAAATTGCTCACACGAAAGAAAAAATTAATTCTGTCTATCCTAAATGTAACATTAGCATCCCAATAAATAAAATTACCGGTGAGTTGCGAATCTTGATTATAAAATTTATGTAAAACAGGCAAATAAGCATCGGCATAATAAGCAGTGTTGTACATTAAATCGGTACCAATTAATATTTTTAACCGTTTTTGTAAAAATTCAAAGATATAATATAACGATAACTTTCCGGCAAAAAGCGGTACTTTTACCACCTCTTTACTACAATATTGAAAATTCAAATTTGCTGTAGCGCCAAAATTCTTATATCTATAAGGAACAAAAGTAGAAAGTTGAACCAAATTTCCAATATTTTCACTTTGCACAGGGCGCAATTCTTCTGAAAGATAAACCAAATTGCTAACTCGGTAATAACTTGCTGAAACATTGTAAGTTTTGTAATTCCAAAAAGTTTGTATCTGTAAAAAATTTTGCTTCAAAAATTGATTTGCCCACCTGAAATTATTAACCGTAACATGTTGCATAAAATATTCAGGATCATTTCTGTAATAACTTGCATTGAACCCTATTGCGTGTTCTTTTTCTTTGTTAATGGAAAATGAAATACCCGCTGTTGCAGCCATATCATTATTGGAATAATCGCTCCAAAACGAATAGGAAAAACTGCCTGTAATATCCATTACATCAAATAGATGAATGTGCGTTCTGGCAAAAGCATACAAAGAAGTGAAAGAGGTATATAAGTTTTGAATATTGGCGTAATCGTGTAATAGTCCGCCAGCAACATGAAAAAAATTTCTTTGGGTTTCCTTTTCTTTGTAGGGCGAGTAGTTACTCCATTGAATGGCGTTTTTTACATTCATTATTTTCGTAGAATCGTTGGTTGCGATAGTAGAATAATAGTAATTTTCGTATCGGCTACTACTTGTGTCAATGATATCATTGTATATGAGGGTTGTTTTTCCTAATTGAAAATCGTAGGTAACAGTTCCAAAATATCTGTTATTCTTATTTTTAATATTCACATAATTTTGAAGTGAAAAATCATGAGTAGTAATGGTTGAATAAGCGTTTGGAGTTTGTATTTGAAAATTTTTTACATTCATAGAGGTATCCTGATAGAGCTTAATATCAATCAAACCTCCGTTTTCTAAATTTTTTAAATGGTTGATAATGTAACTTGCCCTAAATCCGTATATAGAAGATGGAAGTTCATAATGAACCAATATATCGCCGCAAAGATTGGAACTGTTTTGACTTGTAAAAGCGCCTTCATTAGAAATGGCATATAGATTGGCAGAAACAGTAACCCCTTTCATATATTTTGCAAAAGTGGCAAATATTTCATTCTCTTTTGGAAATCCAAAGGAATAAGCAATTTTTGAATAGGTAGTACTTAATTTATAAAAGGTCAAATCCGGCTGCTTTTTAAAAAACAGCGAATAGGGTAATGTTTGATACAGAAACCCCATCTCTCTTTGATAATTAAAAATCATAGATTGATGAGCCTGTCCACAAATTCCCAAATTTTGGAAAATATTTTTTGTATGAAATAAGGGATCAAAAAGATGCGTGGTAGTCATACCTGTATCAACAGGTATGAATGTTAAATAATTAAAGTTAATAGATTGATTATATGAAAAAGAGGTGGGTAAATAATCAGGGGAAAGATCCATTACAGAGTCAATTTCATGCACGGCATGAGATTGCGCAAACAATAATTGTTGATTTAGAAATAACATAATTGCAACAAGAAAACTTACTGTACAGGCTCGCATTAGACAATTTTTTTACATTAACTTCTCTACAATTTTATCAATTTTTCAATTCTTTATTTACAGATTAATTTTTTTTATTCAAAATTGCTGCAAAAGTAGTATATTTTTTTATTATTTTACTACTTTTCACTGATTTAATAAATCTTTCTATAAATAAATTTGTTGGATATTTTTCATAATAATTTGTAAACAATTAAATAAAAAATTTATTTTTGCACACCAAAAAATAAAAACCAATATGCGTATTAAATACTGTTTAATCATTGTTTTTCTGTTTGCGTTTTGTAAACTTTTTGCCCAATTAGACCCCCAATTCTCTTTTTTCCCTTATACACAACCCTACTTTAACCCAGGCGCAATGGGCGAAAATGAAAAACATCTTAATTTTATTGGAATATTGAGACAAGGAAATATATTAATGAGAGAAAAAGATGAAACTGCTACACAGGAAGGAATTACCAACAATAGTGATAATAATAAAAATAACAAACCGGGAAAACCAGTTTATAACAAATATGATCAACAACAAGTATTAATTCATTTAGACTCTTATATTAAACAAATTAGAGGCGCACTGGGGATTATGTTTCTTAAAGATAAAAACGGAATTCATGATAATATTGGCTTTCGTTTGGGATACGCTTCCAAGTTTCGCGTTCGTGGCGGTAGGTTAGGAGTAGGCATTCAATTTGGATTCTTAAACCAAAAACCCGATGAGGCAAAGTGGAAACCCAATCAAACAGGCGATCCCACTATTGCTCTTGCGAAAGAATCGTTTCTTGATTTTGATATAAACTTTGGGTTGCACTATAAAGCGCCCACCTGGTATGTAGGAGTATCCGGAACACAACTTCTTCGAGGAATACGTGTTTCAGGTGAGGAAAACTTGCTTCGTATTCCCCGACAACTCTATATTTCCGGAGGGTATATTTGGGATTTGAAAACACCAGTGCCTTGGTCTATTGAACCTCACGTGCTTATTCAAACTGATTTTGCTACTTGGCATTTGCACTTAATGGCATTGGCAAGATACAACGGAATATTATGGTTTGGCGTTTCCTATCAGTTAGATAACGGTATTGCCGCACTTTTTGGCGCAACCCCATTCTACAACGATTCAAATGAATTTTTGAAAGGATTGGAAATAGGAGTTGCCTATACTTTTCAAACTACCAAGTATGCGTGGAAAGCAGGAGGCAGCTGGGGCGATTTTGAATTAGTGGTAAGATACGGATTTAATTTTTATAAAGAAAAAGCATTAACAGGGTATGGATCATCAAGACGTTTATATCAAAATCAATACTAAATATAATAATCATTTAGTTTTAACGTTTCCCAAAATTATAACATATTAAATAATGAAAAGATTAGCTTTATTTGCATCTATTTTGCTATGCCTTGCCGCTTGCAAAAATTCAGGGGATGGACAATTGGTTGGAGTTACTAATAAAACCAAATTTATTACCTTCACCCCTTACGGAATGGTTTATATTCCCTCCGGTAGCGTTACGCTTGGAGTGGGCGAAAATGATCCTGATATAACATTTGCCCCGCAGCCCCGAACAATTTCTTTAACCGCTTTTTGGATGGATGAAACAGAAATTACCAATAATGAATATCGCCAATTTGTGAATTGGGTGCGCGACTCTATCGCACACACCCTGTTGGGCGAAGCGGAAATTGAAAGTAAATATGGACATTACATGAAATATAAAAAGAATGTTGGCGATAATAATGCCGGCGATATTATAGAACCAAAATTGATTAACTGGAGAGAAGATATTCCATGGAACTCTAACGACGAAGAAGTGAGAGCAGCATTAGACCCGCTCTATACTAAAATCAATACCCGATACTATCACTATCGTCCGCTGGGAATTAATGTGGCTAAACTGAACTACGAGTATTGGACTTTTGACTATGATGAAGCCGCTAAAAAAGAAAAAGAGGGAAGCCCCATTGGAGGGATGTTCGCCAGCAGAGCCAGTCAGGTGGACGGAAATTTGGATAGATATATAAGAAGAGAAGTGGTAAATATTTATCCCGATACATTGGTTTGGATTTATGAATTTACCTATTCGGATAATGAACACATGACGATGAACTATTTTTCTCATCCCCAATACAGTCATTACCCTGTGGTAGGTGTAAACTGGTTGCAAAGTCAGGCGTTTTGTCATTGGCGTTCGCAACAGCGCAATTCGTGGCTTTTGAGCAGAGGATACCCTGTGGAGCACGATTTTCAGTTGCCCACCGAAGCAGATTGGGAATGGGCGGCAAGAGGTGGACTCCCTAATAATCCTTACCCATGGGGAGGTCCCTATCCGGCAAATCCTAACGGATGCTTTTTGGCAAATTTTAAACCCCAAAGAGGAAACTATATGGCGGATGGAAGTCTATATCCTGCTGTAGTGGCTTTCTATAATCCAAACGATTGGGGATTGTATGATATGAGCGGTAACGTTGCCGAGTGGTGTCGCGATACTTATAACCCTTCCGCTTCCGTTTTTACTTCTGATATTAATCCTTTGTATAAATATAAAGCTACTCAGGATGATAATCCTGCAAGAAAAAGAAAAGTAATAAGAGGAGGTTCCTGGAAAGATATTAGCAAATATATTAATGTATATACCAGAGATTATCAATATCAGGATACTTGCACTTCTTACATCGGTTTCCGTTGCATACAACATGCTATCACAAACCCAAAAGACGCTAACAAAGGAAGCGGCTCAAAGGTATATAGGTAAGAATTGAAAATCGTTAAATCTTAAATAATAAAAAAATATGAGTCTTTACAAAATCGTTCGTAGCAAACTTTACAAGAACTTCATGGCTAAATTGTATGGAATTGGAGCTTCCATAGTAATTACAGGCGCCCTCTTCAAAATTCTTCACTGGAATTTAGCCGACCAAATGTTGATGGTGGGTATGTTTACCGAAGCCATTATTTTCCTTTTCTCAGCATTTGAACCCCTTCATAAAGATTATGACTGGGCATTGGTTTACCCTGAATTAGGACAACAGGATGTTACAGGAAAAGAACAATCCAAAGGGTCTGTTACCCAACAATTGGACAAAATGTTGGCAGATGCCAAAATTGGTCCTGAATTAATAGAAAGTTTATCCTCAGGGATGAGAAACTTGAGTGAAAATGCAAGAAAACTTTCTTATACTACCGATGCTGCCGCCGCTACCGAAGGCTATGTGGCAAATCTTTCTAAAGCCAAAGACGCCGTGCAAAATCTTACGGGCGTATATGAAAAATCGGCAGACGCCATCTTCGCTACTTCAGATATTCAAGTGAAAAGTATGCAAGAGATGATTGATGTGCAAAAACAAAATTCTCAAAAATTACAGGATAAAATCGCCGCAACTTCCGATTTGCAAGTGAAAAGTATGCAAGAGATGATTGACGTGCAAAAACAAAATGCCCAAAAATTACAGGATGCGCTATCTGATACTACCGATAAACAAATCAAAAGCGCACAAGAATTGTTTGATATTCAAAAACAACATACTCAAAAATTACAAACTACCCTCACTTCTACCTCCGATATGCAAGTGAAAAATGTACAGGAAATGTATGATATGCAAAAAGAACATGCACAAAAATTGCATGATACCCAAATGCAAAATGTGCAAAAAATTGGACATATTCAAGAACAAGGAAATCAAACCATTTTAGAGAATTACAAAAAAATGCAGGAAAACTCTGCCCAACTCGCCAACTCAATGAATGACACCGTACAGGAAACTCAAAAATACAAACAGGAAATTGATAACCTCTCTAAAAACGTAGCCCAAATAAACGCTATCTATGCCAATATGTTAGCCGCAATGACAAAACAGTGATTAGTGGTTAGTGATTAGTGATTAATGGTTAGTGATTAATGTAACTCGTAACTAAAAAAACTTTAAACTTTAAATTTTAAATCTTAAATAAAAAATAAAATATGGGAGCAACAAATTGTCCGGAAACCCCCAGGCAGCGAATGATAGGCATGATGTATTTAGTGCTTACCGCATTGTTAGCGTTAAATGTATCCAAAGATATTCTCAATGCTTTTTCTATTGTGGATGGAGCGCTTTATACTTCAAACCAAATAACAGTAAGTAAAAATAATCAGGATTATGCCGAATTAAACAGACAAAAATCAATCTTAGGCGAAGAAAAAGTAGCAGAAGCATTTGAAAAAGCAAACCAACTTAAAGAACTTTCGGATGAAATAGTAAAATATATTGAAGCGTTAAAAATTAAATATATTGAATTTGTTGAAGGAACCAGCGCTTATAACGAAGATGGAACCGTAAAAACAGTAGTTGACCTCAAATCGAAAGATAATTCAAGTAAGTCAACCAATTTTATGATTAATGAAGAAAATGCTATGGAATTGAAAGGACGTATTGAAAAGTATCGCAATCAATTGCTCGCTTTTGTAAATGAAGATGACCGTGCCGCTATGGCAGAAACTATTGGATTGGATGTAAACGCAAAATTTAAGAATGCAACGGGAACTCCGGAAAATTGGGAAACCCACTATTTTGATGGTGTAATTTTTGCCGCAGGAGTTACATTATTAAATAAAACCGTTGGCGAAGTGAGAAATGCCGAGTCCGGAATCTTAAAATATATCATTCGTTCTATTACATTAAGCGACTTTAAGTTTTCTAATGTAACTGCAAAAGTGATCCCCAAATCTCAAATTGTTTTCAGAGGTGAATCTTATGAAGCCGATATCATTGTTGCCGCTTATGATGACAAACAACCCATAGAAGCGTGGTGGCGAATGGGAACCGGCGTATTATCATCAACCCAGGGCGCATCGTTGGTAAAAGGGGATGAAGGAATTGCACGATTGAGAATCCCAACGAATAACGTGGGCGATTATAATTATACAGGATTTATTAAGATGACCGGCACAGACGGACTTCCGCAATACCATAATTTTAATGCAGTTTATTCGGTAATGGCGCCCTCCGCTACTGCCGCAGCCGACAAAATGAACGTATTGTACGCAGGAATTGAAAACCCAATTTCTGTTAGCGCTTCTGTTTCCGCTGATAAAGTATCTATATCTTTAACAGGTGGCGGATCATACACCCAAGCAGGACCCGGTAAATTTAATGTTACCGTTCCTGAAAGTTTGGCAGGAAAATTAGTTACTATAAATATTGCTGCTAATATTGACGGAAAAACACAACCGATGGGTTCCAACGATTTTCGTGTTAAACGTGTTCCTGACCCAGTGGCTGTTCTTGGCGGAAATTTTAAAGGAACTAAAATTTCAAAACCGGAGTTGCTTGCCAATCCTTTTATTACTGCTGATATGGGAACCGATTTTGTTTACGACCTCAGATGGACGGTAAATTCTTATCAAGTTACTTTTATCATTAAAGGTATTGAAGATCCGCCCATCACATGTAAAAGCAGACAATTCTCAGAAGCAGTAATAAATAAAATAAATTCTTGCAGTGCAGGAACAGTTATCTATTTCCAAGATATCAGAGTTTCTAGCATTGCCGGTTCCAGAACATTAAATCCAATTTCTGTACTAATAAAACAATAAATAAATATAAATAAAATATGAAAAAAGAAATTTTTCTCATCCTGTCATTGGTATCCATTACCTTTTTGTATGCACAAACCGAGGATACTCAAATTCCTCCTCCACTTATGGCGCCGTGGGAGATCGTAGAAGTGAGCGATTCGCCTGGCGCCGTTCCATACCCTGCTGTAAAACAAAGCGATGTAATGTGGCAAGTATATATTTGGCGAGAAATAGACTTGCGCGAAAAAAGAAACCACGCATTGTATTTCCCTACCGAACCACAGGGAATCTATAAAAGTTTAGGACAACTTATTATGGATGCCATAGATATGGATAATCCTGATAATGAAAATGCGCTCCCAATTTATACAAATGAAGACTGTAATGTTATAACTCCACGTACTGACATAAAAAACGCACTTGCCAATACCAGAAAAATTACCAAGTTTGATCCCGAAACGGGAGAACCTACAGGTGAAACAGAAATTGTTGAAAAATTTACTGCTGCGCAAATCATGTATTATCGCCTGAAAGAAGTATGGTTTTTCGACAAAAACAGAGGAGAACTCAGTGTACGCATTCTTGAAATTGAACCTTTCTTTGAATATGAAAAAGATGCTATTGAAGGATCGGATGAAGAGGGGGTATTTGATTTGAATACGAAAAGAAGATTGGGGTATATTAGATATGACGAGTTGCGACCCTTTTTAGCCCAACAACGTTTTTATTGGCCCAAAAACTCCGCACTTGAAATTACTTTTGATGATGTGATGACATGGAAACGTTATTTTTCAAGTTACATCATTGCCGAAGGAAATCTACAAAATAATCGCGAAATACAGGAGTATATTAAAAATCCCCGCGACCAACGTCTAGAATCTGAAAAAATAATGAACGAAATTCGCAACTTTGAAAGCGAAATTTGGGAATATTAATAAAAGATCAAATAGCGTATTCAAATGTTTTTTTGATCCAATGATTTTATGGTTTTGTAAAAAAGAGATAAATTGGATTGGTTAAAGAAAAACATCCCCCTACTTCTCATCATCGTAATTGCACTGATTTACACAGGGATTATCCTGTTTTGGCATCTTTATAATCCGAAAATTAATATTACCATTCAAAATCCGGGCGCAGACAATCGGCCGGAAGGAAAAACACGAAAAGCCGATGAAGTGATTATTGGAGAGTTTTTTTTGCGATACTCAGAAAGTTCATCATCATTAACAGGAAAATGGGCTTGTTTTAGAGGAAACGGTTATCAAAATATAGTTCATACCGATGAAAACATAAACTTTTCTTCCGAGTTTTCTTTAGTATGGAAAACGGAAACCGGCGAAGGACACGCCGCTCCGGTTATCTACAACGGTTTGGTTTATTTT
>JGI24702J35022_10002847_pt1 | contig 10471 bp, 7 predicted proteins | sample TergutTh196P4_FD_35022 | JGI IMG/M metagenome (IMG submission 35022)
CCTGCGGTACGTTAGCCGAAATCGATGAGGTTCCGGCGTAGTAAATGCCGCCTATTGGGCCGCGGCCATGGCGGGTATTGCGGTATTTTTTCATTTCATCAATATAGGAATCATAAGCCCGGCGGATCAGGGAATCCACATAATCGTCATCATTGCCATACTTGGGCGCCGCAATCAGTATCTTTTGAATCCCTTCGTAACGTTTTCCCCTGAAGTCCGCCAATAGGGCATCCCAAAGTTCGGCGGCGCCCACACTCCTGTCCTCAAAAACGCACTTTTTGATTGCCGCCAGGGAATCCGCAAGATTGGCAATGCCAACCTGAAGGTCGCTGATAAAATCGTAGACAGCGCCGCCTTCCTTTAGATTAAGGCCCCTCTCGATGCAGTCGTCGCAAAGGGCAGAACAGAGTATGTCGGCGGTATTCTGCTCAAGCACCATATCGGCAACAGTATCAATTATAACGCACTGACGGGTAAAATCCCGGATTATCCTTTCCCACGCTTCCATCACTTCTTCAAAACTTTTCATGTCCCGGAAATGCCTGACTTCCGGAAGCGTCCGGCCGTAAGAATCGGGAAGACGAATATTCGAGTCAGGATCAACGCCGTCATTCAGGGCGATGAGGAGAGACTTGGGGAAATTCAGGAAACTCATGCCTGTACAGCGGTAACCCCACTTGCCCGGAACCGCGACTTCCACACAGCCGATGGCGCTGTAGTTATAGGCATCTTCCCTTTTTACCCCCTTTTCCACGAAAGAAGGGATTATCACTTCGTCGCTGTTAAAAGCAGGCATGCCGAAACCAAGACGCACCACTTCAATACACTCCGCCATAAAGGCATCATCAATGCCGCGGTGATAACGTACCGTCAGATTGGGCTGGGGAAGATGAGTCCGGGCAACGCTTTTGAGTATAAGGTGAGTAACCGGATTCACCGCGTCATGCGCCCTGCCGTCTTCATCCAAAAACTGGCCGCCCACGGTAACATTCTGGTAAAGGGGAGAACCCGCCGAAAACCTTGTATGTGTCCAGCTTCGGATCTTGTTAATCGTAAAAGTCTTGAGCCACAGGTTGGTAAAAAGCTCAAGAGCCTCATCCTCATTTATCCTTCCGGCGGCCAAATCCCTTTCGTAGAAAGGGTAAAGGTACTGATCCATGCGGCCGTAGGAAAGGGAATGGCCGTTGCTTTCGATCTGGAGGCATAGATGTACAAGCCACAGGGACTGTACCGCCTCATGAAAGGTTTCTGCCTTTTCGTAAGGAACCTTGTACAGGATCCGGCTCATTTCCACCAGTTCAGCCCTGCGCTTTTCGTCCTTTTCGGAACCGGCCATCTCAAGTGCGAGCTTCGCGTAACGCTCCGCGAAAGCTCTTGTTGCGTCAATTACAAGAATGATGGCCCTGTAAAAATAGGACTTCGCAAGATTTCCATAGCAGGTTAAGTCAAGGCATTCCAGTTTTTCTTTTGCTCTCCGGCGGAATTCCTTCAATCCTGTATCAAGCAGGCGACCATAGTTAACCGCCACATGTGCGTCCCCGGAAGTAATGTTTCCCTCGGCCTTGATGATCCCAAGATCGTATAACACCCTGGCGGATTCAGGCATGGCGGCCAGGCCCATATCCTTAATAGTGTTATGTTCCCAAAAAGGGGCTATTCCCTTTAGACGGATCTTCGTTTCTTCCGAGATGTAAAAGCGGTCGCCCTCCCTCCTGTCAAATTCATCAAGTTCCGCGATTACCCAATCCATGGCGTATTCGGGAAAAATTGGCGCGGAACGGTTGCTGGAAGCCTGATTGCCCGCCAGCAGGGTCTGCCTTTCAATAAAGATAGTCATCCGTTCAAGGACGCTCTTGTACATAAGCGCCCGGCGTATAGCCAGGCTCTGATCCATGTTTGCGCGGTAAATTTCTGTTGTGATGATGGCCCTTTCCGCACAGACCTCCGGCTTCGCGGAAAGCAGTTCTTCCCTGAACTCCCGCATCCTGCCGGTCATTTCTCCAAAGTATGAAGCGCCGGGCAGGGCTTTTACTCCGCTCCCCATAATATTTTCCGCTTTCTCCATTCCACATTTCCCATCAGGCATTACCGGTTCCTCATTCCTCATCATAAGGAACCAGTTCCGCGGCACCCAAAGCTCCGCCCATTCCCCCGCATTCGGCAGTTCTGAAATATACGGGCCTCTCATCGTGATTATACCCGTCAAAAACCTGCCGTATTGGGCCGAGAAGCTTTTTCCCCATGTTTACAAGTCCGCCGCCAAGGACAAAACAGTTTACATTATTGCTGACATACAGATTGAAAAACCATACGCCCAGCCAGTGGCACATCTGGCTCAGGGCCCTCACCGCCATCGGATCCCCCAGATCATGGGCCCTTTCCAGAACTAAGCTGTCAATTTTTTCGGGCCCGCCTGCGAGCTCTTCCATGATCGTCTTTTCTCCCGCGGCAATCCAGTTTCGAATATGCCGGACAATCATTGAACCCGAACACCATGACATATAACAGCCCCGGTTTCCGCAGCCGCATTCGAGGCCTTCGCCCGGAGTGGCGATCATATGGCCGCTCTCCCCGGCCCAGCCATAACTTCCCCTAAAAGGTTTTCCCTTAATGAATAGCGATGAGGAAATGCCGGAACTTAAAGGGCAGTAAAACATATTTTCAAAGCCTCGTCCTGAGCCATGAAGATATTCGGCCATTCCTGCGGCCCTGGCATCGTTATCCAGTACAACGGGGATTCCGCCGAGTTCATTGGAGAAAAAGGAGCGCGCAGGGAAATTTTTTATATTAACAAGGTTGCTTGTTTTTATTATATAGCCTTCATCGTAGAGTATGAATGAAGGCATCCCCAAACCTACCCCCAAAAGTTCCTCTTTTTTAATGCCGCATGCATCCATTAATTCCCTGACATTTGCAGCCATCCCGCAAAAAAAATCTTCCGGTGTACATTCGGAATTTGACGGATGACTCCGGGAGCGGATGAGGTTCTTCTGTCTGTCATAAACTCCGTAGGCCGTCTTTGTTCCGCCCACATCTATCCCGATAGTAAATTGTTCCATGCAGATTATCCTCTATGGGGGGTTCTCATGTGCCAAGCACTTCCTTTGCGGCATGCTCCATGGCTGAGACAACCCTGTCGCAAAACATGTCAAATTCCGGATCTTCTTCCTGGAACTCGGGATGAGAGAGGATATATTCAATTGTCTGCCTGATCCCCTCGTCAAAACGTACCCGGGCATAAAAATCAGGCACAAGCCGTTTGAGTTTTGAATTGTCGAAAATAACGGAGACGGCTTTGTCACCTATAAGGCTGCCCATATAATTATAATCCGGACCGGTACGGGCAAGGAATTCACTGGACACGTGGATCGCCTTGAGAGGTTTACCAAGGGCATCCGCGAGAGCCTTGTAAATCTGGTTCCAGCTTAGGGTTTCATCGGAGGTGATCTGTACAGCCTCTCCAATGGCATGGATGTTTCCGACCAGGCCCGTAAAAGCCCTGGCAAAATCAGAGGCAGCCGTCATTGTCCAAAGACTTGTTCCGTCCCCATGTATAATTACCGGCTTGCCCTCAATTATTCTTTTAAGAACCTGCCAGCTTCCTATTTTGCCGTGGACGCCAAGAGGTACCTTGCGTTCATCATAGGTATGACTGGGTCTGATAATTGTAATGGGAAAACCTTCTTCCCGGTACTTTTTTAATAGAAATTCCTCGCAGGCGATTTTCTTCCGGGAATATTCCCAGCAGGGATTGGAAAGTGGCGTACCTTCGTTGATATAACAGGAAGAAAGAGGTTTTTGGTATGCTGAAGCAGAGCTGAAAAAGAAATACTGGCGCGTTTTCCCTTTAAATAACCTGTAATCCCGCTCGACCTGATCCGGAGTAAAGGCAATAAAATCCGTAACCGCGTCAAACTCCAGCCCCGCAATTTTTTCAGCCGCCTCTGCCTCACGGGAAATATCGCAGTTAATCTGGTGCAGTTTCCCGGGGCCCGAAGGGGCTCTCCAGGATTCCGGTGAACGATTTCCACGGTTAAGGTGCCATAACTCCCAACCCAATTCCAGTACGCGCCTACTGATTGCGGAACTTATTGTACCGGTTCCGCCGATAAAGAGCAGCTTCATAAAAACCTCCGTTTTTGGGAATTTCTTCTGCTTTATTCTATTATGTCACAGCGCCGATAGCAACATACCTTTGGATTTTAAGCAATTACTCATACTCTTGGTGCAAATTTCACTTTTATATGTGTTATAAATAGTAGAAGCAAAATGGCCATCAATATTGCCGCCTGGTATGAAAAATACGGGCCCATGGTAATCCGGCGCTGCCGGAGAATTCTCGGGAATGAGGATGACGCTCTGGACGCGGTTCACGATGTTTTTGTGAACCTGCTCAGGGAAGAAACCAGCCTTCACGACAGATTCCCTTCAAGTCTGCTCTATACCATGGCAACCAATATTTGTCTAAACCGGCTTAGAAAGAAAAAATGGGAAATTTCAAAAGATTTTTTTGGCGAGGGAGAAGCAGGCGCCTGTATTGATGAAGGATATGGCCAGGTAGAAGCGGAAATTCTGCTTGAAGATATATTGAAAGATGAATCCGAAACAAACCGGGCAATTTACTTTATGTACCATGCCGACAGGATGACCTTAAAGGAAATCGGGGAGGCGGTAGGCCTTTCCATTTCCGGAGTACGAAAAAAACTGGAAGCTTTCAGGACCCGGGCCAGGTTAAAGCTTGGGAAGAAGTGATTGTGGAATTAATTTGCGCGAACAAGGTTCGCTGAACATGATTCCAGGAGGCGAAATGAATTCTAAAAGAGTATCAACGTTTGCACTGGAAAGATACAAACTTGATGAATTAGATCAGGATGACCGGCAGACAATTGCCGGAGCTATGGCTTTGGACAGCAGTATTCGATCCCGTCTGGAAGAGCTTGATGGATCCGACAGGGATCTGCGCCTGCGCTATCCCTTTGAATATTTTAATTTTGAAAACCCGGACAAAGAAGAATCCGGTTCGGATGGTTCAAATCCGGCGCCATTAAAACACCGGAAGATGCGCCTGGAAAAACCGGCTGCAGGCAACCGCATGGCGCGATTTGCCTGTATTGCAGCAGTTGCCGCGGTTTGCATAATTTTGCCGGTAATTTATTTTATGCAGAACAACCGGGAAAATAGCCCCCAGGACAGAGTCAAAGGGCTCTCCAGGGCGGAAACTGAGCTTTCTATTTACCTAAAGGGCTCAAGCGAGCTTCCCATTTCAGGGGAAGCCGTGCTTCAGGAAGGAAATACGGTACAGCTTGCCTATTCCGCACCGTCTGGCGAACATTATGGGGTAATATTTTCCATAGACGGAAGATCAACAGTAACAATGCACTACCCCTACCGCGAAGGGCAGAGTTCTCTTCTGGTTTCGGGAAAACATACCTTTTTGAGCGAAGCCTATACACTGGACGATGCGCCCGATTTCGAGGTTTTTATTATGGTAATATCCGAAAATCCACTGGACCCGGAAAAGGTTCTTGAGGAAGCCGAAAGAATAGCGGCAAATTCCTCCAATTCCCCCCGGATAATGGAGATAATCGAAGGAAAACACGGAATCTCAGGGCAATGGGCGGCCTTTCCCGGCTGTGAAGTAAAAACCATCACAATACTGAAAAAATAAAAAAAGGGGATATAGTGAGAAGTAGTATGAATACCAATATTGGTTCTTCCCGTAAAATAATTCTTCTTTCGGGACTAATATTTCTTCTCATTTCTGCATCAATTTATTCTGATGACGGGGCCGTTACGCGCCGCTTCGGTATTTTTATAGGTTCAAATAATGGCGGCAGGGACAGGGTGACGCTGCGGTATGCCGTCAGCGATGCAAAATCCCTTTCCAGGGTTTTTTCGGGTATGGGCGGAATTGCCGATGCTGACAGTATCCTCCTCGTGGAACCGACAATAGCCGAGATAAACCGCCAGCTCGATGCCATGGGAAGGCAGACCGCCCAGGCCAAACAGGGCGCCAGGAGAACAGAGCTAATTTTTTACTATTCCGGCCATTCCGATGAAAACGGAATTCTCCTTGCGAGGGAGCGTTACAGTTACAGGGATCTTCGTGAAAGGATCAATACCATCGCGGCGGATATGAAAATTATAATTCTTGATTCCTGTTCTTCCGGCGCCATTACCAGGGTAAAAGGCGGCGTTAAGACACAACCCTTCCTTTTTGACAGCTCAGTTTCCGCCGCAGGTTTCGCCTTTCTTACATCCAGTTCGGACAATGAAGCGTCACAGGAATCCGACAGTATAGAGAGTTCCTATTTTACCCACAGCCTTCTTGCCGGTCTCCGCGGCGCCGCGGATTCCAAAGGAGACGGCAGGGTAACGCTTAATGAACTTTACCGTTATGCCTACGACGAGACCCTGGCAAAAACAGAAACTTCGGTTTATGGCGCCCAGCATCCCAATTATGACATTCAGATTTCCGGTTCGGGCGATGTGGTCCTTACGGATATTAAGGAGATTTCTTCCAGCCTCCTTTTCGTTGAGGATCTTGCCGGCTTAATCAGCATCAGGGACAGCTCCGGTTTCCTTATTGCGGAACTGACCAAGGCAAGCCGCCGGAATCTTGAACTTGGCCTTGAGCCGGGCTTCTACAGCATAATCCTTCAACAGGGGGAACGCTATTCCCGCACCGAGGTGAGGCTGCCCGAAAACCAGCGCACAACGGTAAACGCCGGAAATTTTTATGCTGTCGCCGCAGCCCGGGGCAGCCGCATCCGGGGCGGAACACCGGACCTGGGATTTTTCTATCCAGACGTCCAGGCACATCCCGTAAGCCTTCAGCTCCTGCCTGTACCCGGGTTGGATGTATTCGGAAACCATGGGTGGGAAGGGCTCACAAATAATTTCCTCTTTGCTCTCTTTATCGGGAAAGGTCACAATATAAGAGGCGCAGGCATTGCCCCCCTGGGTCTTATCAATACCGGGCATGTCAACGGCATACAGATATCGGGCGGTTCCAATATAACGGATGAACTTTACGGCCTGCAGATCGGACTCGTTAACATAAATGAAGACGGATTCGGCGGCATGGCAGGACTTGTAAATATATCCGGCTCGGAAAAAATGATCCCGCTGGGACTGGTCAATATAATCAAAAATGGAATAATGCATATGGCTCTGTATTATGACGACATGCAATTTATCAATACCAGCTTCCGCAGCGGCTCAAAATATTTTTATTCTGTAATGAGCTTTGGGCTGGGGAGTGGATTTTCATACTCCCGTTTGGGAACAGAAAAGGAAGGAAGGAATATTCCTTTCGGCTTCAGGATGGGACTTGGGTTTGAGTTCCCCATAAAAAATTTCTTTATGGATTTTGATATTTCCGGCGGAGTAATTTACGTTCTGGGAAAGAAAAAATACGGATATGACGACGAATTGGCCGGTTACACCGTACCTTTGGGCCAGCTGCGCCTAATCGGCGGGTACAGGATTTTTGAACACCTGGGTATTTTTGCCGGGCTCACATTCAGCATTTATAATTTCCCGCTGATACCTGACAGAATGGTGAGTGATTATAATGTCAAATCCGGAAATTACTTTTCCAATAAATGGGGCTTTGTCGCCGGAGTCCAGTTTTAGCGGCAGCAAAATAAAAAACGGAGGGCCTTATGAAAAAACAAAACTTATGCATTATGGCAGTTTTTTGTTTTCTAATTCTTGGAAGCTGCCTGCATGACACGCCCTCGGAGTATTATGTACAGCTCCTTTTAGGCGGCAGCGGTACGATCGATGTTGATTGGGGAGACGGGACACAGACATTCACATATAAAATTCCTGACAATTACCTGAGCATAAATCACTGGATTTCCGGATCAGCAGTCAGTACCGTTACAATAACCGGCGATAATATCATGTATTTGGAAATTGTGGGAAGCGGCCTCGCGGATCTGACCATAGACCTAAACGCCGGCATTTCTCTTGAGTCCTTTAATTTCCGCAATGATAACAATAGCAGGGGCAGAAGATTAACTTCCCTTGATGTAGGTGACTGTACCGCCCTAAAGACACTGTATTGTTATGGAGCCGGATTAACTGCCCTTGGAGTGAACAACTGCACGGCTCTTGAGACATTGTATTGTTACGGGACAGGGTTAGCTTTCCTTGATGTGAGCACTTGCAAAGCATTGATGTCCCTGTACTGTTACGGATCCGGCCTGGAGACCCTTGATGTGAGCAGCTGCACATCACTTGCACTGCTGGATTGCTCCCGCAATAAATTATCAACCCTGGATCTAAGCGATTGTACTGCGCTCATACGGTTATATTGCGGCGCCAATGAATTAACATCCCTGGATGTGAGCGCCTGTCCGGATTTGACTACATTGGACTGTTACGGGAATAAACTGGATGACAGTGCTTTGGATGCATTGTTTTGGACATTGCCTGAACCAATTTCCGGCATCATATACATATACGGCAATCCGGGCGCGGTCGGCTGTATAAAGCATAATGCGGAAGACAAGGGCTGGAAAATTATTGGGTAATTTGGTGCAAAAGCTTCCCTTAAAGGTGTTACATATATAGATAAAAGGGTAATTTTGGATGTAAAAATCCAAAAAGGAGTTAATTATGAAAAGTTTTCGTTTTTTTCTTATTGGGTTTATCGCTCTTGCATTAAGTCTTGGTTTTGCCGGCTGCAATATGAACAGCCCCAATGGCGATTCTCCATTTTTTTGGAGGGCTGCATACAATTTTTACGAAGAAGGCGAAGGCATCCCCGGACTGAATTTCGGCCTTGTCACCGATGAAGATGATGAAGAAGGCAGCCTGGTATTCGACGAGGAAGATTTTCTTTCAGCCGCCTACGGAAACGGAATTATTGTTATTGGGGGAGCTTTTAGCGGCAAGATTGTCTATTCAGCGGACAAGGGAGAGACCTGGAACGCCGTTGATAGCGGACTAAATTATGGCATCACGTCCATTGCCTATACCAATGGAATTTTCGTTGCCGGTGGAGAAACAGCTGAAGGAGAAGGGGAAGAAGAAATATTGAATAATTTCTTTTCTGTTTCATCCAATGGCAGCGATTGGAACCTGGTATCTGCCGAAGAGACATTTCCACGTCCCTATGTCTTATCCGCAGGAGAAACATTCTTTAATGCACCTTACCGGTTCAAGAATTTTGTCTTTTCGAATGATGGCAGCAACTGGGCCGGCTGTGAGGATGACGATTCTACATATTGGCCTAAATACTTCAAGGGTATTGCTTATGGCAATGGTACCCATGTCCTCGTAGGTGATAATAAAGGATCGACAAAAAGCGGAAGCGCAATTATATCATACTCAAAGGATGGAGGCGCTAATTGGGCAAATGCCAATTTTAGCTGGGCCAAAAGCGGCGACGATGAACCAATATGGGCCAGCCCTTTTGAAATTGGTAATGAAGCATCCGATAACTATGGCGATATTTTGAGTTATGTATATGATGTTGCTTATGGTGACGGTACTTTTGTAGCCACAGGCAGAGATTATTCAGAGACCCTGGAATATGAAGATTGGGAGATGGATGATAAAGGTAATATCGTGTACATAAATGAAGAATATATAAAAAGTCCTTATCAATTTCCGGACGGAATGAATGCAAATATAATTATTTCATCCGACGGCATAAACTGGATCCGGAAGGACTCAGGAACAAATGTTGATGCTCTTGGGTTTGGCGCAGGGACTTTTGTCGGCCTTAATAGCTGGAACGACGCTACTTTGGACAGCCCTTCAATCAAGGCAGTCTATTCGACTGACAAAGGTGTTACCTGGAAACCGGCAAAGGGAAATTTCGACTCATACGTGTTCAAAAAAATCGTCTATGGCGGCGGCTATTTTATTGCTCCGGGTTTCACCTATAAATATGTCAACAATGTCTATACCATCAGCAATAACACCATGTTTTATTCAGAAGATTTCGGCAGAACCTGGAAAGCAATTCGAAACAAATTCGACAGTTTAATTACCGATATCCTCTATGCAGACGGAGTTTTCATCGCCGTTAGTGAAAACGGCAAAATATACATCGCGAAAGTTCAGTAACCGCATTTATACCCCGCTGCCTTTTAGGCGGCGGGGCTCATCTAAAGCATTACGAATGAAGCCGTTTTAATTATCCCAGTCTCCGCTAAAATCCATATAATTTGCATAAAGTCTATTCTCCGGCATGGCGGTAGTTTCTTTACGGCTGCTTTCCCCAGTCATATCTTTATGATAATGATCTACATATACCGCATGACCTTTGCGAAAAACGATCAGCAACCCCGCTCTAAAGGGCTAAACTTGACCCACAGAATTATTTGAAAACATCTCACACAGAGCCCGCAGGAGTCTGTAGGAAAACCCTTTTATTCCTTGCGTCTTTTTCATTTACTTCCAAATTTGGAATTCTTTTTGTCTCATCTTGCATTAACGTATATAATATACT
>JGI24702J35022_10002848_pt1 | contig 10470 bp, 7 predicted proteins | sample TergutTh196P4_FD_35022 | JGI IMG/M metagenome (IMG submission 35022)
GTTTCTTCTTCTGTAAGACAGGGGTAATTTTTCCTTGAATTTTTGATGGCGGGTATAAACAAAAGAACCTTTTTGCACGCCTTACCGGGAAAGTAGGGCACGCATGCCCTCAGTACCCGTCTTATACGGCAACGACTTATGTATCCTCTGAGAACCTGGCCGCCATCTGTAAAATAACTGAAAACCATTCTTTCGGTTACTTCATCCAGGGTGCTGGCGTTTCTCCGACTTGATTATTATGCAATTTAACAAGAAAAATCTGGGGGATATTAAACTTACGGTTGGTATTTTGCGTGGTAGCAGAGAAAAAATCCAATACTGCATCACCGCAATAGATAAAACGACTGTACAACCCGCAACAAACACGCAATAGCTATACAATCGTTTTAAATTACACGCTGCAAAAGTACGACTATTTTTTAAAATTGCAATAATTTTTTCAAAAAAATATCTAACTTCAATCAAAACCATGTTCAGCTATCAACTCAAAACTGCTTTCCGTAACCTGCGGAAATACAAAATGCAAAACATCATCAGCATCATCGGGCTGGCGTTGGGGTTTGCATGCTTAGCGTTTTCGACTTTGTGGATCAGGTATGAAATGAGTTACGACTGTTATCTTCTTTGCTACAAGAAGTAAATACTATGTACAAAAGGCAAAAGTTCAATATGTTTTTTTTACTTTTTACTTAATTAAACAAAAAATATCGATGAAATCAATTTCGTAGTTGTCGAAGATATGAATAGGAACTTTCCCGTTTTCGTATTTTGTCCCATTGTCATATGTCCCGTCGGGCTGTAATAAAAACACGATGATACCTTCTTCGTATGGAAAAACAACCCAATACTCACACACACCGGAGGCTTCGTACAAATTAAATTTTTCGGTTAAGTCGTATCGCGCCGTAGATAGCGATTGTATTTCAATAACCAAGTCGGGCGCCCCAAGACATCCTCTCTTGTCTATTTTTGAAGGATCGCACACAACGCAAATGTCGGGTTGAACGACATTGTATATTTGTCCATCTTCCTTTTCTCCGTTTTGAGGAAGTCGTACGTCGAAAGGCGTTGCGAAAATTTGGCATTTCCCTTTGTTTTTTTTGATAAACCGGTGCAAATAGGTAGTAATATTAATACTTACCCTTTGGTGTATTGTACTGGGCGCCGGCGACATGGTTTTTATAAATCCATCCAACAATTCCCGCACTTTTTCATCCGCCCAAGTCAGATAATCGGTGTATGAATACCTTTTTTCCAAATCTAAAACTAATTCCATAATCTATTTGCATTTAATTTATGACTAACAAACGGCAAAAGTACTATTTTTTTTCATATAAACTATCACCCCTTTCACCTTTTCACCTTTTCACCTTTTCACTATCCTTGATTAACAGCGTTTTGCCTGTCGCTTTGTAGATCAAGACGCGAATGTATTTCAACTTGATAAATTCAAAGGCAAATACAAGGACTGGAAACCTTTCGTTTTCGACCTGTTGGGTTTTGATAGTCGGTTACTGAAAGAAAAATATGAAGAAGAAGAACGGAACGGAACAAATACCTGCATGAAAAAATCGAAAGTCTATCGAATGACAACAGTTATGTAGAAGTTGTCGAAAAAAAGAAGAAAGGCAAAAATAATAAACAAGAACTTATTGAAGTAGAAAACCCCGCCAGATATATTGTATCTATTTTCTTGCATCTTGCCTACGGCATACGGCATGGATTTGTCGGCGTGTCCGGTATTGAAAGTGGACTACAAGGTGATGGACGCTTACAGCGGCGATGAGTACCCTGCCACAGGGAGTTTGTATCAAGTCTGCATCATCGCTCGTGGATAGTGCAGATGAACGAACTCAAGAAGCGTCGCCGTAACGAACTTGAAAAAATCCTTTCCGTGTTTGACCAGAGCGCCATCACAAACTTGAGGTATATATTGGATGTTGATGACGAATCTTTCCCTGAAAAGTACCATGAAATTATCAGCCGGTTACGAAAAGCAATGGAAGACCCTAAAAAGAGGCGTGAGATGGAATTAGAAGAAGAAATATTATACGAGTTGCAAGACAAAGAGCGCACGATAGCAGCGCAGAGCAATACGATAGCAGCGCAGGGGAATACGATAGCAGCGCAGGGGAATACGATTGCAACCCTTCAAAGCGATAATCAAGCCCTTCAAAGCGACAATCAAGCGCTTAAGAAAAGAATAGCAGAATTAGAGCGATCTATTATCAAATAATTCTTTTTCAACTCCGTTTTTTAATTTCCCAATGAACACGACGTTGTTCGTGTCTTCTTTAAGATTCGAAAGCGTTTTTAGCAGTATTTGTCTGTCTTTTTCCGTACAACTACTTTCAGTAAGACGTTGTTCTATTTCTTCAATCAACTGTTCCGGTTGAATGTTGTACACATAATAACCGTTATAAAACATTGATAAAGGATTCTGTACGTTCAGGTTACCAAAAAAATCATTCTTCATTTTAACCCATGAAGACCTTTTATTCTTTATATCGGTTAAAGCAAATCCTCTTGGGCGCGCGGAGGTTAATACTAAATCTTTGTTCAATTGTATATGACGTTTTGTTATGTCTTCGGAAAAATCGTCTGAGGTGGCAAAAACTGGCTTTAAAGCATTGTTTGATTTATCAAAGTGGTATATAGTATCGTATGCTGCGTGTACTATATCAAAGACATCAGGTATATTCAGGCAACTGTGAAATCCAACTCTAAGAATAGGTTGTTTTATATGAGTAGAAAAATCATTAAAAACTTGTCCGGTATGAATATTTATTTGAGTTATCATTGTTTTATCCTCAGCAATACTTGATGTATAAACAACGGTTAGGATATCATTGTATAGAAGTAATACCGGATGCAATAAGGTTTGGGGCAATTCAAAACTTTTTAAAAATCTTCCTGATGTGTTGTACACATATATCTTGTTACCAATTAGTGGAGCAAGATAAATCAATTCGTTATTTTCATCAATAATATCATAATTGATTAAAATGAAATATCCTAATCATTTTACAAGAAAATTACACGCTTTTCTCTTTTCGGTGAAAATACCGGATTTTCTCGATATAAACGTCCACATCAATCACTTGATTATAAACGACATTTCGAATTATGTGAAAAAAAATCGTAATTTAGTTGCGTAGTATAAAAAAAGATGTGTAATTTTGCATCCGGCAAAAACAAAAATCTTTTCAGGGGGGAAGGGGCTAAATCACCCCTTCTCTGAAAAGAAAATATAATTTATTGTCTAACAATCCTTTCCGAATAAAAGGGGACAGAAAAGAATTTAATCTATAAAAAATTTAAAATAATTACAATGGAAAAAGAAGAATTAGAAAAGTATTTGGCAGAAATGAGCAAAATTCATATTGATCTCATTGCGGCGTATAATCATGAAATACAAGCAATCATTGGGGATGAATTACAGCAACTATTGGTAATGTTGTATTATCAGGGAGATGATTTTGCACAAAGAATCATTCAGGAGTATTGTTATAAAATACTGAAAAAGAACAACAGGTTATGGGAAGGTCATCGGGGTGACTATCATAATATCCATCTGCTGGAAAATAGTAAGTATTTGTAAATTTGCTATCATGCATTACTCTTTGAAGCGAACTATCATTACCTTGGGCATGGCGGCGGTAAGTTTTATGCTTCCGGCGCAACGGGTGACGAACTTACAAGCCTCTACCGATACGGTATGGCAAAAGATTAGTGAACTGTCCCGGCAGGAGGCTTCCTTTGAAATCCGGAAATTGTATCAGACCGCTTTGTCCGAAAAAGCATACGGACAGGTGGTTAAAGCCATTACGTACCGGATGATTCTACAAAGGGAACCCAACGGAAATATTACCAAACCGTTGCTCGATTCTCTGTTGGTAGATGCCGAGCGGCTTCTGCAACCGGCTAAATCGGTAGTTTATACGCTCATTGCTGATGTTTACAGGGCGTATTACAAAACCAATCAAAGGCAAATCATGCAACGGACGCGGGCTGAAGAGGTTGGCGACGACTTTGAAACATGGGACATCAGTCGCTTGTTTGAGGAAGCCCTCAAATATTATAAATTGTCTATTCAGGACGAAAAAATATTGCAACAAACGCCTGTGGATGATTACAGCGAATCACTGTTTTATTTTTATGAAAAGGAAACGCAAAGGCTCACTTTGCCTACGTTGTATGATTTACTGACCTATCGGGCGATTCAGGCGTTTGGCAGCGAACTGTCGGTCGTCCTTCCGCAACAGGCTTATGTAATCAATCAACCCGCCTGCTTTGCCGATGCCCGCGCGTTTACGCAATTTACGCTTACCGATAATGATACGTTGTCGGCTGAATATCAATCTATTTTGCTATTTCAAAAACTGCTGCGTTTCCGACTGCAACAGCCTGACGATGCTGAAAATCGTTATGCTCTTGTCCTGATTGACATGGAACGCTTGCGATATGTACATGCCAAAGGACGATTTCCGAATAACGACGTTATGTATGAAAAGGCTTTGCAGGCAATGATAGACGGCAATCAGGCATATCCCGAAAAGCATTTTCCGATGTATGCTTTGGCAAAGCTCAAACAAAAAATGGCTTCGGACTATCGAAAAAGCAAAAATGAAACCTTGCGAAGCAAATTCAAGGAAGCGTACCATTTGTGTGAACAGATTACCACCGCTTCAAACGATACAATGTTAGTTTCACGCGCGGAAGGGTTATTGGACGAAATCAAAAATCCATCCTTGACTCTGACAATGAACTACTTGCAATATCCCGAAACGTCTATGCTGGCGCATGTTTCATACCGGAACATCCGGACAATCTATCTTTATTTTTATCGTCTCAACGAGGAGGAAACCTCCGGATATTATCGTTCATGGAATTTTACCGAGTCCTCAACCTATTTCTCTACCGAAACATCAAGTCTTGTCAAGACTCAAACCGTCAACTTATTATCCCAACCTGATTACCAGGATTATACGACAGAAATTAAATTAGACGGATTGCCGCAGGGATGTTATGTCGTTTTGGCGTCTGATATTCCCGACTTGACAAGCGAGAATGTGAAGAAACATCAGGGTAGTCTGACGACAGGTATCCCGTTTCAAGTATCCTCCTTAGGCGTTTCCGTCAGTTTTGGCGGCAAGCATTATAATTTTGACAGACAGGTGATGCAGACGCTTGTAAACATGGACGAACAAATGATGATGCAGATTTATCTGACTGACGGAAAGACTGGCAAACCGATAAAGAATGGAACGGTCAGCTATTATTGCGGATGGGATTACAATACGAGTAATCTAGTACGAACATATACCACAGACGATCTGGGTATGGTTTATTTTACCAGAGAATGTGATACACGCGCTTTCTCAAAATTTGTAGCTACACACAAAAACGGACGATTTGTGTTTTTTGGCGATTTTTCTAATATTGTGTATTTTGGCTCTTCTACGAACAGTTCTGCCAAGCCACAGCCGAAGCCGGAAGCCGTCTTTTTTACCGACCGGGCGGTTTACCGTCCCGGACAAACCATCTCTTTTAAATCGTTATGTTTTGAAAATCAACAACTTTTGACCGACTATCCGCTCACTATCGAGTTTTGGGATGTGAACAAAAAAATGATCGCCTCACAGGAATTAACAACCAACGACTTTGGGACGGTACAGGGTAGTTTCGTTATTCCGCAAGGCATGCTCAACGGTTCCATGTCGTTGGTTTGTAAAATGGACGGGCAAACTGTTCAACAAAATATTCGCGTAGAAGAATACAAACGTCCGACATTTGAGGTGGTTTTCGATCCGATTGACGGGAATTACCGCTTGAACGATTCTGCGCATGTTAGCGGCAAAGCGCTGACGCTTGCGGGATATGTCGTTGACAATGCACGAGTGGCATATCGCGTGGTGCGTAGCGAACAGTCTCGATACAGTTTCCAACGGCAACCGCTTATACGCGTAAGTCAGCAACGCGAGATTATGTCGGGAAACACCAAAACCCGTAGCGACGGGACGTTTGAGATCGCCTTCAAAACAGAAGCCGACGATGTACGCGACGAAACCCGGATTTATCTTTACACCGTTATCGCCGATGTAACCGATGCTAACGGGGAAACACGCAATGCGATGCAAACAGTGAAAATCAGCGCACAGCCGTTATTAGTGAAAACCAATATACCGCAACGAATTATTAACCGCGATACACTATCTTTTGACCTGTCAACGACTAACCTGAACGGCGATTTTACGTCGGCTGAAGTCGTTGTCACGCTGTCAGAACTGAAAAACCCGACGCGGATTTTTCGCGAACGCCTGTGGGAAATGCCTGATACCTTTTTAATGTCACGCGCAGAATTTGAAAAGGATTTTCCTAACGACATTTATGGGGAAGACAATCTGCCGGAAAATTTTCCTGTCACGCGACAACTATCTACTATTCAGCTCAATACCGCTAACGATGCAACCATTCATCTCTCTGAATTAAAAAAGGCAAAAGCAGGATGGTACCGGTTGGATATCAAAGCGCGTACACCCAATGACGTATTGACGGAAGAACAGATAAACGTTCAACTTACGGGCGCTCCTAACGAAAAAAACGCCTCTATTTCTACGATGAACGAGTGGTTAACGCTCGGCAGGAGTATTAAGCAGAACGAGTTGTCGAGACCCGACAGGAGTGTTTACAGCTATGAAACGGGTGAAAATATGGAATTTTTTGTTGCAGGTGGAAACGAGAAATCATATCTCTATTACGAGATTATTTTGAAAGACAAGGTCATAGAACAAAAAACAATCACAATCGGAAAAACGCCCCAGCGGCTTGTTATTCCCGTCAAGGAAGCATACCGCGGAGGCTTCTCCGTACAATTTGTGATGATGCAAAATCAACGACTTTACAATCACATAGCATATATCAATGTGCCCCATACTGACAAGTTATTGGATGTGACATTCACTTCTTTCCGCGATAAATTGTTGCCGGGCGCGCACGAAAAATGGACGCTTTCGGTGAAAAACAAACAGGGTGAAAAAGAACAGGCGGAAATGGTTGCTACGCTGTATGACGCCTCCTTAGATGCAGTTTTCCAGCACTCATGGGCTTCGATAGAACGATTTTATCCGCAACCTTTCTTTAATATCGCCTCTTGGGAAATTCCTTTTAAGCCGTCTCCGAGAACCTCTACTTATCTTTACAGAGTCCGAAAGGAAGCCAAGGTTTTCAATCCTGTATTTCCTTTGCCTCCGGAATATCTTACATTCTCGCCATACTATTCTTATATGGTATATGAACAGGAAGTGACAGTTATAGGATTTGGCAGGGCAAGAAGGGAAGGAACAGTTCAATTAGTACCGCCTTCGGAGCTTCAAGTTCCACGAGGGAACATAGCAGGGATGATAACCGGAAGGATTTCCGAACAACCTGCATCCCAAGAGGACGATATAGCCGTTCAGGATGGCGACGTAGCCACCCGCCGGAACTTTAACGAGACAGCGTTTTTCTTTCCACAACTTCGCACTGACGAAAACGGTGAAATAACCGTCGAATTTACGATCCCTGAAGCATTAACACGCTGGAATATGTTCGGATTCGCACATACGAAGGATTTTAAAGTGGGTAATATAATCAGTGAGGTAATTACACAGAAACAAGTAGCCATTAGCGCCAATACTCCGCGCTTCTTCCGCGAAAATGATGTGATTGAATTTTCCGCCAAGGTAAATAATGTGGCCGACGAAGATATTACGGGGCAAGCCATGCTGCGCCTTTATGACGCGACAAACATGCAACCGGTAGATGCGCAAATCATCCGCTCGCCACAGACACAGGACTTTAACGTCAAAACAGGCGAAAGCGTCGGCTTAAAATGGACGCTGACTATCCCCGAAGACATACCGGCGCTCACTTATAAAGTAACCGCACAGGCAGGGAACCACTCCGACGGAGAAGAAAAAACCGTACCGGTGTTAACTAACGCCCTGTTAATGACTGAAACCATGCCTTTCAGCGCACGTGGCGGAAAGACTAAGGCATTCACTTTCAGCCCTCTGAAAGATAACGCCTCATCCACCCTGCGCCACCACCGGCTGACGCTCGAATTTACATCGAATCCTGCATGGTATGCTATTCAGGCAATACCTTACATGATGGAATATCCACACGAATGTGCAGAGCAGGTATTTACCCGATTCTTTGCCAATTCTTTGGCGACAACCGTCACCAACAGTTCGCCGCGCATCAAGGAAATCTTCGATTTATGGCAAACCTTACCCGAACACAAAGATGTTCTGATGGCTAATCTTGAAAAAAATCAGGAACTCAAACAGGCGCTGTTAGAAGAATCGCCCTGGGTGATGCATGCAGACAATGAAACAGAGCGCAAAAAGCGCGTCGGGTTGCTTTTCGACCTCAACCGGATGGGTAACGAGCAACAAAGGGCTTTCGATAAATTTAGAAAAATGCAGTTGAGTAGCGGCGGTTTCCCGTGGTTTGACGGATTGCCTCCCAGCCGGTTTATTACCCAGCATATCCTTGCCGGTATAGGTCATTTACAGGCATTGAACGCCTTAGACGCTGCTTATGCGGCTCAGACAAATCAAATGGTCAAGCAGGGATTTGTTTTTTTGGATCATAATATCCGGAATGATTACGAAGCCTTGCGACAAATGAATAATTTTAATTCGGGCAAACAACACATCACCTCTACCCAACTACATTATCTATACACGTGTAGCTTTACAAAGCATCAACCGGAAAATAAGGAACAATACGATGCTTTTGATTTTTACTACAATCAAGCTATCCTGTATTGGAAAAATTTCAACCTCTATGGGCAAGCCTTGACTGCTTTGACGATGCACCGTTACGGTAATACGAAAACGGCATCTGCTATCATCCGTTCATTGAAAGAAAGCGCTCAGCGCTCGGAAGATATGGGCATGTATTGGAAAGACAATACAGCGGGGCGCTTTTGGGATCAAGCGCCTGTCGAAACGCAAGCGATGCTCATAGAAGCGTTTAACGAAGTAGCTGACGACACGGAATCGGTCGAAGATATGAAGATTTGGCTGTTACGCCACAAACAAACGAACGATTGGAAAACGACGAAAGCCACTGCCGAAGCATGTTTCGCGCTGCTGATGACGGGCGACAGGCTATTGGACGAAAGCCGGATATTAGATGTGAAGATAGGCGGAAAACCGCTTGCTCAGGTGGCCTTAGAAGAGATACGACCCGAACCGGGCAGCGGATATGTGCAAACCTCCTGGAGCGGAAAAGACATCCAACAAGAGATGGCGTCATTGGAAACGAGCAACTCCAACCAAAGCGGCATCGCTTTTGGCGGCTTATATTGGCAGTATTTCGAGCCATTTGAGCAAGTAAAATCCTCCGAAACCAACGTGCAAATAAGTAAGCGCCTGTTCCTACGTCAGTCTACCGAACGGGGCGACGAATTAAAGCCGATTAACGAACAGACAACACTGAAAGTAGGCGATTTAGTAACCGTACGGATGGAACTGCGCTCCGACATCGATTATGAATATGTTCACTTGAAAGACATGCGCGCATCGGGTTTCGAGCCGGTCAGCGCCTTTTCGGGACATCGCTATCAGGATGGCTTGTGGTACTATGAAAGCATCAAAGATGCCTGTACGAACTTCTTTATCACCCGTCTACCCAAAGGAACCTACGTATTTGAGTATGACCTGCGCGTCACCCACGCCGGCGAGTTCTCCAACGGCATCACCACCTTCCAATGTATGTACGCCCCCGAATGTAGCGCCCACAGCGAAGGTCTCCGCGTCAAAATCACAGAATAATCTTTTATATAACATGCTGTTAATTAAAGTATCTAACAATGAAAATAAAGTATTACTTATCAATTAGTTGCGTTTGTATCGTTTGGATGACGAGCGCACAAACGGTTAGTGTCCGGTCAGTGATGCAGCCGTATGTGGATCGGGGAGACTTGCCGGGCATTATCACCGTGATTGCTGATACGGAAAAGGTTATCAGCATGGAATGTTTCGGATATCAAGACATTGCCAAAGACAGAAAAATGATGCCTGACGCACTTTTCTGGGTTGCTTCACAAACCAAATCTGTGACGGCTTCTGCCGTCATGATATTGGTAGATGAAGGAATNCTTGATNTGGATGAGCCGGTGACTACGTATCTGCCGGAGTTGAAACGTTTAATGGTNGCCCGTGTAAGCCGTGAGGGGTGGCAAGCGCTGGAACGGCTTGACAAACCGATCACTTTGCGTCATCTACTGTCGCATACCTCCGGCATGGCNTTTCTTACAGGTCTGCAACAACAGATGAATAAGATTGACGCCCTTCCGTTAGATTTGAGCCTTTANGTTACGGCAATGACGCCGCTCCTTTTCGATCCGGGCGAAAAGATGAGCTACTCCAATCAGGGGATTGACATCGCAGGAACGGTTGTAGAGCGCGTTTCGGG
>JGI24702J35022_10002849_pt1 | contig 10470 bp, 7 predicted proteins | sample TergutTh196P4_FD_35022 | JGI IMG/M metagenome (IMG submission 35022)
TTCACTGTTTCCGATGTTTGCGGCTTCACCGGCCAGTTCAACGGCGGTCTTCTTAAACTTTTCATGGATAATGTGATGGGCATCCAGTTTGGGGTATCCAATAGTGCGCTGAAGTTCCTCTTCATCGTTGAAATGGGTTACCGTATATTGGATTAGGAAGTCCAGGGTTTTCTTAAGCTCTTCTGCGCCTACGCCCTTTTCAATCGCGTCAATGAGGCCGTTCACTGTGGTAAAAAGCTCTTTGTGCTGTTCGTCAATATGTTTGTCCCCAATAAGGTATGAATCATCCCAGGCATAGTACTTGTCGGTTATCGTAAAATGGGTGATGGCTTCCCTTAGAATGTCGATGTTGCTTTTATTTTTGCGGCTTATGGTGTTCACATGGCTCACCGAGCTGTTCACTTCTCCGGAGCGGTACGCCATTTCGTCCATCCTCTCCGTGATCTCCGAGGTCACCTGTCGGAGGCTGTTCCCCTGGTTGATGATCTCTTCGCTTTCCTTAAGCATTTCCACCGAGCCGCTTTTGACGCTCCGGGTTATCTCGTTGAGTTTTTCCACCGCTTCCAGAATCTGACGGCTTCCGGAACTCTGCTCTTCCATGGCATTGCGGATCTGTTCCTCCTGGCTCGAAACGGTTTTTACGTTGCTGTCGATTGCCTCGAACTTCGCCAATACCTGCCCGGTTGCGTTTGAAATTTTTGCCATGGAATCGCGTATCTTTTTTAGTACCGTGCTAATGGTATTTGACTGACTGGTGGAACTTTCCGCGAGTTTCCGTATTTCGGCAGCCACAACCGCAAAGCCCCTTCCCGATTCGCCGGCATGGGCTGCTTCAATGGCGGCGTTCATCGAAAGCAGGTTCGTCTGGCTTGCGATGTTTTCCATTACCGCGTTAATTGCCATAAGCCCTTCGGATTCTTTTGCTATTTCCTGAATGTCACTGGCCACTGCCTGTAGGCTTGTCTTCCCCGCTTCGGAGGCCTCTGTCAGGCTTATAACATTTTCGGAATTTGTCCTGCTGATCCTCGTTACGGATTCAATGTTGGCCAGCAACTCCTCGATAGCCGAGGAGGATTGGGACACATTGGTGCTTTGAATATCAATTTCCCTTGAAAGCTTATTTATGTTTCCCGTGATCCGTTTTATGGCGTCATTTGTAACGCCGATAGAACTGCTTTGGGAGGTGATCTGGCCCTGGATGTGCTGGACTGCGGCGTTGATTTCGCTCATGGCAGCGGCAGTCCTATCCATGTTGGCGGAAAGATCTTCCCCAATGTCGTCCACCGCCTCGGCTTCGTTTTGAATGATCATTACAAGGTGTTTAAGGTTTTCAAGTGTCTTGTCGAGGTGAGCTGCAATTTCCCCCATCTCATCCCCTGGAGGAAGCCTCAACTGCCTGGCAATGTCACCTTCCTCCACCTTGTGCAAAGCGCCGATGATCTTCTTCATGGGGCTTAATATCCATGACCTGAGCGCCCCGAAATTGAGTGCCAGGGAAATTGCCAAAAGGAAGACGGCGATTAGAACCATGGTCAGGATGAGGCGGCCGGATCCTTCTTTTATAACAGCGTCAACGGAAGATATCTCGACCCCCAAAAACAGAGCGCCTATCAAATCGCCAGAGGAAGAAAAAACCGGCTCGTAGTACCCAATGTAGGGAATGCCCGCAATGACTATCTGCTCGCCCATGTAGGCCTGTCCTGCCGAAAGGGGTTTCAGTGCGGCGTTTGTGGCCAAAAGGCGGGTCCCGTTAATGCGGTTGCCGTTTTCATCCAGCAGGGTGGTGACAAGGCGGCGGAAGCCCGAAGTATCGCGGACAAAAATGGTAGCTGCTATGTCAAGTTCCCTGGAAATATCGTCCAAAAATTCATCGCGGCCTTCAATGGACCTGCCGCTGCTGTCGACAAGTTGATTGTTCCTAAGATCCAACGCCCCATATGTTTCGTTTATCTGCCTTTTAAAAACGATCATGTCGCCGTTCAGCCTGTATGAAACTTCTATGACCGCAGTAGCCATCGCGAGGTTCTGCATATAATATACGCCCAGTATGGTCATTACCAGAATCGTAACAAACAGCAGCAAAGAGGAAAGGCAGGTAATTTTTACCGCTATGCTGGTCCTGCGCTGCTTTTTTTCCGGCAGGGTTTGAGTTTTTGCTTTGGGTGTCCCAGCTTCCCCTGGCGCTTTGGTTTCTTTGGCGGGTGTTTCGCCTGTGCGGCCACCCTTAAGGCGTTCCCTAAATCTTTCATCGAAAAGCTCAGGCGCTTTTTTCCTCAATTCCTCAGCCCAGCGGAAATCCTGGCCTTTTATGTGTTCAATAAGCCACGAGCCGAGTTGTTTTTCCATTTTGTCAATCAAAGCATCGGAACTGCCCTCCAGGGCGTATTGCTTGGAAAAATCACGTACTTTTTTGGTAAAGCTCTCATGGTACTGGTGGTGGTGATAAAAGTCCGAATAGCTATATTTTTTGAGAAGCTTTTCCTCGTCAAAAAAATGGTTGATTGTGTACTGGTTCAAAAATTCCAGGCTCTTTGTGAGTTCCTCGCCCCCTTTATTTTCTTCGCATGCGTCAAGCAGGGCGTTAACGGCTTTTATAAGTTGTACGTGCTGGCTGTCGATGAGTTCGCAGCCTGTCAAAAACGAATCGTCTAATATGTAGCGCATAATATACCTCTTATATTGATTGATTTATCTATTAGTTTGTTCAAATATGTCTCATGGTTTTAAACCCGGCAGATCCCACTCAGGCGGAATCCTTACCGGCGAGCCTTTTGAATCCACAAAGGCCCATGTAACTTTTGCCGTGACAATTAAATCGTCCCCCCGCCAGATTTCCTGTGCCATGATCCCACTTGCTGCGCCTTTTTTTACTGGGCTGGATTTGATGGTTAGTTCGTCATCGGTAACAGCGGGTTTTTTATAATCAATCTCGATGCGGGCTACATAAATTCCATAACCGGAGCGGATCATGGCAGTATAATCGAAGCCTGCAGTTTTTAGAAATTCGTAGCGTGCATACTCCAGGTAGTTAAGGTAATTGGCGTTGTTTACATGACCATAGCTGTCGCATTCATAGCTGCGGACTACAAGAGTGGATGTACAGAGCATAAACCTTATCTTATAATGGTTTTTATTATGTTTCAATATTGCCCGTCTTGCGGAAGAGAAGGCATCCGGTTTAAAGAAAACAGATTCGACTGCCCACATTGCGGCTTTGTTTATTACCACAATACCGCCGTTGCAACAGGCTGCATTCTTGAGAGCGGCGGGAAGGTGCTGCTCCTCGTCCGGGGCAAGGAACCTGCCCTTGGAAAGCTCGACCTGCCCGGCGGCTTTGTGGATCCTGGCGAAGGGGTGCTTGAGGGGCTGCGCCGGGAACTGCGTGAAGAACTTGGATGGGAGCCGCCCATTCCCACTGGAAAAACGGCGGCGGATGTTTACAGGCTTATCGCTTCCTTTCCGAACACCTACCCCTACAAAAACATTGTCTACAATACCTGCGACATTTTTTTTGCCGTTTCTGTTCCCGGCCTCAGAGAAGATGATCTCCGCGCCGAAGCCGGTGAAATAGCGGGAATGCGCTTTTTAATTCCCGGCGGGATTGATCCAAAGGAACTTGCCTTTGACTCAACCCGCCGGGCAATTGAGGCCTACAAAACTGAGGTTTATATAACCGAAGCAAACCTGCCCATGCGGTAAGAACGGGTATCCTCTACCGAGAATTTCCCGACAGATTTTTCGGCGTTGGTAATGCGCAGGGCCGGGGTGGGGTGGGTACTGTTAAAGCCCCCAGGATGCCCGCTTTGGTTTCTGTCCAGCACCCTTAGCATACTGATCAGTGACGAAGGCTCGTAACCTGCCAAAGACATAAGGACCATTGCCGTAGAGTCGGCGTCATATTCCTGGGAACGGGAATAACCGTTTGTCATCATGGTAACTACGATTTCATTGATGGAAAGGCCGAAGGTGCTTGTCAGTTCCTCAAGGTCGACGCCCGTTGCCGCGCTCCCGGCAGACGTTGCCGTTACCGCAAGCGCCTGGTTGATGCGGCTGTTTTTTATTGCTTTTAGGCCGTGCTCAAGCTGGATGTGGGAAACCTCATGGGCGATGACACCGGCAAGCTCGTCTTCGGACGTGGTGCAGTTTATGAGGCCGTTGGTAATAAAGATGTGCCCTCCGGGGGTAGCGAAGGCGTTTATTTCATCGCTGTCCAGAATGTTTACATGGTACCCATTGAAGATTTCCGATCTTGGGGAATTGATTACCAGCGCATTGCAGATCTTGTTTGCATAGTCGGTTAAGCCGGGGTTTGAGGTTTGGATCTTATATGCGGAAAGGACATTGGCGGCTACAGCCCGGCCAATGTAGTATTCCTGCTCCGGGGTTATCTGCTCGAATGTTTTTGACCACGCCACGCCGGATTTGGCAATGGCATCGGCAACGCCCGGACTGACCAAACCGGTTGCCTGCGCGATGCTGGCGCCAATCTGGGTCACGGCACCTAAGCTTTCGCAGGAAAAGAATAACGCCACTGCTGCAATTAGCAATAAGGGCAAAAGATAAAGTATTTTCTTGGCTTTCATTTTACTCTCCTGTGTTCAAACGGCCATCGACAACAAAGTCGTAGAGATCGTCAATTGAAACCGTGATGGCTTCGGTCTTGTCTACATCCGCGTAGTTAAGCTCGCCCGTTGTCTTGTAGGAATCTTCCACTTCCTGGCTGAACCCCTTTCCCGCAAGGGCAACTTCGCTGGCAGATGCACCTGACCCAGAGGCAACGATGCGCCTTGCGCTTAAATTGCTCGTGGCGGTCCAGCCCCTCAAGGAACTGTTGGTGACAGATCTAACTTCCGCCTTGCTTCCGCTTATCTGCAAAACTGAAACTTCAGCGCCCATAGCCAGGGTTCCCGTTTTAGAGGCAAAAAACCCGGTGGAAGATTTAAGGTCCGCATTTTTGGATGATACCCAGGCCGGACTCCCGCTTTTAATCTGGGCAAAAAGTGCGCCCGAGACAAGCAGGGTTAAAATAAACAAAAAAAGAAATTTCTTTTTCATCGCTTTACCTCACCTTCAATCTGATATTCTTCAGCCTTCAAAAGAAGGCGCTTGAGCCAAAGGGTCATTTTTCCGTAAGGTTGTCTACCGCATCCCAGTTTGCTGGCGGGGGGGCGGCTTCGAATTTCACGCACCTTTCAAGGTAAAGCTTTGCCACCTTGTCTTCCGGGTACTTTTGGGAAACCCCCTCGAAGATTCTTTTCGCCGCAACGAAATTTTTGTCTTCGTAGGCCATCATGGCCCCTTCCCAGGATTTCACCATTTCCAGCATTTCCGGGGGGGCATCGCTCTTGATTTCCAGAACCTCAAAGAGCCTTAGTGGAACAGGAATGCCCACCACCGTCACGCGGCTTAGGGGGCGGATTACAAATTCGTCGCCAATCTCACTTCTTGTATACTCGCTAATAAGGATACCATATGTATTGTATTGCTTGTTTACCCCTTCAAGCCGCGCCGCGAGGTTTACCGCGTTCCCCATGATGGTATAGTCCATCTTGGAGGGGGTTCCCATAAATCCCACTACCATGTCCCCGGTGTTTACCCCAAGCCTGGTGAAAAGCGGGCGGTCATCGGGGATAACCTTGCCTGCGATCAGCTTGGTCAATGGGCTGTAAAATTCCCTGTCGGGAACCAGGATCATCTCCTTGAGCTCCTTTTCGCGCCTCTTCATTAAAATCGTGCTTCTACAGGCCCGTGCGGCATGATCCTCCAGCGCGATCGGCGCACCGAAGAAGGCGATAATCGCGTCCCCTTCGTACTTGTCGATGGTTCCTCCGTTGGCAAGGACGATGTTGCTCATTTCGGTGAGGTAAAGGTTAAGCAGATTTACCAGCACCTTTGGGCCATCCTCCCCGTACTGTTCCTGCAGCTCTGAGGAAATCGAAGAAAAGCGCTGGATGTCCGTGAAGAGGGCGGTCATCTTCCGTTTTTCGCCGCCCAGCTTCAACTGGGAAGGATCGGCGATTATCTGGTCGATGACCTTTGGGGAGAGTATACGTGAAAAGGCGCCTTTAATGAAACGTTTGTCCTTGCCCTCCGTGGCAAAGCTGTACAGGGTTGCGCTTAGGTAGGCGAGGAACACCGCCAAAATGGGCGCCGCCATTGGAATCCACCAGCCCGCCTTAAAGGCCATGAAAGCGGCAACGACAAAGGCGGCGAACAAGACTATAAGGCCAGGGATCGATATGGAGATACGGCCCGAAAAAAGGACCAAAACCACGATCAGGATTATCGTTGCAACGATGATCAGTATGGCGATCCATTCGGGGGCCTTTTGGATGAAGTCGCCCATGAGCATATTGTCCAGCATGGTAACGTGTACACCCATTCCTGGGTAAACAGAGGCAATTGGGGTTGGGAAAGTGTCAAAGAGCCCCTGGGCGTAAAAACCGAAGAACACGTAGCTATCGGCAAATATATCAGGTGGTAGGAGAGGTTCCCTGCCGGCAGCATAATCTTCCGCGCTTTGAAGCACGCTTGCCATGGTGTAATTGTGGTAGCGGTCTATTGGGTCGCCCCGGAAACGGAGCAGGGTTTTCCCTTCTTCGTCCACCGGGATGGTAAAGTCCCCCCAGCGGATAAGTTTTTTCCCCGGATCGTAGGTGATGCTTCCGTCGTAGCCCGACGCCAGGACGGAAGCGGCGGCCAGGCCCGGCACCGCCTTGCCGTCGAATACCGTGAAGAACCTATGCCGCCTAATAACCCCATCCCAATCCGTTTTTCCCGTTAAGCTGCCTAATACCGCCGCCGAGTTGCGGAGTTCCGGTATCGGGAACTGTGCGCCCGTTTCCCTTTCCTCACCGGGGAAGTCGTTGGTTAGGTCAAAGCGGGAAATGATAGTGTCGAAATTCTCTGGCCTAAGCAGGGGTTTGCTCAGATCACCGGGCCAGGTTCTCAAACTTCCTGTCTGGGTGCTGAAAAGGACGCCATGCACCAGCCTGCCGTAATTCCTCCCCGCCTCTGCAAACGAGGCGTCGTCTTCCCTCGCGCTCAATTCCTGGAGGTTCCTCACCAGATCCCTGAACATTGGTGCCGCCGACCGGGTTTCCCCCCCGGCAATGGCAGCCTGGGCCATTTCCAGGTTTTTTACCGCGTCTTCGATGATTTCATCCTGCCGTGCGTTGCGGTATATTGAAGGCTCGGAAAAAATTACGTCAAAAGTAACCGACTTTGCCTTTGCCGCTTTCATATAGTCAAGGAATTCGGCGTAGGCCTTCCTGGGCCATGGCCAGCCCCAACCCCGCTCACGCTGGGCCCAATCAAGGCTGTTTTGATCCAGCAGAACCAGGGTAATGTCATCGGAACGTTGGGACCCGGATGCCAGAAGGTTTATCCTGAGATCGTAGAGTTTTAATTCCACGTAATCCAGGATTCCAGCCATATGGCTGGCAATTACCACCACGGATAGCGCCAGAATAATAATCAGGGCAGCCAGGTTTTTGTTGTATTTCTTGCCTGTTTTTTCCATAGTTACCTCTGTATTTTATAGTAAGTAATGTACAGTATAGATTATCATGCGTCAAATATGCAATGATGGAAGGAGGCGGTGATATGAACGACAAGTTCCAGCGATTCAATTCCGGCAGGGTTAATTTTTTCCTGTTGACAGTGATTACCGTTATTCTCTTCGCGGCGGTGCTAAAAATCACCTCCTCGGTAGTGCTGCCCTTTACGATTTCCATGCTGCTTGCGATCATTACAAGCCCGCTTGTGAAATTCCTTGAAAAATTCCGCCTGCCCCGCGTTGTTTCGGTTTTGCTGGTCTTGTTCCTGTTTGTGGGCATCCTTGCCATTATGGTGGTAATCATCTCTTCTTCCGGGCGCTCCCTCCTTGCCCTCTACCCAAGGTACGAAGCCAGAATCACCGAAATTTACATTTGGGTAGCCCGTTTTTTTGAGCTCCCCTACGACGAGCACCTTTCCATTTTTGACAACATTTGGGGGCAGGTTGGCGTAAGAAACCGGGTTCGCATTATGACCCTTTCCTTTTCTAACGCCTTCATTTTATTTCTGAGGGATGCCTTCCTGGTAATCCTCTATATGATCTTCCTTCTTGTCGAGGCGGCCTCTTTCAAGAGAAAACTGCAAAGGGCCTTCGAGGGGGAAAGGGCAGAACGGATCATAAAGATCAGTTCCGATTTGATGACCCAGGTAACCCACTACCTTTCGATTAAATTTATTATTTCCCTTGCAACGGGGCTTATTGTCGGCATCGGCCTCAGGATCGTGGGGGTAGAATTTGCGCTGGTTTGGGGGCTTATCCAGTTTATACTGAATTTTATCCCCAACATCGGAAGCATTGCCGTGGGCTTGGCGGCCACCGCTTTTTCCCTGATCCAATTCTGGCCCGATCCCATGCCCGTCCTTGCAACGGGGATAATCATGCTGGCCACGAACATGGTTATCGGTTCCATTATAGAGCCCAAGATAATGGGGGACAGGCTCGGGCTTTCCCCCCTGGTCATCCTTGTTTCCCTCCTCGTTTGGGGCTGGATCTGGGGTTTTGCCGGCCTCATCCTGGCGGTACCCATGATGGCGATCATAAAAATAGTCTGCGAGAACATCCCCATGCTGGAACCGATCTCCGTGTTGCTCGGATCAGGCAGGGCGCTAAAAGCGGTGATGAACGAAGACAACCGGGAAGAAACCGAATAAAAGTCTCACACCAAGACACTAAGACCATAAGAGAAAAACGGATGATAACCTGCACGATGACACAAAGGGGAAGAAGAGTAAGAAAAGTAAGTAAGCCTGTTCATGCAGGGGGAATACGGAGCCAACTATACTTCGATGATATCGATTTTCCGCGAAAATTGAATCTTCCTTCTTCCCCTTCCCCTGTGTCATAGTGAGGGCTTTCTCCCACTTTTCGCTTTATGTCTCCGTGTCTTTGTGTCTTTGTGTGAGGTCTTTTTCTTCCTGCTGGCTTCAGGGTGACAGGATCGAGCGGCCCCTGCGAAGGGACGCATCGGGGTATTTGGAATTTATTTTTAAAATTGATTCTTCAAGGCGGCGCTCTTTTTCTTTTTCACCTCCAAAAAGATCGGCCTGATGCGCGGAATTCCCCTCCGTCAAGTTTCCTAGTCCCGCGCCTATTAGGCGCACGCCACGCCCTTTCTGGTACTTCTTGTGGAACAGATCCAATATATGCCTGTACAGGTCGTTCAGGGTCAGGACGGGATCCGCAAATGTCTTTTGGGTGTTTTCCGTTGTAAAGTCACCATAACGGATTTTAAGGGAAACGGTGGCGCTTTCAACGCGCTCGGAAAGCAGCCTGAAAATCAGCGTCTCACAGATGTCGAGCAAGGCAGTTTCTATGACAAACACATCTGAGATGTCGTAGGCAAATGTCCGCTCGGTGCTCATGGAATGGGAACCATGCTCCCTCTCAAAGGTTTCAGCAGGCTCCCCCCTCACGGCCCGGTAGAGGAAATTCCCGAAGGCGTTGCCAAACATGGAGGCGAGTGTTTCCACGGAAAGCCGGTAGATGTCATCGCCTGTTTTAAAGCCGTGCTTTTGGAAGGTCTCCTGGGTCTTGTCACCCGCCCCCCAGATTTTTTTTACAGGAAGGGCACGCATGAATTTTTCCTCTTCCCCTCCTTTGACTTCAAAAAGCCCGTCCGGTTTTGAAATGCCTGATGCAATCTTAGCAATGTATTTGTTGGAAGCTAAACCCACGGAAACTGTAAGGCCTGTTTCCTGCCGCACCCTTTCTTTAAGCTTTTTTGCCGCTTCTGTTGGTGGGCCAAAAAGCGCCTCCGTACCCGTTATGTCAATAAACGCCTCGTCAATGGAGAGCTGTTCCACGTTAGGTGAAAAATCCCCGAAAATGGCCATTATCTCGGCGGACTTTTCGCTGTAACGGCCCATACGGCCCCGCAGGTATATTCCGTGTGGGCAGAGCTTGTAAGCCTGGGAAATAGGCATCGCCGAATGAACGCCGAATTCCCTTGCCTCGTAGGAAGCGGCTGACACCACGCTGCGCCTGTCACCGGGGGTTCCCCCTACGATGACAGGCTTACCCCTGAGATCGGGATTGTCGAGCTGTTCGACAGAGGCGTAGAAGGCGTCGATGTCCGCGTGGATGAAGCATGGCATACTAAGGTAATTTACCACGGACTGTAGGGAAGGGAAAAGGGAAAAGAGCAAAGTGGCTATTTAAAAAAATTATAAGATAGGCTCAATATTTTTCGTATTTATTCGTGTGGTTCATGGTAAAATTGTATTCTCGCCATCCGCGTTAATTTGCGGACTTTCATTGAGTCCTGTAATCAGTAATAGATTTCTTGTTTTTCTTCTTCTCTTTTCACTCTTACCTTCTCCCTTTTACCTTGCTAAATAATATAATTTCGTATGGCTTCTTCTACTGTTGTATTTAAGGTTTTACCAGTTGATGCTGAATAGAGTGCAAGCTGC
>JGI24702J35022_10002850_pt1 | contig 10470 bp, 14 predicted proteins | sample TergutTh196P4_FD_35022 | JGI IMG/M metagenome (IMG submission 35022)
ACGGAAAATTTAACGGCGACGGATCATTCAGTGGAGAATTTGCAATGAAACACACCGTTCTCGAATCAAAAGCAAGCCGCGTAATGGTTTCCGTTCCGTCTTTACTTTTTCTTCTTGTTACCGTTGCTGATAAAGCCGGCATTATTTCCATGGATGATATTAATGCGCCGAAAGAATCAAAAAAAGCTAAAGCGCTGAGAACCATAAAGAAAGACGTGTATCATATAGAGGATTAATTTAGATTTTGTATAAATAAGATACTTGGTATTGCACAGTACTTTTTTTATTCATACTTTTGCAGACATGAATTTACAAAGTTATTTTTCTATGTAGTAGTGACGTGCGAGAAAAGAAATTTGTATTTTTTTGTAACAAAAAAGTTATTTTTCCGTCTAAATATATAAAAATTGTTGAAAATAATGATAAAATTACAACGAATTAATAAAACTTATCATAATGGCGCTCCGCTTCATGTTTTGAAGGGGATTAACCTGGAAATTAAACAGGGAGAAATGGTTTCGGTTATGGGCGCATCGGGTTCAGGTAAATCAACCTTACTCAATATTTTAGGTATTTTAGATACTTACGATGAAGGTAATTATTACCTGAACGGTACTTTGATAAGAGACCTGAGCGAATCGCGGGCGGCAGAGTTACGAAATACAATGATTGGCTTTGTCTTTCAATCGTTTAATTTGATTAATTTTAAGAATGCGATGGAAAACGTGGCGCTTCCGCTCTATTATCAAGGAGTAAGTAGAAAAAAGAGAAATAATATCGCCTTGGAATATTTAGACAGGATGGGCTTGAAAGAATGGGCGGAACATACTCCCAATGAGTTGTCGGGCGGACAAAAACAAAGGGTGGCTATTGCCCGCGCCTTGATTTCCAAACCGCAAGTTATTCTGGCGGATGAACCTACCGGCGCTTTGGACAGTAAAACTTCGGAGGAGGTAATACAACTTCTCCGGGAAGTAAATAAAGAAGGTATGACGATGATTATTGTAACGCACGAGCAAAGCGTTGCGGAAGCTACGGACAAAATTATTCATATTACGGACGGGCTCATTGATGAAATTATTATGCCCAAAAATTGAAAAGCATGTTTGATCTAGATAAATGGACAGAAATATTTGAGTCGATCAAAAAGAATAAGCTACGCACTTTTTTGACGGGACTTTCCATTTCATGGGGGATATTCATGTTTTGTTTCTTGCTTTGCGCCGGAAACGGATTGCGAAACGGCGTGTCGTCTAATTTTGCATCACGGGCGGTGAATATGTATAATTATTGGGGACGAAGAACTTCCATGCCGTATCAAGGATTCCCGGACAACCGGCCTATCAACCTTGACGAAAAAGATTTCCAGTTAGTGGAACAACTGCCTCAGACTGTTAATGTTTCCGGTGTAGTATATACAACACTTACAGCCAGTTACAACAATTTTAATATTTCCGGTTCTTTTCAAGGCATACATCCCGAGTATGTGCATATTAATGGTGTAAGGATTGTGGGCGGACAAGGCCGGCTCCTCAATGACATGGACATGGAGAAAATACGAAAAGTGGCGGTCATTAACGAACGGATGAAAGAAGTTTTGTTTCAGGACAACGAAGCGGTTGGAAAGCAAATGATTGCCGGCGGATTAAGTTACATGGTAGTCGGCGTTTTCACGGAAGAGTCTTGGGGTAACGACGCAAAAGCATATATTCCGTTTTCGACGGCTCAGTTATTGTATGGCAGAAACAGAGATGTCCATGATATTTACTTTACGGTGGACGGTCTTACAACGAAGGAAGAAAACGAAGTTTTTGAAAAAGACTTAAGAAGAAAACTGGCTAATCTGCATATTTTTAACGTTGAGGACAGTCGTGCGATAGGTATGTGGAGTATGTTGGAAAATTATTTACAAACCCAGGGTATTTTTAACGGTATATCGGCTTTTATTTGGATTATAGGGATAGGCACTTTGATTGCGGGCGTCATCAGTATCAGCAATATCATGTTGATAACCGTCAGGGAGCGGACACGGGAATTTGGTATCCGGAAAGCAATTGGCGCCAAACCTTCTGCCATCATGGGAAGTATTCTAATGGAATCGGTGTTGATGACCTCTGTTTTCGGTTATGTTGGTATGTTTCTGGGAGTCGGAATCGGCGAATTAGCTAATTCTATATTAAAAAATTTGCCGCCCGAAGCCGAACAAGTATCGCATGTATTTCAAAATCCGACGATAGAAGTTAATGTCGCTATCGGAGCGATGTTGGTTCTGATTGCTTCGGGCGTTTTGGCCGGCGCTTATCCTGCCTGGAAAGCGTCGAGAATATCGCCGGTGATTGCGATGAGAGAAGAATAATTCATAATTTATAATTCATAATTATAGTGTTATTGTTTGATTTAGATAGATTTCAGGAGATATGGCAGACCATCACTCGAAATAAAGTAAGGAGTCTTCTTACGGCTTTCGGAGTGTTCTGGGGCATCTTTATGCTGGTAATCATGATGGGCGCCGGACGTGGAATGGAAAGGGGAATGATGCAAGGAATCGATGGTTTTGCCACTAACTCCTGTTTTATGGGTACTTCTCAAACCAGTCTGCCTTACAAAGGTTTTCAAAAAGGAAGACAGTGGAGTATTCGCAACAGGGATTTGGATATTCTTCTGAACTCGATTCCTGAAATTGAAGTACTGTCGCCCATGCTGTGGGGAGCGCGTTCTGCCAATAATGTGGTTTTTAGAGAAAATACAGGTTCATACAACGTGAGGGGATTACATTCCAATTATATCGAAATCGAACAGCAACGAATGAGATTCGGACGTTTTATCAATCAAATTGATATTGTTCAGGCGAGGAAAGTCTGTGTGATTGGAACAACGGTTTATGAAGAATTGTTTCCTACCAGAGGCAATCCTTTGGGGCAACATATTCGGGTAAACGGAATTTATTATCAAATCGTTGGTGTTGCTTCGGGAGTTTCCGGTCTCAGTATCGGAGGTCGATCGGAAGAAACGGTTGTTATCCCGTTTTCTACTATGCAGCGGGTTAATAATCAAGGAGATATTATCCACCTGTTGGCAGCAAGCACTTTGCCAAATGTTCCGGTAAAAGAAGTACAGGAAAAAATGGAAACTGTTTTGAAAGCCAATAACAGTGTTTCTCCCGATGATAAACAGGCTGTTTGGAGTTTCAATTTGCAAGAACAGTTCCAAATGTTCCAGTATTTATTTTTGGGAATTGCTATTGTGATTTGGATTGTTGGTTCGGGAACATTAATTGCCGGTATTGTCGGCGTCAGCAATATTCTGACGGTGACTATCAAAGAACGTACCAAGGAAATCGGTATTCGTCGGGCTTTGGGCGCCAAACCGGGGACTATTATGGGACAAATTATCTGGGAAGGTCTGGTTTTGACGTCCATTGCCGGCTTATTGGGATTATGTTTCGGCGTGTTGTGCCTGATTTTGGCAAACACCTATTGGCTGGAAAATGCAGAAGACGTGTTTCTATCCGATCCGATGATAACTTTTGGAGCAGCAGTTGCTTCGGTAATCATATTGTTGTTTTTCGGTTTAGTTGCCGGTTCACTTCCGGCAAGGCGGGCTTTACAAGTTAAAGCCATTGAGGCAATCAGGGAAGAATAATGTTGGAAAAAATAAAATTATATACGTATGAAAAAGATTAGAGGAATCATTTTACTTGTTATTTTGGGATTAGTTGTCATTTGGACATTTGTTGTGCTTTGGAATAAATCACGTCCGAAAGTAGAGGTTTTTGAGATAGTTACTCCTACCACGGGAACGATTGAAAATAAAACGATAGCTACCGGAAGGGTTGAACCACGGGATGAAATTTTGATTAAACCGCAAATATCGGGTATTGTTTCGGAAGTGATGAAAGAAGCCGGTCAAAAAATAGTTGTCGGGGAAGTAATTGCAACAGTGAAAGTTATCCCTGAAATGGGACAGTTAAATTCGGCAGAATCACGCCTGCGGGTTGCAGAAATCAATTTGAGGCAAATTCAGGCGGAACATGAACGTCAGCAACGTTTGTTTGAAACTAAGGTAATTTCAAAGGAAGAATACGATGCTTCTTATGCTACTTTCCGAAAAGCGGAAGAAGAAAAAACGAATGCACAGGATGCCTTGGATATTGTCCGTGAGGGAGTTGCAAAGAGGTATGCCAAATTGAGCAATACCCAAATTCGTTCGACCATTTCGGGTATGATTCTGGATGTTCCCATAAAAACCGGAAATTCTGTTATTCAAGCGAATACATTTAACGACGGAACAACTATTGCATCGGTTGCCAATATGAATGACTTGATTTTCAGGGGAAGAATTGATGAAACCGAAGTGGGAAGAATCAAAGAAGGAATGCCTATTCTATTGACTATAGGGGCACTTAGCGGCAAACAATATGATGCCTTGTTGGAATACATTTCTCCCAAGGGTATAGAAGAAAACGGAGCTGTATTGTTTGAAATCAAAGCAGCTGTGAGAGAAGTTCCCGATACGGTATTTATCCGGGCGGGATATAGTGCTAATGGAGAGATTGTTTTGGCGCGGGTTTCCGATGTGTTGACCATTCCGGAAAGTTCCGTCGAATTTAGCAATGATTCGGCTTTTGTTTATATGGTGAAAGAAGAAAAACCTCAGCAAATATTTGAAAAAAGTCTGGTTACAATTGGTATTTCCGATGGTGTAAAGATTGAAATAAAAGAAGGTTTGACGATTGATGATAAAATTCGCGGAAATAAAATTGATGATAAAACAAAAAATAAAAAATAAAAGATTATAACTATGAAAGTAATTAAAAAACAGCTTGTTCTGTTCTTTTTGGTATGCCTCTTTTCGTCGCCTCTTTCGGCCCAAACGAAATTATGGACATTGGAGGAGTGCATCCGGTATGCCATCGAGCATAACATTACGATCCAAAGAATGGAGATTCAGAAAGATGTGGCCGAAGTTGATTTGAATACGGCGCAAATGAGTCGTTTACCGGATTTGAATGCTGGCGCATATCAATCTTGGAACTTTGGGCGGACTCAAATTGCATCCGGTATATATGAGGATGGAATAAGTACACAATCCAGCACGAGTTTTTCTATAGGAAGTTCTATTCCGATTTTTACTGGATTTCGGATTCCTAACGAGATTGCCAGAAACAAATTGGAATTGCAAGCTGCTACGGAAAACCTTGAAAAAGCTAAAGAAGATTTATCTTTGAATATTGCTTCTTTGTTTTTGCAAGTGATGTTCAATAAAGAACTTTTGCAGATAAGCAAAAACCAAATGGAATTGAGTGAATTGCAGGTTCAACGGACAGAGATTCTGGTCGATGCGGGAAAAGTTCCATCATCGCAATTGTATGATATTCAGGCTCAGGTTGCTAACGATAGGGTTTCGGTTATACAAGCGGAAAACGATTTGGATTTGGCGCTGTTGAATTTGAGACAGAGTTTGGAATTAGAAAGAGACACCGAATTTGATATTTTCGTTCCGGAATTAGGCAATGTTGTGGAAGAAAATATAGGTAGTATTCAGCCGGTGAATGTTGTTTTCGACAATGCCCTGCAAATAAAACCGGTTGTCAAAGCGCAGGAATACAAGGTTGGGAGCGCCGAAAAAACACTTAAAATCGCTCAATCGGGTTATCTTCCTTCTTTGAGTCTTGAATTGGGATATGGTACAAGCTATTATTACCTCTACGGAAAAGATTTTGATAACCAATCATTTTCAGACCAATTAAGGGATAAGGCAGGGCAATCCATCCGTTTGAATTTAAGTATTCCGATATTCAACCGTTTTTCGGTTCGGAATCAGGTGCGCAGTGCCCGGTTTAATATAGCAGATCAGCAGTTGGCTTTGGAAAATGTGAAAAAAGATTTGTACAAGGATATTCAGACAGCTTATTTGAATGCCGGAGCTTCGCAGGTAAAATACCAAGCATCGCAGGACGCCGTTGCATCGACATCCGAGTCTTTCCGATTCGCACAAGAACGATATGAAGTCGGTAAATCATCGGTTTTCGAGTTTAACGAAGCGAGAACCAAGTTCATACGAAGTCAGCTGGAAGCAGCCCAAGCCAAATACGACTACATCTTCCGGGCGAAAATATTGGATTTTTATAATGGGATTCCGATTAAATTGTAAAAATTCCCGGTTGCGAAACGAAAAATATATCAAAAAAGTTGTCGAAGTAAAAACTTTGATGTATCTTTGCACCGCAATTTAAGGAATGGTGTGGTAGTTCAGTTGGTTAGAATACCTGCCTGTCACGCAGGGGGTCGCGGGTTCGAGTCCCGTCCATACCGCTATAAAGTGCTCTAAATCAGGGCACTTTTTTGTTTTTCAGCACTTTACAAAAGAACTGCTTCGCATTAATTCGCACCAATTCGCACCAATTTGAATGTATTTTCGCACATTTATTATAGTTTGTGCGAAATATTGTGCGAAAATTTCTATCTTTGGTGCGAAAAAAAGAACTATCGTCATGGATAACGCACAATTACGCTATGTTTTTGACCGTCAGAAACAGGCAAATAACGACACTAAAACGGGACTTTTGCAAATTGAAGTCCGATTAACCGGCAGTAATCAACGGAAGTTAATTTCAACCGGTGTACACCTATATAAAAATCAATTTTCAGACAAAAACGGTTTTACTTGTCGGAACCATGAGAATGCTCCGGCAATAACAGGGAAAGCAAACAGGATATTCAGACAAATTGAGGCCTTTGTTATGTCTGAAAAATGCAGAAGTCTTGATGATGTGAAAAATTGGAATAAAGATGAATCCAAAACATATTCAGTTGTTTCCTTCATGAAGGAATCGCTTAGGAAACGTAATCCGTCTGATGCAGTATTGGAGCATCATAATATTTTAATTCGTCAGATAGAAGAATTTGGCCGGTTCCGAGTATTTTCGGACATCAACTATGAAAATATTGCTGATTTTGACCTTTTTTTGCGTAAAACAATCAATTCTCAACCTGTATTATACAAACGTCATTGTGCTTTCAAATCATACATTACAGATGCTATAAATAGAGGAATGTGCAAGTCAAATCCGTATATACAATTCAAGGTACAAAAAGGGAAAAGCAAGGCTCCTACATTCTTGGATGAAATTGAAATCAAAAAAATTCAGGAATATGTTCCGGATAATGAAAAATTACAGAATGTGAAGGATTTATTTATTTTTCAATGTTTCACCGGAATGGCATTTGTTGACCTGATGGAATTTTCTAAGGATGACATTTCAGAAGTTGATGGAATGAAAGTGATTCGTAGTAACAGGGAAAAAACAGACGAATCATTTATTGCTTTGTTTCTTCCGGAAGCTGAGAGCATCGCAGATAAGTATAATTACGATTTGCCAAAATTGAGCAATCAAAAGTACAATGATTATTTGAAGTTGTTAGGAGCTGGTGCAGAAATAAAAAAAATGATAACTACTCACTGCGCCAGACATACTTTTGCGACTTACCTGATTAATAAAGATATACCGTTAGAAAGTGTCTCTAAGGCATTAGGACATGCAACTATAAAACAGACGCAGCATTATGCTAAACTGGCCGGGAAAAAGGTTATAAGTGATATGAAAAAGTTATTATGATTTTTCAACAATATCAACCTCGCATCCAAGCGCATGCGAAAATCTTTTTTTCTTACGGATTTCTCTAATTCTTTCCCTTTTGTCCATATTTTTTCAGATTGTATTTAGCAAAAAAATAGTTAACCTGACTAACTGTTATATTGCATTGTTCTGCTATGTCTTTTATACGCAGTGTTTTATAGTTGTCTAAAATAAATTTCGTTTCTTCATCTGTATATTTTATTTTATTTTTTCCCCTTTCAATATTCAAAACGTTAACCATTCTATCTGTTGCTGCAATGCTCCTGTTTATATATTGTGCAATTTCCGATATAGTTTTCTTTCCGTGATTTTCTATAAGATAATTTTTTTCATCCGATGTCCATTTTTTTAATCTCTTTTCTTTTATCTTTAATAGACTGTTTAATTTTCCATCTAATAAATTCAATTTATTTATTATTTCATCGAATTTTTCAGAAAATAACAAAAAATCATCCCTTCTAAATTTAATACCCAAACTGGATGCTTTCCACTGAATCGCATCGACACTTCTATTTAACAACTCAGATAATTGAATGCTATCAATAACTCCATACTGTTTGCGTAAAATATCCAATTCTTCTTTCGTCCAACGTCTATCACCTGCCATTATAATTTAAATTAATAATTTTGTTAAAAAATCTATTGATTTTCTGTCTTGTATAAGAATAACAGCCTCATGAGCTTTAAGTTGACTATCCGATCTTTCTGTATATCCGGCCTTTACCTCTATATATACATCATAATCCGGAAGGTAGAAATCTAACCTTTGATTTTTATCAGATTTGCATTTATCCGATTCATGGAAATATTTTATTTTATATTTATCTAATATTTCCATAACTTTTTTTTCTAATGGATTTAGAACCATACCATTTAATTAGTTTAGTTTTGAAAGTTTTTCACTTAAAATATTGGCATCTTCCCGTTAACATCTATCATTGACAATCAACGAAATCAATTACCTTCCTAAATACTTTGCCTACCTTACTTAGCGTGTCAATGCCGACGCTGTATTTGCCCTGTTCAATCCTTGCAATATGCGAATAGCCAACTCCAGAAAGCTCCGATAATTTTTCCTGTGAAATTCCGGCTTGCTTTCGGAGTTCTGCGATTCTTTTTCCTATTCTTTCTCGCTCATTCATGGCATCGCTTTTTTATAATGATTATCACGAAGCCATTTTGCCATTTCATTGACGATTTTAGCTAAAATATTTGCATCAGGATTTTCATCATCTTCTAAAATAGTAAATTGCTGTGTTTCATTGAATTTCCCATTCTCAAAAACACAAACAATTCCATTTTCTGTATCAGTACAAACCCAACCGTTTAGTTGGGTTTGTGATTTTTGTAAAATAAATCTATTCATAACTACTTAACTATGTAATAGTCATTTGAATAACGAAGAAAACTTTTAATATCATTTTCAGTCCAATTTTCTGAATATTCATCCCCTTGTGGGTTGCTACGATATTTCATAAAAGTTTTACCATTTTCTTTTTTCCGAATGGTGTAAGTTTTTGCTTTTCTGTTGGGTGTTAATTCGTAAGTTGTCATTTTCTTTATGCCGCTTATCCGTTGCCGCCGGTTCTATTATTAATTACAATACAAAGATACTGCAATATATTGAAGTATGCAAATATTTTTATGTGTTTTATAACATGTTTTCCGCAAAATAAAAAGATTTAACATTTGAAAACATAAAAAACGCCAAATCTTCACAGACTCAGCGTTCCAAATCGTTTAAAAAGATTTAATTACAGAAACTTTTTCCTTACAAACCAATATCCTAAAAAAAGAGCTATTCCGCCAAGCAATATCCTTCCGAGCCATATTTGAAAATTCTGCCATCCGGAAACATATTTCACCGGTTTCTCAATTTCAACCGGGTAAGGAACTCTTATTGTATCGTTGATGTATACAGAGTCACGGATAAACTTATCACGATACAAATATTGATATTTTTCAATGAAAACAGTATCGCCTTTATCACGGATAATAATGCTGTCCCGAAGATATACCGAATCACGGACAAAATTGTCACGGTATTCTACTTTTACCGTCTCGACCGGAACATATATTATTTTTGTTTTACAACTCGCTAAAACAAAAATAAACAGCAATATTATTGATACATATTTCATTTATTCTAATCTTTTCTCAAAAAACTTACAAACCCTCAAAAATGTTCCTTTTTTAACACCCATCGGATTAGCTTTTACGCTCGAACATCCGATAATAAAATTAACCGGCTCGCCAATCGAGTTGCTGCAGTCAATACATCGTACCTTTTCTGTGACTTTTTTCATATTAAAAGATGTATGAAAAGCAATAATGCACTAACCACGAATGATGCGACAACCCCTTCCTTAATATCCTGCCATGATGCTTGTCCTATTCCAAACACTCCCTGCGCAAACTCAAATAATACTGCTATAATACTCGTGACAACCCACCCGGCCATAAAGCCGGCGAATGCCTTTGAAACAAATTCCTTTTCAAACGAAAAGCCAACGTAAAATATAATAATTGCAAACAGGGTCGCAAAGTATGCGTGAACACTGTTTCTTTCAATGCCAATAAAGGCAGCTATTTTTCTTAAAAAATCCATCATGATAATTTTATATTAAAAGTTTTTAGACAATTCATCCAAAGAGAGTAGCGGTCATTGTAACCATTAAGACCGCCATTGATTTTACGTGTTACCGCTTTAAACTGCACCTCTGTACTAAACCTCGCCGTAGCGTTTAATCCGGCATTTTCCCACCACCACATGCTTGCAAAAACCGCCCACTCCGGACTGGCCACAAGATATGGGTTATCAATAAAATTTA
>JGI24702J35022_10002851_pt1 | contig 10469 bp, 8 predicted proteins | sample TergutTh196P4_FD_35022 | JGI IMG/M metagenome (IMG submission 35022)
GACACCAATGGCGACAACGCCATTCCATTTAATCTACCGGAGATAAAATGCAATATCATCATGCCTTATCGTGCGACCGAATGTAAGGTATCTGTAAGCACAGTGAATCATTTTATGCTCGAATCGGAACAGAGTGAAACGATATTCAAATTATAACTCATTAAACAAACAATGAAAAAATGTTTTTCTATGAGATGTGGGCTATCCAAGAAGTGGTTTGATGCCAACCTCAAACCGAAACTCACTTATAACGAGGTGTTTGCCATATTAAAAGAAATGGCGGAAACCATGGCCGGCTTGAAAGATTACACAACTGATATGCTGATGGGCGCAGCTGAGTTCGGTGACATAAAAGGCAAAAATGCGCAAGTCTTTCTAAAAGAATTTAATGTAATACAACCGACATATTACCCTTTCAGAGGATGGACCGACTGTTATTCATATGATTTTGATACATTTAATAAAAAAGAGGATACGTATAACCACCGCAAATTTATTGAAGTATGCGAAAAGTTTAAAAATATCGGTGGTATTGAATTATTTGTGACTGAAGCTGATATTGGCAGTTTTAACGATTTTGAATTGCAAAAGCAAAGGTATAAGGAACTCATTATTGCGAGCAGGCAGGAATCGCACAATTTCACTTTTGGGGAGTTGCCGACAATAAAAATTCCAACTGGCGGGGAGAGGATTTCCCTTTGATTTTTGATGAAAATTTTGAGAAAAAACCTGCTTTTTTTGGGGTCTTAGAAGGATTGTTAAATTTATAAAAATAAAAAATCATGATTAATAAGTATTTAAAGAAAATTTTCTTTATCGCTACGTTATGTGGCTTGTTTTTTTGTTGTTCCGATGTTTTTTCTCAAAACATCGTGTATGTTTCGCCGTCAGGGAATGACTCAAATTCAGGTTTGTCAGCCGGTCAGCCGGTTGCCACCGTTGCCAAGGCCCTTGAAGTTGTTAAAAGTAATGGGCTGAAACGACTTCAACTTCTGGCAGGCGTTCACCGTATTGAACAGCCGGTTGTTTTGACGCCGGAGTTTTCCGGCCTGGTTATCGAAGGCCCGGGAGTAATCTGTGGCGGCAGGCAAATCACAGGTTGGAAGCCTTACAAAGGCGGTATCTGGCAGGCCGTGATTCCCGCCGCGAAAGGTGGGAAGTGGTCTTTTCGCCAAATCTATGTTAATGGCGACCTGCGTTATCGCGCCAAGACGCCAAATGAAGGTTTTTACCATGTCGCAAGTTGTCCTGAAGGAACGCCAAGCACTGTCCCTTACAATACCCGTTGTCAGACCTTCGAATTCCATCCCGGCGACATACGGCCGAACTGGAAAAATCTTGATGATGTCCGCGTGATCGTTTATTATTTCTGGACAGATAATCATTTACCGATTGAATCGGTTGATACGAAAACGAATATTGTCAAGTTCAAATACCAGACCGGTAAAACCTTTACCGACGATTTTTCCGATGACGGCGCCCGTTACGTTGTCGATAATGTGTTCGAGGCGCTTGATGCTCCCGGCGAATGGTATCTTGACAAGCCGGCGGGAGTTCTGTATTACATGCCGGTGAAAGGAGAAGATATGAACAAAATCGAAGTTATCGCTCCCTTTGCCACGGAATTACTCCGGATAGAAGGTGATCCGGATAATGGAAGATACGTTGAAAATGTCCGGTTTTTGAATGTATCATTCCAACATTGCAATTTTGAGTTCCCGGATGGATTAATCAATAGCGCCCAGGGTTCGTCCAATGTTTCTGCTGCGATCAATATTAAAGGAGCGAAAGGATGCTTCGTCGAGAAGTGTACATTCCTGAATCTTGGAACTTACGCCATTGATATGCATGCCGGTTGTTCCGGAAATGAAATTATCAATAGTCGATTCCATAATCTTTCGGCCGGCGGTATCCGGATCGATGGCGGCAAAGCGGGATCGTCACCGTTGATACATACGATGAACAACCTGTTTGTTAATAATGAGATTTCGAACTATGGTTTGAATTTTCCGTCGGCGGTTGGGATTCTTCTCAAAAACAGTTATGGGAACCTTATCAGGTATAATCACATTCATCACGGATTCTATACAGGCGTTTCGCTCGGTTGGGTTTGGGGATATGGACGAAGTATCGCCCGTGACAACATCGTCGAACGCAATCATATCCACCACATTGGCCAGGGGTTGCTCTCTGACATGGGAGCTGTGTACATGCTGGGACCGGCGCCGGGAACAGTGGTTCGCAACAACCTGTTTCACGATATTGACGCCAACAAATATGGCGGCTGGGGCATCTATACCGATGAAGGATCAACGGGCGTTTTAATCGAAAACAACATTGTCTACAACACGAAGTTTGCAGGATATGATATGCACTTTGGCAGGGATGTCACGATACGAAACAATATCTTTGCCTTGGGACGGATGGATCAAATCAACCGCACGCGCGCCGAAGACCATCCAAGTCTGTACTTCGAAAACAACATTGTATACTGGAAAGAAGGCAAACTCTTCAGCGGCGACTGGAAAGATCGTGAATACCAGTATTATCGCAGGCCATTAGGCCCGGATTGGGATACATACACCTGGACTTTCGAGTCGAACTGGAATGTGTTCTACAATCCGAATCAAACGGTTGATGAAGTGAAATTCTATAACAACGAGTCGTTCGCCGACTGGCGTAACCGCGGGTACGACAAGAATTCGGTATATGCCGATCCGATGTTTGTTGATCCAGATAATTATGACTTTCGCCTGAAGCCTGAATCCCCGGCATTGAAACACGGATTCAAGCCGATTGACCTGAGTGGTGTGCCTGGTATTGAATAGTAGCGTTACTAAAATGAAATCTTATCTTAGTTTGATTCTACTGGTGATGTTTTTCTCCGGTATTTTCGCTCAACAGAGGTATACAGCCGATTGGGAATCAATTGACAGCCGTCCTGTACCTCAATGGTTTACCGACGCCAAATTCGGAATATTTATCCATTGGGGCCTTTACAGCGTACCTGCCTGGGGTCCGCTTCCGTCGGACGGGGCCAGTATCTACGATTGTTACTCCGAATGGTATTGGGCGAGGTTGATGAATACGCGAAGCAAAGTATCTCCGTTATTCACAGCCTTTCACAATAAAAATTACGGCGAAGATTTTAAATATCAGGATTTTGTGCATTACTTCAAATGTGAGATGTTCAATCCTGATGACTGGGCGAAATTGTTTCGCGAAGCAGGCGCCCGTTATGTGGTGCTTACATCCAAACACCACGAAGGATTCGCTTTATGGCCCAGCGAACATGCCTGGAACTGGAATGCAATGGATGCCGGACCGCATCGCGATCTTGCCGGCGACCTCTCCAATGCCGTAAAAAGAGAAGGTTTGCATATGGGTTTCTATTATTCGCTCTACGAATGGTTCAACCCATTGTATCTGAATGATCCGGAAAAGTACGTTGACGATCACATGATCCCACAAATGAAGGATTTGGTGAATCGTTACAGCCCTGAAATTGTTTTGGTGGATGGCGAATGGGATCATCCGTCCGAAAAATGGAAAAGCGTTGAATTTTTGGCGTGGCTCTACAACGAATCGCCTGTAAAGTCGACCGTTGTGGTGAACGACCGGTGGGGCAAGGAAACACGCGGCAAGCATGGCGGCTACTATGACACCGAATACGACTTGGTGCACGATGTTAATGTGAAGGATCAAAAGATGACCCATCCCTGGGAAGAATGTCGTGGAATCGGGAGTTCGTTTGGCTACAACCGAAACGAAAAACTCGAAAATTACAGTACTTCCGAACAGTTGGTGCACCTGTTAATCGAAAAGGTAGCTATGGGCGGCAATCTGCTGCTCAACATTGGTCCCACAGCCGACGGACGTATCCCGGTCATCATGCAGCAACGCTTGACAGACATGGGTCGTTGGCTGAAAACGAATGGCGAAGCCATCTATGGAACTGCATCGTGGGAGGTGGCCAAACAACCGGATATTCATGCTTATTTTACCACCAAAGGTAAAGACTTGTACGTGATATGCACCCAATTTCCCGGTAAACCCATTACTGTCCGTAATGTCGGTAATAAGCCCGTATCCGTGACCCTTTTAGGGAGTAATACTTCCGTAAAATATTTATATGGAAGCAAGAACATATCCATTACTCCGCCGAATATCTCCCCTGCAAATAATCCCTGCGAATATGCATGGGTATTTAAATTGACGGGATGTCTTCAATAGTTAATTAATAATTTTCGTATGAAAGGAATAAGTAGACGGGGTTTTCTTAAAACAATGGGAGTTTCTTCCATCGCGACTTTTGGTTGCCATGGATTACTTGCAAAAGGATCGTTAGCTTCTGATATGACGGGTTTGAAAAACTACACAACTGATATGCTGATGGGTGCAAGGTGTGATGCCTCGTTTATATTTGACCGAAACAACAAAAATGCGCAAGTCCTTCTAAAAGAATTTAATGCAATACAACCGTCATGTTACCCTTTTAGAGTATGGACTGACCGCTATATATATAATTTTGATACGTTTAACCAATGGGTCAATTGGGGAGTTGCGCACGATAAAAAAGTTATTATGATAGCGGGACGAAGCCACTACTACAGGGATTGGATTAAAACATCTGATTGGGAGAAAGACGATCTGGACGCAATGTTTCATGAGTATATAAAAAACATGCTTACGTCAAATGAAAACGGGAAAAGAGTCTACGCATGGAATGTGGTCAATGAAATTTTCCCGTTAAGTTCGGGTTCCTATTTTCAAGATGAATGGTGTTTCATGAATTTGCTTGGATACGAGGAAGATATGTCAGGTTTAACCGGAGAAGACAAGATCAACGACGTGTATCCGGTATATATACGAAAGGCTTTTGGGTATGCAGATAAATATGCCGGAGGCAAGTTGGAACTTCGCGAAACGGGTTTTGAGTTTGAGCTCGACAGCAAGAAGACCAAGTCCATATATCAACGGATCATGCATCTGAGAGCCAAAGGAGTAAGAGTTGAGGCATTAGGGCTGCAATGCCATTTATTTAACAAAATAGATGATTCGTATGACTACCGCAAATTTATTGAAGTATGCGAAAAGTTTAGAAATATCGGCGGTATTGAATTATATGTAACTGAAGCTGATATTTGCAGTTTTAATGATTTAAAGTTACAAAAGCAAAGGTATAAAGAGCTCATAATTGCGTGCAGGCAGGCAGGAATCGCACAATTTCACCTTTGGGGAGTTGCCGATAATCAGGATGCCGGCTGGCGGAAGGGTGAATATCCTTTGATCTTCGATAAAAATTTTGAGAAAAAACCCACTTATTTCGGGGTTTTGGAAGGATTGCAGACGCTTTTGAAATAATTCTTCTGAAAGTTTTTTTAATTAATTTAATTAATATATACATAGTAAAACATGATCAAAAGGTATTTCTTAAAAACTTTCATATTAGCTACTGTGATTAGTATGCTTTATTGCTGCTCTGGTGCTTTATCAGAAGACAGTGTATTTGTATCGCCATCTGGGAATGACTCAAATTCTGGTCTGACAGCCCGAAAGCCGGTTGCCACTATAACCAGGGCGTTTGAAATTGTGAAGCATAGAGGGATAAAAAGGGTTCATCTTCTTAAAGGAGTTCACTATGTAGAACAACCGATAGTCCTGACACCGGCGTTCTCCGGTTTGCAGATTAAAGGTCCGGGAACGATTAGTGGCGGCAGGCTGATTACCGGTTGGAAACCGTACAAAGACGGCATCTGGCAGGTCGAAATCCCTGATGCGAAGAACGGTGCGTGGTCGTTCCGTCAAATTTATGTGGACGGCGAACTGCGATACCGCGCCAAAACGCCAAACGAAGGCTTTTACCGTGTGGCCGGTTGTCCAGAAGGAACGCCGAAAACAGTCGATTATCATACGGATTGTCAGACTTTCGAATTCAAACCGGGCGATATCCGCCCGGACTGGAAAAACTTTGACGACATCCGGGTAATCGTTTATTATTTCTGGAGTGATAATCATCTTCCCATTGAATCGGTTGATACTGAAACGAACATTGTCAAGTTCAAATACAGGGGGGGTAAGACCTTTACCGACGATTTCTCCGAAGATGGCGCCCGTTATGTTGTTGATAATGTATTTGAAGCGCTCGATGCTCCCGGTGAATGGTATCTCGACAAGCCGGCAGGAATTTTGTATTATATGCCGAAAGACGACGAAGACATGAATAAAATCGAAGTCATTGCTCCCTTTGCTGAAGAGCTACTCCGCCTCGAAGGCGATCCGGAGAACTGTAAGTTCGTGGAAAATGTTCAACTCGAAGACGTATCGTTCCAATACTGCAATTTCGAGTTCCCGCCCGGAATGGTCAACGATGGACAGGGTGCCTCCGAGGTAACGGCGGCGATCAACATGATAGGGGCAAAAAACTGTAGATTCACAGACTGTACATTCTCGAATCTTGGGACGTTCGCCATGAACATGAATACCGGTTGTTCAGGAAATGAAATTACCCGCTGTCGATTCCATAATCTTTCGGCCGGCATCGTACGCATTAATGGCGGCAAAGCGGGCTCATCTTCATGGACCCACACAAAAAACAACAGGATTATCAGTAATGAGATCTCGTATTACGGTCTGAACTATCCATCGGCGCACGGAATCCTTGTCCAAAACAGTTATGGAAATCTTTTTTCAAAGAATCACATTCACCACGGATTTCAAGTTGGAATTGCGATAGGCTGGGTTTGGGGATACGGACGGAGTATTTCCCGGGACAATGTCGTCGAACGAAATCATATCCATCACATCGGCCAGGGGTTGCTTTCCGACATGGGAGCGATTTATACGCTCGGACCGTCACCGGGAACAGTGATTCGCAACAATCTGATCCACAATATTGATGCAAACAGATATGGCGGCTGGGGTATTTACAATGATGCAGGATCGACAGGAATTTTGGTCGAAAACAATATCGTTTATAATACAAAGTACGCCGGATATGATATGAATGAAGGCAAGGAGGTAACCATTCGGAACAATATCTTTGCTTTCGGACGGATAGATCAGATTAACCGGACTCGCGGCGAGAACCATCCGAGCCTTTATTTCGAGAACAACATCGTTTATTGGAAAGAAGGAGCGCTCTTCAGTGGAGACTGGCGGGATCGTGAGTACACATATCATCTAATGACTGGACGAGACGCCGAATATAAAAGGAACTTTGAGTCGAACTGGAACGTTTTTTACAACCCGGATTTAAAAATCGAGGAAGTAAGATTTTATTACAACGATTCTTTCGCCGACTGGCAGAAACGCGGTTACGACATAAATTCGGTATATGCCGACCCGATGTTTGTTGATCCTGACAATTTCGACTTCATCCTTAAACCTGAATCCCCGGCACTGAAACTTGGATTCGAACCGATTGACTTAAGCGGCGTGCCCGGTGTTGAATAGTAATTAACTTGTTAAATTAAAATTATAAAATCATGATCAAGAAGTATTTAATAAAACTTTTCATTTTCGCTGCAACAAGTAGCGTGATTTATTGTTGTTCCGGCGATTTATCAAACGATACCGTATTTGTATCGCCTTCGGGGAACGACGCTAATTCCGGTCTGACAGCGCGTCAGCCGGTCGCAACTATTGCCAATGCCCTTGAAGTCGTTAAGAGTAAAGGGATAAAACACCTTCATCTCCTTGAAGGCGTTCACCGTATCGAACAACCGGTCGTCTTAACGCCGGCATTTTCCGGTTTAAAAATCGAAGGACCGGGAACGATCAGTGGCGGCAAACTGATAACAGGTTGGAAACCATATAAAGACGGGATCTGGCAGGTCGAAATCCCCAATGCGAAGAACGGTGCGTGGTCGTTCCGGCAAATTTATGTGGACGGCGAACTGCGTTACCGTGCCAAAACGCCAAATGAAGGCTTTTACCGTGTTGCCGGTTGTCCGGAAGGAACGCCCTCTACAGTCCACTACCATACCGACTGTCAGACTTTTGAATTCAAGCCCGGCGACATTCGCCCGGACTGGAGGAATTTCAACGACGTCGAGGTGGTCGTCTATTATTTTTGGATAGATAATTATCTGCCAATAGAATCGGTTGATACGGAAAAGAACATTGTCAAGTTCAAATACAAGGGTGACATGACATTCACGGACGATTTTACTGATGATGGCGCCCGGTACATTGTAGAAAACGTCTTCGAAGCCCTCGACGCACCTGGTGAGTGGTATCTCGACAAGCCATCCGGAATACTGTATTACATTCCGAAAGAAAATGAAGACATGAACAAGGTCGAAGTCATCGCCCCATTTGCAACGGAATTACTCCGCATTGAAGGCGATCCAAATAACGGCCAGTACGTCGAAGCGGTCTCTTTTTATGACATTTCGTTCCAGCATTGTAATTTCTTGTTCCCGCCGGGCCATGTCAACAGTCCGCAAGGAGCCTCCGATGTCTCTTCCGCGATCAACATGACCGGCGCCAAGGATTGCATTTTCCAGAAATGTACGTTCTCAAATCTTGGAACATATTCCATCGACATGAAGACCGGTTGCTCCAATAATCTTATCAGCCAATGTCAATTGAAACACTTGTCTGCGGGTGGCATAAGGATTGACGGTGGTGCAGCAGGCTCGTCTCCATTTATTCATTCGAAAAACAACAAAATTCTCGATAACGAGATTGCATACTACGGTCAGAATTACCGGTCGGGGAACGGAATTATCATCAAACATAGTTACGGTAATACGATTTCACGTAATCACATACATCATGGATACCAGATTGGCGTTTCGCTAGGATGGAATTGGGGATATAGACGCAGTATTTCCCGTGACAATGTTGTAGAACGCAATCATATTCACCATCTTGGGCAGGGCTTGCTTTCCGACATGGGAGCGGTGTACACGCTTGGTCCATCGCCGGGGACAGTGATTCGTAACAATTTGATTCACGACATTGATGCTAACCGGTATGGAGGCTGGGGTATTTACAACGACGAAGGCTCAACTGGTATTTTGGTAGAAAATAACATCGTTTACAACACGAAGTTCGCAGGGTATGACATGCACTACGCCAAAGAGATCACGGTGCGAAACAATATCTTCGCCCTGGGACGATTGGATCAAATCAGCCGGACACGTGGCGAAAATCATCCGAGTGTCTACTTCGAGAACAACATTGTCTATTGGAAAGAGGGAAAACTTTTCGATGGCGACTGGAGAGATCGTGAATATAAGTATTACACCAATCCGAGCAGGCCGGAAGGTGTCGATTACAAACGGAACTTCGAATCGAACTGGAACATTTTTTACAACCCGAATTTTAAGGTTGAAGAAGTACTATTCTACAACCATGAGTCGTTCTCCGACTGGCAGGAACGTGGGTATGATAGAAATTCAGTTTATACCGATCCGATGTTTGTTGATCTGGCTAATTTCGACTTTCGCCTGAAACCGGAATCTCCTGCGTTTAAACTTGGTTTCGAACAGATTGACTTAAGCGATGTACCTGGTGTTGAATAGAGCTTAATAAAAATAAAAAATTATGATTAAGCAGTATTTGGAATAAAAAATAATAAATGTCATACATTAAATAAATGTCGTTAATATCTGCGGAAACACTGCACATTTGCTAGATGATATGGTTACAACTGGTTGTGATTTGTTTAATGTGGATCATTTGGTGGATTTATCGAAGGCAGCAACAGTTTATACCCGTGCCGGCAAAGCGTTCAAGGGTAATACCGACCCTGTGATGTTATTACAGCAACGGCCTGACGAATGTGCACAACTGGCGCGTGCATGTATGGAAAAAGTCGATGCCCGTTTTTTGTACATGCTGAGTACCGGCTGTGAAATCCCCGCACAAGTGCCAGACGAAAATTTTCTCGCTTTTTGCAGGATAGCAAGTTCAGCTAATACACTTCCTACATAAACACATTTTTATTTATTCAATGGTTTATAAATCAAACCAATTATATAGAGTTAAGTTGTTTTATAAGTTAATGTAACTAGCTGTAACAAATGTGCCTTCAATGCCTTCAAGTTTCTCGCTGATAACCCTGAAATGGCGTGAAAACGTCATCACCGAATCGAAACAGAGCAAAACGATATTCAAAATATTTATAACTCAATAAAAATGAACAGAAGAAATTTTTTAAGCCTTAGCGCCATGACCGGCGCTGTAAGTATGATCCCTTTAATGGGATTCCCTGCTATGAACGAATCATCGTCTACCGACGAGGCGTCACAGTCGCAAGAAGGCGATCAGCGTCTTTCGCTGAAACAACTTCAGGCGTTTGAAGAAATGGGTTACGGGATGTTCATCCATTTCGGCATGAGCACCTTCGACGGAGAAGAACTGTCGAAGGGCGACAAGCCATCCGCTTTCTATTCCCCGCCTTCGGTAGATACCGACCAGTGGATGCGGACAGCAAAGGATGCCGGGATGAAATATGC
>JGI24702J35022_10002852_pt1 | contig 10469 bp, 6 predicted proteins | sample TergutTh196P4_FD_35022 | JGI IMG/M metagenome (IMG submission 35022)
TCCATATCTATACGTCTTCTTCTGTTCTTTTACGGGATTTCATCACTACGAACGCCGCCAGACCTGCCGCCGCCAGACCGATCAGTACGATATAGGGTAGATCGTTTACGTCGAGTCCTGTCGGAGTCGCATTCGTGCGGGTGTTGGTATAATCCACCTTTGTGCCGTTTAATTCCGGAATGTAGTGCGGACCTTTATCTCCGGGCTCTCTTGGGAATCCCCAGTCTATGCCCGCTGTTTTGCCGTCGAAGTTTTCGCTGATCTTTCCGTCGAAATTGTGTGTGTAGCTCGGTATGAATCTGTCGTCGCCGTTGAGCTGTTCCTCTACTTCAACTTTGGCGCCCACGTGCAGGTCGACAAACATGAGTTTCTCGTCGTGCTTTAGTTTTACCGTGAACGGAGTCCCGGCGTCGATTTCAAAGTAGCCTTCTGAATCGACAGTCTGGCCGTTTGAGTTAGTTTTTACAACCTCGCCGTCAGCGCCAAGCACATACGCCTTGTAAGTCTGTGCTTCGGTAACAACGCTGGGCTGACTGACGGTTACTTCGAAGTTAAAGTACACATCCCTGAGTGTATTGGAGCCAAGTCCTACAACCTTCTTTGTAAGCTGTAAAGCTGTCTTATCGGGATCGGTCGTACCGCCGCCATCACTTTTCCTGTATGTATTTGTGAAGATTATTCCGGAAAAGTGGGTTTCAATGTCGATATCTTCTATCGGTACTTTATCCCATTTGTCAGGCGTCGGGTCGACTTTTTCGCCGGCGGCTTCGCCTGGATAGAATACATCGATTTCGGTAAGCGTTTTGCTGATTTTGGCGTTGACATACTTCACAAAATACTCACCTTCACTGTCTACATCCACCCAAAACTCGATGGTATAAACCGCCTTGGAATAGTCTGCGCCGGTTTTTTCAGGCAGGCCGACGAGAGTTACGCCGTCTTCCAGTTCATGAACTATGTATGTGTAGATACCTACGTCGGGCCATTCGATTTTTGCGGTGAGATCTTCGGATTCCTTGATCAATATTCTGCTGTCGCCGTCTGCGAGGATGATTGCTTCTGAATCGGTGAGTGCTGAGTATTTTATCTCAACAGGGCCGATTCCCGGCATTTCGGGTTCTTTCGTAGTGTCGTTGTATAGTGTTCCGTCATAGCTATACGGCGTGAATATAAATTCGAATGTCGCGTTTGGGGTCGTGGTGCCAACCGCCATTTCAAATATCTTCGTTATCGCCGATGGCGCTGGCTTTTTGGAGCTTTCGCCTATTGGGCCCACATAGGGCGGATCGTCTGCCAGCGCCGGGAGTACCATGCTGACACTCATTAGCGCCACTATTGCGAGGCTGGTCAGCACCTTGAACAAAGTGTTTCCTTTTTTTGTAAATAATCTAGTCATTTTCTTAATCTCCTTTTCAATAATTGATTTTTGTTTGTTTTTTGTATATCCACACGAGCTGTCCGGTCCGCGTCTCTCAGTCCTTTTTTCTCATGTAAACATCTCTTTGTGTCTTTATTCTAACTGAATGGATTTTTCGCCGATACACCCAAAAGGGTAGAAATTAGATGCTTCGTCTGCGTATCACCGCCATGATTTTGCCAAGAGTGTCGTCTATCTCAACAGGGCCGTAGATGCGGCTGTCGGTGGCGCCTGTCCTGCTGTCGCCCAGTACGAAAACATATCCTTCCGGCACGGTCAGCGGAAACTCTACGCCCTCAGCATACCGCTCCGTATCCTGATATATATCAATTTCCTGCTGTACCGCTCCGTTTATAATCAGCCCATATTCCGTGATATCCACTACATCTCCCTCTGTGGCGACCACGCGCCTTGCCTGCATCTGACCGTTGTATTTAAGTATAATTGCGTCCTGCGGCAAGTATCCGTACTTTGTATACCTATGGAATATCACAAGGTCGCCATCCTTGATCGAAGGGGACATAGAAGGCTCCCCATATCTGACGAGTCCGAAGAGGAAGGTGAACATTGAGATGAAAATCAGCAAGATTACAGCTATTTTCAGTATCAGGAACAGCATATCCTTCCACAAAGGAATCACTTGCGGCTTCTTTTCCTGTACCCTTTCAGTATTCCGGCCTTTCTCATTTGTTTTCCCGACCTCGACCTGTACCTCGGCGGGTTTGATAGAGATTACAGGTTTTTCAACGGGCTGTGCCGCCTTGTATTCTGTTTTTTGCTCATCCATGAACTCAAGGTTCAATTGCTCCATAGTTTTGATTGTCATTTAAATCCACCTCCTAAGGCGGTCTTCGACCGCAATTCACAATGCACAATGCACAATGTACAATTGTGGTGTCCGCTTCGCGAACTGATTTGGTTTTCTTGTTTTAATATCCTAAAAATGTCTTTAAGTTATCTCATTCCTAATTCCATACTTTTTCTTAATGTGCCTCACAGTTGCCATTCCTGTGATCAGGAGTCCTGTTGCGGTTATCGCAAGTGCCGTCACGGCCCATATTCCATCATTTAAGCCCGTCGGGACTGTATAGTCACGTATGTTCAGGTAATCGAAACTCCGAGCCGCGTCGTCGACAGTTTCATAATAAACCATGTTGAATTCGTACAAGGCGCCCGGGTACTTGCTGTCCGTATATAGCATCGAATACCCATTGGCAGCGGATTCCACTATCATTATCTTTGCTGTGCGCGGCAGATCCATAATCGTGAATGTCTGCCCATGCCTCAGCTCAAACGTGTCGTAGCCGCCCGCTTTCAGTACCAGCTCACCATCCTGCGGTACCGTCGCCCCCGTTCCGGAGATCGTGCCTCCGACTAAGCTGTAGGTAGTCCCCGCCGCAAGCGGATTGTCTCCGCTATCCGCAAGGTACACCGTGAATGTGAAGGGTTTTTGCCTGTTGGAAAAGCTTCCTGTCACCGTCTTGCTGACAGTCACATCAGCTGTCATCTTCTCGTAAACCAGGTATATATCCTTTCCTGCGGCTACATCCGCTGCCGCAAGATTCGGGGCTACGGATATGCTCTGACCCGCGCCGTCGATCCCCTTCCGCCACTCTATGTATCCGTATCCGGCAATGTTTGGAATTGACACCGGATTCCACTGCGACGGAAATGCCTCATCGATGCCGAAAACCATAGGGTCGGTATACGGCGGGAGGAGCGCATTACCGAGGGTATCGATGTAATGTATTGTGATGTTGCGTGTGACAAGGCTCGCGTTCACCCATACTCCGGGAACATCGCCGATATTACTGGCACTATAGGCGTAGAGCCCTTGGTCAAATCCATTATTAAGGTAGAAATAACCTGACATAGCACTGTTGGGATAATCCCTGGATGGGGTGCGAAACCAGAACCTCATTGCGAAAGAACCGGGGTCGGTATTATCCCTACTCAATTGATGATTTTTCGGAAACCCGCTTTCCAATCCTCCTGTCCAGTCTTTCATATCCTTGAAGCTGGGCGCGAACATGATGTCTTCGATCTGATCCCCTGCCATCACAGCCGTCGGCGTAGTCACATCCTGAAAGGAACTAAACACACCAAATTGCGGTACTAGCGCGATCGACCGTATTGTCGGAATTCCGGTTGAGCCTTTTTCAGAATAGAATTTCGTCATTCGACCCCGCAGCTCTGAGGTGGCATAATCAACACTGCCGCTGCTAAATCTTTGACTGGAGTAGCTGGATCCTTTCAATAACAAATAGACGGCGTTTATCGTGCCTGATCCCGTGTCTATTGTTTGTTTTTTCACTATTGCCCATCTGCGGCCATCAATCAACACCGTGTCTTTGGTGTCTAGTGCTGGATCGTTCAGGCCTTTGATAGAGTCCCAGTTTCTATAAGCAGTGGTTTCCATCGGCAGGCGCATGCCTGCGTTTATCCCCGCAACCGCCTGTCCTTCCTCAAGTTCAATCACTTCCGTATACGCCGGAAGACCGCTGACAGACCAATCGATCGCAAACTTGTTATCGTCCGTCACGAAGACCGGCGCTAGGTATTCTGTTCCATCGACGTTTGCGCCCCATAACCCAAGCGCGTAACTCCCGGGCGCCAGATTGGTGAAACTATAGTTGCCGACGAAATTCGTCTTCGTCTCGTCTATAGCTGTACTCAGGTCGTCCGCCGCATACAGGTATACGGTAAATCCGACCAGCGGTTGCTCAAACCCGTTATAGAGTCCGTCCCAATCCGTCTCAAGGTCGCCGTTGCCGTCAATCCAGAAAAACCCCGAAATACTGTTACTTCCCTCAATCTCAGGAATGGCTGCGGATTCTTCGTCCTCTTCGTCCGTCTCTTCGTCTGCCTCTTCGTCTGTGCTATTATCAGTTTGTTCCTCTGTATTGTTGTCAGTCTCTTCCTCTGAATTTCCGTCTGCTTCTTCTTCCGTATTGTTGTTTATATCTTCCTCAGTGGAATTCGATTCCTCTGCGGAGTTATCGTTTTCTTCATCATTATCTTCGGGCTCGGTTTCCTCCGACCCTGAATCCTCGTCTCCTTCGTCTCCTGATCCCTGACCCCTGTCACCTGAATCCTCGACTTCCCCTGAATCCTCGGTTTCACCGGTTCCTTCGTTTTCGCCAGCCGGTTCGTTTTCATTCGAGCCAACTTCCTCAGAACTGCCTTCGCCAGACCCGGTCTCTCCAGGTCCTGCTTCTCCAGACCCGCTATCTCCGGATTCTGCATCTCCCGACCCGGTTTCTCCAGCCCCGGTCTGCTCATACGACACGAATTCATTCCCCAGCATTTCATAATCCGGTTCAGCCATGGTAGTGCTTGTACCTGCCATAAACAGCATAAATATCAAAACAGCGGCAAGCGCGACTGATATAAATCTGTCGAATTTCACTATGTTTTTCATCTTTTTTACCGCCTTTCTTCTGTTAATATATTATGGTAAATGATCACATAGTTATTTTAGCCAAATAAAAAAAAAGCAACTACACCCAATAGGGTATAAATTGAGTGTGGAGTGTGGAGTTAGGAGTGTGGAGTGTGAAGTGTGGAGTGTGGAGTTGCCCCTAACTCCTCACTCCAAACTTGTTTCTAATGTACCTCACCGCTGCCAGCCCTGAGAACAGGAGTCCAATTGCGGTAATCGCAAGTGCCGTCACAGCCCAGGTCTCGTCTATTATTCCGGTTGGCGGTACTACTATTTTTTTGACGTCATAAACGAAGTAGATCAATCTGTCCTCTGTGATAACTTCATCCAAGGGGTGCTTCCCTGCGAAGCTATTATTCCCGGTTGGCTTGATTTCCCAGATATACCCTTTATAGCTATAACCTGAGACGGTGGGGAGGACGGATTTGCTGTAAGTATTTCCATCTTCGACCATCACAAAGCTGTCGTCCAATCCGATGGGATCACCTGTTTTGTCCACATATTTTTCAATGACTGTATGGTAAGCCGAACCTCCGCTGTTTGCCTTCAAGGGCAAAGACCTGAAATAATTGTCGTGGACATGCCCGTTGTCATAGTAATCATGTGTGGCGTTCACGGAATAGACTCGGGTATCATTGTAAATTATCAGAGCGGGATTTGTTTGCGGAGTGTCCGGGCGCGGAGAACTCGGATGCGCAAATTCTTTGAATCCGCCGGAAGTTTCCACATATACATAGAAATTCTGAGAGCTTGTGCTGCCTGTCGTGAATGACAGCATTCCTATATTGTTCGGTGTCGTCAGCATCAAAAACGGGTCAGCTACTGAGCCGTTCGCCGTGATGATTATTCTGGTGCCCGCCTTAATCGGGGATCTGTCAAGTAATGTGGGATTTGTTGTATTTGATGGATCGGGGAAATTGATGTTGACGTAGAAACCGCTGCCCTGGTTAAGACCGTACTTATGGTTCGCTACGTTGTCGCCCGCGTAGATCCCGGCGAAGGCCGTTCGTATTCTGCCAAATACTATTATNTCNGCGGTGTCATCGATAAAGAGGTTTGGCACAACTTTATTATTCAAGCCGGTACCGACGCCGTTGCCCTCATTGACGTCAACATATATCCTTCCGCCCGTTATAGCCACGGAGCCTCTTATGGTTTCGGCGTGCGTCGGCGTGCTTGCCGTTTCATATCCTCCGTTGCCTACACCCGCGCCTATCCATGATGTCAAAGTCAAGTCGCCGCCGTTTATGGTCACATCTACTTCCCCTCCAATGCTATGGTCGCTGCCTCCGGTCGAACCCCCGCCCCCGCCGATGGCTGCGCCTGTCGAATGGTTGCTTGTGGCAACTATAGTTCCGCCTGTGATAAGAATCGTGGCGTTTGCCGAGCGCCTACCGCCGCCTATGGCCGCCCCGCCTCTCGATGTCGCGGTCACATGCCCTCCGGTTATTGTCACATTCCCTCTGCCGGTGACATCGTTTCCACTGCCCTGGCCTCCTCCGATAGCCGCACCGGTGCCGTGATTGCCGCCGACCGGAATCGACGCGTGAACAGTCCCGCCGTGTATTTCAACGTTGCCTGTAGCGTAAGAGCCGCCGCCGATGGCTGCGCCTTGGCTTCCGCCGGAGGCAATTGCGGTCACACTCCCGCCGTTTATGACGACTGTGCCATTAGTGGTGTTACCCCCGCCGATGACCGCGCCGGCATTATATCCCGGATTCGAGTTATCAACTGCGGTAGCGGTAATAGTGCCGCCGTTGATCGTTATCAATCCGCTGTCGTTTTTTGTTGTGCCGCTGCCGGAGCTGTGGCTATAGAAGCCTCCGATAACCGCATGGTTAGCATCATTGGATGATATCGAAAGCGAACCGTGAGTGCTGCCCGGGATATCCGCGCTGTCGATGGTGAGCGTTGTGTTTTCCCTGACTATGAAATAACCTTGTTTTATTGTGTTTTCCCCTCTTAAAAGCAGATTTAAGTCTGCGCTTCCGTACATATGGACATAGATGTCGGGGATGTTGTGTGTTTTTCCGATATCGTTCAGGATAATCGTAAGCGATATGCCATCGTGGATGTTAAATGTCCAGAATCCTTCAGTATTGGCCGTCTGAATGACTTCATATATTATTCCGTTGGCTGCTGCGTCAAAATCAACTTTCCTGCTTCCCGCTGCCAGCGCATAACCGGGATATGGCGCCAATCCTTGTTTTCCTTTTCCGATATCAATTACATAGTCCGCTGTGGCTCCGCCCGGCCCTCTCTGCGGTCCTCGCATGGGCGTCTGAGGGTCAAAAACCGTGATTATCGCAATCGGCATTTCGCCCGAATAATTGTAGCCTTCGATCAAAGCAGTGAGAATATACTCTCCCGGCTCATCACCGTCGTAATAGCCCTCCCATGTCACAGGAACACTCATCACAGATGTTTCAATTTCGTCGTAGCCTTCGTCTCCTGACCCCTGATCCCTGTCCCCTGAAACCTCGGTTTCTCCTGACCCCTGAAACATCTCATCTGATTCCTCGCTTTCCTCAGGCTCGAATAAACTTGTGCCTGTCGCGATATCGTAACTCATTGTTCGAATTGGCGCAGGTCTATAACTCGTCGTTTCAATTGTTTTAAAATCATGAAGTTCAATCAGTTCTGTTTTCGGGACATCTGTTTCAAAGATTTCAATTTCCTGGATTTCAGCTTCATGGATTTCTACTTCTTGGGTCTCGGCTTCCTGAATCTCAGCTTCCGGGTTTTCAACTTCTTGGATCTCGGCTTCCTGAATCTCGGCTTCCTGAATCTCGGCTTCCTGAATCTCGGCTTCCTGGATCTCGGCTTCCTGAATCTCGGCTTCCGGATTTTCAGCTTCCGGGTTTTCACCTTCTTGGATCTCGGCTTCCTGAATTTCCAAATCCCCTGACCCCTCATTCTCGTCCTCTTCATTCCAAATTCCGGATTCCGGATTCTGAATTTCCAGCACAGCTTTTAATTCAATCGGTAAACCTAAGTCTTCCCATGCTGTTCCGATCTCCACCCATTCCTCATGGACAAGCCCGGATTGTTCAAAATATAGTATTGTTGTATTTGCCTCAATAAAAAAAGAGTCTGCCATTGTTGTGCCTACCCTCGGCAATAAAATCATGAGCGTTAACGCTATAACAATTATCCCCGACAATGCTATGCTAAAAATACTCTTTCTTTTCATCATCCTTTTCAATGTATTCACCTCTTTCCTTTTTCCGTACTCTTTACTCAATTTAGTTTTCAACTCGTATTTGTTTTTTTGCGCTGCTGCCTTTGCTTTTTAGTGAATGCATCGTTAGGGTCAGAACGACAGCAACTCCAAGCATTATCAATATGATATATATGTTGTCTCCCAGCCAGGATAACGCTGTCCCGACATGGGGGATGACGAATACCACTTTTCCGATTACGTTCTCTTCAATGACGATCTCCCTGTCGGGGTTCATATTGTTCGTTCCCTTTGTTTGGAACCCCCTTGAACCGCTTTCTAAATAATCATCAAATATTTCTACAATTTTATGTGTAACAGCAGTCCTCCGGTCACGCATAAAGGTAATATTGTCTCCTGTTACCAGCGCTTGCAGCTCTGTCTTGTCCACCAGGATCAGCGATCCCTTTGGTATTTCGTTCTGCATGCTGCCTGTCAGAACAGTAAAAAACGAATATCTCGAAGAAGTCAGCGCCGTAGTCAGGATCAACAAGAATGCCAAGCCCAGGAGTATAGTCATCAGGCTTCCGAGCAAACTGCGTTTCTTATTCTCTTCCCGGACCTCTGCGGATTCTGATTCTTTTGAAAACACGGGAAGTTCAACTTTAGCCCCATTGTTTTCGGGAATTCTGGTTACAGCGGATTCTTCCGCCATGAACTCCCTATTCAATTCTTCCAGTGATTTAAAGGCCATTGTGTTCCCTCCTTTCGTTTATTGAAACTCCTAACCCAGATAAACTGGAAATGATATTTTGATTTCCGAACCCATGGCGGGCGATTAGTAATCGCCCCTACAATTAACAACCCGGGCCTGCGGGTCACCCCTCCCCGGAGGGGAATTTTTGTGTTCCTACACTCCCCCATATTTGTACACTGTCACTGTACACTGTACACTGTAGTTTGCTCCCTACGCTGCCAGAGTTTTCTCTTTTTCCTTCACGCGGAATGTCAATAGTTTTTCGACTTCGCTCGACGCGCTGTCGATGATTCTGCGTGCCTGCTCAATATCCTTTCTTGTCTGCGCCGCCATCATCGTCGCTTCCGACACAGAGTCGTCCAGCGCTCTCTGGGCGTCTTCTTTTATCTCAGCCACCTCGGCGTTGGCGTCGTCGACCATCTTCCGGGCTTCCTCTTTTATTTTTTCCGCCTCGGTTTTTGCGTCGTCAACGATTTTCCTGGCCTTTTCCAAAACCGAATTCGCTTCATCCTGGGCGTCCGCGATGATTTTTTGAGCCAGCATTTCCGTATTAATGAGCGTCTTCGCGGCTATGTCGGGATTCATCCCTGCCGACTCACGATTGTTTGAGCTCTCTTGCTCCTCCAAAAGGCTTTTGTATTTGCCGCTCACGTCAAGAAATTCATAGTAGTTTTTCTCATAAGCTTGACTTATTTTCTTTATATAGCTGTCGACCTGTGCTCTGTCGTAGCCGTTCTTTTCTTTTGTGAAACTAATACTGGTGCCTATCATTTGTCCCAGCCTCCTTTTTTTCAATTCACAATTCACAATTCACAATTTTTATCAATCCGGCCCTATTGGCCACTCAATAATGAATAGAACTGTCGAATGCTTATGTATGTATTTTAGCCCCATAAAAAAAATGCCACTACACCCAATAGGGTATAAATTGAGTTAAAAGTGTGGAGTGTGGAGTGTGGAGTGATTGACGATTAACGATGAACTGATAGTCAAAAAAAAGCCGACGGTCGTAGCACCATCGGCTTTAGCTTTATTGGGTCACCAGCAAAGGATTAACTCCTAACCCCTGATCCCTCGCGTTTCGCAGACCGCGTTAGTATTTGCCGAACTGACCTCCATCGGCCTGACTGGAATAATCATTCTTCGGGACAGCCGCGTAGTTCCGCGCCCCTGCGTTTGACGTCGGCGGCAGAGCCTTCCGGGAAACAGCGTCTTTCAACTTAAACTGTGAAATGAGCTCCTGCAGGAGTATGGACTGGCTGCTCATCTCCTCTGACGACGCTGCGCTCTCCTCCGCCGTCGCGCTGTTCTGCTGAATTACCTGCGCCACCTGATCGATGCCGATGTTGATTTGCGCAATGCGCGAGGACTGTTCGTCCGACGCTTCCGCGATCTTTGTGATCAGCTGAGTCGATTCGTTGATGCCGGTAGCGATTTTCGTGAGGCTTTCAGCGGTCTCTCCCGCGATTTTGGAGCCGAATTCCGCTTTTGCCATAGAATTCTGGATCATATCGCCGGTGTTCTTTGCGGCTTGGGCGCTCTTTGAGGCGAGATTGCGGACTTCCTCGGCCACGACTGCGAACCCTTTGCCGTGCTGGCCGGCGCGCGCGGCTTCCACCGCCGCGTTGAGCGCGAGAATGTTCGTCTGGAAAGATATGTCGTCTATTGTTTTGATGATTTTCTCGATAGAGCG
>JGI24702J35022_10002853_pt1 | contig 10465 bp, 5 predicted proteins | sample TergutTh196P4_FD_35022 | JGI IMG/M metagenome (IMG submission 35022)
GGCATGGACGGCTTCATGAGCGACGAGCATTATCGCAGATTCTACTGGAGCCATTTACAGAAGATCATCCTGGCTATCATCGACAGCGGGAAGGTGCCCTTCATCTACACGGAGGGCAAATACAACACGCGCCTCGACTGCCTGACGGAAGTACCGCCCGGCAAAGTCTTCTATCACTTTGAGGACGTCGATATGGCGATCGCAAAGAAAAAGATGCAGGGCGTCGCCTGCATATCCGGCGGCTATCCGTATTCGCTGCTGGATTGGAGCAATCCCGACAGGGTCCGCGAAGAAGTAAAACGCTACATCGATATGTGTGCTCCCGGAGGAGGATATATCTTCGCCACCTCCTGCGGCCTCGGCAACGCCAAACGCGAAAATGTGGAAGCTCTGTTTGAAGCGGTAAAGGACTTCGGCAAATACTGATTGCCTGCGGTCAAGAAGTTTTCGATTCAACCGCAATAAAGCTGCTTTTTGCCCGTTGACCCGCCGAACTGTAAATGACGCGCTCTATGCGATAACGCATAGGGCGCGCGTCGTTTTGTCACAGGGAATGGGCCTTGATTTGGCGGGAACCGGAACTGTTGCGCTTAATCAGTCAGAGAAAGCCGTAAAGGAGAGCATTAGCCCGCCGCAGGTATTGTTACCGTCTTTCTCAAAGCCATATTCGCCGAAGGTAAATTCACAGAGGAAAGGCACATCTCCGGCGGCTTTCTTCATTTCCGCCACCGCCTCTTCTATCCTGTCGCCTATGCCTGCGCGGCGGCCGCCGCAATGCACGAGGAAATACCCTTTCGCACCCGGAAGCTTTTCTTTCAGCGCAGCCAGGGTATCGCCGTTGGATTTAATCAGTTGGTCGACGGAAGCGTCCATGTAGATAACAGCCGTGTTTTCTGCCAGATCGCTCCCTATATTCATGGAAAGATCCTCATTCCCGAACATCGGATGCCGGATGGCAACCAGATCCCCCAGACGATCTTTGACGCCCAGCGGATTGCCTATGGTTTCTACCAACAGATTGCCGCCTTTCAGTTGATCGATACTTTTGCCGCTCCATTCCGCATATTTTTGTATGGCGGGAATACCGTCGATCTCCGCCAGGCGCCTCTTTCCTATAACTTTAGTCACGACGCCTGCCTTCTTGCTCTCGCGGTAAGCACCGGTGTACTGATTGGCAAAGCCTCCGGTGGTGTAGAAGAAAGCCACCGCAACGCCGTCGCCGGTGATCATCCCGTCAGCAAAGAGAGACCATTCGCCGGAGATGCTATTATCCGCGGCACTGCCGCCAAAAAACGGTACCCGGCCAACAACCTCCGTTATGCCTTTCAAATAGGATTCCTCTTCCCCCGGAGATGCGACCATATAGAAATAGTCCGGCGGGCAGTCTTTGCCCGCATTTTTCATCGCCGTCTCCGCCACAGCTTTGCCGGTAGCGATCGCGGATTCCCCCTTCGGGTATCCCGCGACGCCAACCGTCAGATCGCCGTCCATTGACATCAAGCCTACAAAGTGATCGCCGCCGATGAAACCCTCGGGCGTGACTACGCCGGTAAATGAGGTATTCCCGATAATCGATATGCCGGGAGCTGTGCTTTTCACACCCTCAATGAGTTTCTTCTGGTCATAGTTCACACTGGAAAACATAAAGGCAAACTTGGTGCCAGCCATANCGCCCGCAGCTGCTTTACCGGCCTCAAAGGCATCGGTAAGCTGGGAAGAACCAACTTCTATATGTAACACAATATCACCTTTCTTTCCTCTTTTACGAAAATTATAACCTGCCTTACCTCGTTTTGCAATTGTTCGCTATCGTCGCCTGTAACCAACTGTAACCTTGGTTAACATGTCGCCTGCCGGTATTATTGCTTTCTTTCATCATTTCATGGTATTATTTTCATATATCCTGTAACGGAGGAGAATGGTGTATTATATTCTGTCCTTTTTAGAAGGCGTCCTAAGCTTTATATCCCCCTGTCTGCTCCCTATGCTGCCGGTATATATCTCCTATTTCGCGGGAGATAACGCAGCGAATGGCGAGAGGAAAGTAATCGGGAGCGCTTTTGGCTTTATCATCGGTTTCACCCTTGTCTTTCTCCTGTTGGGCGCTTTCGCCGGGTTGTCCGGCCGCCTGCTGAATCGTTTTCAGACGCAAATCAATATCGTTACCGGTAGCGTTGTCGTACTGTTCGGACTGCATTATCTGGGTATAATTAAGGCAAACCTGTTCCCCGCCCTCCGTAGCGCAATCGCCCGGCCGGCTTCCGGTTTCTTTCCCGCCTTGCTGTTTGGAATCGTGTTTTCGGTAAGTTGGACGCCTTGTGTGGGCGCATTCCTTGGGTCTGCGTTAATGCTGGCGTCTCAGCAGGATTCATCGCTGCAAGGCCTCTTGATGCTGTTATGCTACTCTATCGGACTGGGCGTACCCTTCCTGCTCAGCGCTGTGCTGATCGACAAACTCAAAACCTTGTTTACATGGATTAAAGCCCATTATCGGGTAATAAACGCAGTATCCGGCTTGTTTCTGGTTGTTATTGGCATACTGATGATGACCGGCAGGATGGGAAGCTGGATCAGGAGGCTATCATGAGAGGAAAAATTATTCTGCCGGCGATCGGGCTGATTGCCATCGTTGGCGGCAGCTCGGTACTATACGCCGTGCTTGCGGACAGGGTCACACTGCCGGATCCCTTTGCGGCAACCGAAGCAGCCGAAGCAACCGGAGCAGCTTCCGGACAACCGAATGCCACAACAGAAAGCTCCTCTGCCGCAACAGAAAGCTCCTCCGCGGAAGAGGAAAAAAGAGAGGAACGAATCCCGGCGCCGGACTTCAGCGTAGAGGACACAGAGGGCAATCCTGTCGCTTTGTCCGATCTCGTAGGCAATCCGGTGGTACTGAACTTCTGGGCAAGCTGGTGTCCCCCCTGCCGCTCGGAAATGCCTGAGTTTAACCGTGTTTATGAAGACATAGGCGATACCGTTCAGTTTATGATGATCAACGCCATCGGAAGCAGAGGCGAAACAAAGGAAGACGGCATGCGCTATATCGCGGAAGAGGCTTTCACTTTCCCTGTCTATTTCGATATGGAGCAGGAAGCAGTGATCGAATATGGCATAAGGGCTTTCCCAACCAGCATCTTCATTGACGCCGAAGGCTATGTCGTCGCCGGCGTCGAAGGCGCGATCAATGAAGAAACCTTAAGGAGAGGTATAACGATGATCTCAAATTCAAACCAGAACGCCCAAAGCGCTGTTTATCGCAAAATCAAACCGGAAGAGGCGAAGGAGATCATGGAAGACGGCAGGGCGTATATCCTGCTCGACGTCCGCAGCAATGCGGAATACAAGGAAAGCCGCATTGACGGCGCCGTCCTGCTCCCCCATGACGAGATTGCCGCACGGGCTTCCGCTGTACTACCGGACAAAGACGCACGGATTCTTGTTTACTGCCTTAGCGGCGTCAGGAGCGCCGACGCCGCTAAGGCGCTGGTCGCTTTGGGGTATACCGGCATATATGACATGGGCGGTATTGCCGACTGGCCTTACGAAACGGTCAGCGGCTGATATGATTACCTTTGATGAAGCCGCGGAAATGTTGGACGACATCGCGGACGCGCTGCCTGCAGAGTTGACGAAAGATCTGAACGGCGGCATATACCTTCTGCCCCATGCCAAAAGACATCCTGAAAGCAAAGCAAATCAGCCGCTTTATATCCTTGGCGAATACATCAGCCGCCGCGACCTGGGAAAATACATCAACCTGTATTACGGTTCGTTCATGCGGATCTACCCNCAGCTGCCCTCCGGCGAACTGAAACAGGCGCTCAGGCGNGTGTTGATCCATGAGTTCACCCACCATGTAGAATTCCTTGCCGGCGAACGCGGGCTGGAAATCAAAGACGAGATCGAAATGGAGCAATACCGGCGTTCCTGATTCGATCCCGGATGCGGAATGCACGGATATGAATCCCTGATCAATAGGAGTATCACAAACGAAACGGGGCGACACAGATGAGGCAAATCAATCCGGAACATATAGCCGCGCTTTTGGGACTGGTCAACAGCGGTCCTTATTTCGAGCTTTTGTCCATGCAGGTTTGCGAAATAAAACCGGGCTATGCAAGAGTGGAACTGGATTTGCAGAAGAAACACCTGAATAATTTCAGCGGTATCCACGGCGGCGTATACTCGGCCTTAATCGACACCGCCGCTTATTGGTCCGTATACTGTGAAACAGANGAGGAAGCGGGGTATACTACCCTGGATTTGTCTGTGAATAATTTAGCCATGATTCGTGAAGGCAGGATTGTTGTCGAGGGCAAAGCGATCAAGATAGGCCGCAGCATATGCCTGGCGGAAGCCACCGCTAAAGACGCCAATGGAAAGCTGCTGGCGCATGGCTACTCCAAGTTGATGATCCTGGACGGTCGGCAATCTGTAGCACAGGCGGTCTTAACCAGGGGCTATCCCGCGCTGCCGCCTAAATTTATCAGCTGAATGTACGGGGATTCCCCGGATCATGGAATCGTATGAACCCGCTCTAACCGCCAGATCACGCTATAACCGCTAGACTGCGCCTTAACCGCTACAAAGCCCCTATTCGGCGTATCTAAAAACCCCCTGCGGAGTTCTGAGGCTTCGCAGGGGGTTCCTTTTGTGATGGCGATTGTCTAAATTAAACTATTCCACTTTGTTTGCTTGAACAGCCTTGCCGGGTTCAGGTATTCTTCCTTCTTTCTTGTGACCAGGAAGCCCAGCATACCCATAAGTCCCAAGAGGACCAGGTCGAAGCCGCTCATTCCGGTATCGCCGGTTCTTGGCAGATTGCCCAGAGGCGGCGCCTCGTCAACAATATTATACTGTGGCGGCTGCGATGGAGGTGTATAAGGCGCCTCAGGGGTCGGCGTGGACGGAATTGTTATCACCGGGTTTGATGGAGGGGGAGTTGTGGGGTAACCGGGTCCTACTCCGCCGCCACCGCCACCGCCGCCGCCGCCGCCGTCGGGCACATATCTTTCCACTGTCTCTGTGTCGCCGCCGCCGGGCTTGCCGTCATACTCGATCCAGGCATTGTTCGTGATCCTGCCTGTGACGGTTGCGCTTGCCAGGAAACGCAGCTTCAGTTCCAGCACTTTCCCGCCGAGGCTTTCAAAGGGATACTCCTCGTTCAGGATAGTGACGGTAATACTGCCGCTCTCCTCCAGGTTCAGACTGTAGTCTGTGCCCAGGCTCAAGGTTTCGCCGCCGATCTTCAGCGCCGCACTTCCGGCTACGTAGCTGACGTTATTTGCCTCGTAAGCATCGACGAGTTTGATTTCCTGTCTCTCGCCGATGTTATCCGGCAAAGTCACGCTGATCGTGTAGCCAATCTCCGTTCCATTCTGGTAAGTGCCTGCGTCCGCCTTCTTGTCGAAGTCCGATTCCTTCACTTTCTCTTCGCCGCTGCTGCCNGGTTCTCCGTCGAACGCGATATCCGCGTAATTCGTGATCTCTCCTCTGACATTCGCCGCTACCGTGAACTTCAGTGCAAGTACCAGCTTCTTCCCCGCGTCGCCGCTGAAGTCGTACTGCCCCGCTATCCGCTTGTCGATCGTTACGGTCAGCACCCCGGCTGCCGTGCTTACGCTGTAGGCGCCGGCTGAAAGTGTTTCCGTCCCGATTGTCAGCGATACCACACCGGCATTTGTCAGCGTCGCCGGGTGTCTGTCCGTGATAGTGACGACGTCTTTCTCGTCGATGTTTTCCGGCAGGGTTACGCTGATTGTATAACCAAGATCTCTGCCGGCTGTGTAGGTCCCGCTGTCCGCATCCTTACTGAAGTCAGATAGAGCTACGTCCTCTTCGTCTTCTCCGCCCTTGTACTCGCCATACAGCACCCAGGCTTCATTATGGATCGTACCTGTTGCAGCTGCCGCGATGTTGAAGGTAAGCGTCAGTTCCAGCGTCTTTCCGCCAATTCCGGCGAAGGAGTACAGATCATCGCTGATCGTGACCCTGACAAGGCCGTCCATGGGATTATTAGTAATGCTGTACTGGCTTAGGAGAAGGGTTGTGCCACCGACCTTCAGAACTGCGCTCATTGCTTTGTAGCTGGTCGTATCCTCATCGTAGTCGTCGTAGATCGTGATTGTATGGACGCCGACTTCTTCGATGTTCTCCGGAACCGTCATGCGGATTGTGTAATCCAGCTCGCCGCCCGGCACATAGTAGCTGCTCTTCGCGTCTTTGGCGAAGTCCGATTCCTTCAGCTTCTTTTCATCCTCGCCGCCTGGCTTTCCGTCGTACTTGATGTCCGCGCTGTTGCTGATCTCGTCTGTGGCGTCTTCGTCCACCACAAAGCTCAGTTTCAGTACCAGCTTCTTCCCTGCGTCGCCGCTGAAGTCATACTGCCCTGTTATTCGCTTGTCGATGGTTACCGTCAGCTCTCCGGCTGCACTGCTTACGCTGTAAGCGCTTGCGCTCAGAGTTGATCCGCCGATTGTCAGCGATACGACACCGGCGCCCGTCAGCATCGCGGAGTAGCTGTCCGTGATGGCGATGACGTCCATCTCGTCGATGTCTTCCGGCAGCGTTACGCTGATCGTGTAGCCCACCGGCATACCCGGCTCGTAGGCCAAGCTGTCCGCGTCCTTGCTGAAGTCGGACTGGCGCAAACTCACATCCGCTTCGTCTTCGCCGCCCTTGTACCCGTCATACTCCACACGGGCTTCGTTATGAATCGTGCCTGTGGCGTCCTCATCGATGGCGAAGGTCAGCGTCAGCGCCAGCTCCTGGTTGCCCATGCCGGTCACGGTTGCCAGTTCTACCGTCAGGCGGCCGATTCCCAGCGTTGTGTTAAAGTTTGCATTGTTGCTCAGGCTGTACTGGCTTGCGGGGATGGGTATGCCGCCCAGCGTCAGTACCGCGCTGCCTGTCTGGTATGTCGTCGTCGTGGCGTCGTAATCATCATAGATCGTGATCTTCTGAATGCCGACTTCATCGATGTTCTCCGGGATCGTCACGCGGATCGTGTAATCCATCTCGCCGCCCGGCACATAGTACTTGCTCTCCGCCTCTTTGGCGAAGTCCGATTCCTTCAGCTTCTTTTCATCTCCGCCGCCGGGCTGTCCGTCGTACTTGATGTCCGCGCTGTTGCTGATCTCGTCAATGGCGTCTTCATCCACCATAAAGCTCAGTTTCAGTACCAGCACTTTCCCCGCGTCGCCGCTGAAGTCATACTGCCCCGCGATCCGCTTGTCTATGGTCACCGTCAGTACTCCGGTTGCGCTGTTTACGCTGTACTCGCCGTTTGAAAGCGTTTCCGTCCCGATCGCCAGCGATACGACAGCGGCGTCCGTCAGCATCGCGGAGTAGCTGTCNGTGATGGTGATGACGTCCATCTCGTCGANGTCGTCNGGCAGCGTCACGCTGATCGTGTAGCCCACCGGCATCCCCGGCTCATAAGCCAGGCTGTCTGCGTCCTTGCTGAAGTCGGACTGGCGCAGGCTCACGTCTTCTTCGTCTTCGCCGCCCTTGTACTCATCATACAGCACGCGGGCTTCGTTATGGATCGTGCCTGTGGCGTCCTCGTCGGCAACGAAGGTCAGCGTCAGCGCCAGCACCTGGTTGCCCATGCCCGCCGCAGTCGCCAGCTCTACCGTCAGGCGGCCGATCCCCTGCGTTGTGTTAAAGCTTGCATTGTCAGTCAGGCTGTACTGGCTTGCGGGGATGGGTATGCCGCCCAGCGTCAGTACCGCACTGCCTGTTTTGTATGCGGTCGTCGTCGCGTCATAGTCGTCATAGATCGTGATCTTCTGTACGCCCACTTCGTCGATGTTCTCCGGGATCGTCATACGGATCGTGTAATCCAGCTCGCTGCCCGGCATATAGTAGTTGCTCTTCGCGTCTTTGGCGAAATCCGATTCCTTCAGTTTCTTTTCGTCCCCGCCGCCGGGCTCCCCGTCGTACTTGATGTCCGCGCTGTTGCTGATCTCGTCTGTGGCGGTCGCGCTTACATTAAAGCTCAGGTTCAGTATCAGCACTTTCCCTGCGTCGCCGCTGAAGTCGTAGTGCCCTGCTAACCTCTTATCGATCGTTATCGTCAGTACAGTAGCNCCCGCTGTTAAGCTGTAGGCGCTTGTGTTCAGCGCCGAGCCGTCGATTGTCAGCGATACGACAGCGGCGTCCGTCAGCGTCGCGGGGTATCTGTCTGTGATGGTGATGACGTCTATCTCGTCGATGTCGTCTGGCAGCGTTACGCTGATCGTGTAGCCCACCGGCTTGCCAGGCTCGTAGGCCAGGCTATCCGCGTCCTTGCTGAAGTCGGACTGGCGCAAGCTCAGGTCTTCTTCGTCTTCGCCGCCTTTGTACTCGTCATACAGCACGCGGGCTTCGTTATGGATCGTGCCTGTGGCGTCCTCATCGATGACGAAGGTCAGCGTCAGCGCCAGCACCTGGTTGCCCATGCCCGCCGCAGTCGCCAGCTCTACCGTCAGGCGGCCGATCCCCGGTGCAAAGCTTGCATCGTTACTCAGGCTGTACTGGCTTGCGGGGATGGGTATACCGCCCAGCGTCAGTACCGCGCTACCTGTCTTGTACGTCGTCGTCGTCGCGTCGTAGTCGTCAAAGATCGTGATCTTCTGCACGCCCACTTCATCGATGTTCTCCGGGATCGTCATACGGATCGTATAATCCATCTCTTCGCCCGGCATATAGTAGTTACTCCTCGCGTCTTTGGCGAAGTCCGATTCTTTCAGCTTCTTTTCGTCCCCGCCGCCGGGTTCCCCGTCGTACTTGATGTCCGCGCTGTTGCTGATCTCCCCTGTGGCGGTCGCGCTTACATTAAAGCTCAGTTTCAGTACCAGCACTTTGCCCGCGTCGCCGCTGAAGTCGTAGTGCGCCGCGATCCGCTTGTCGATGGTTACCGTCAGCTCTCTGGCGCCCGGTCCCGGTGTTACGCTGTACTCGCCAAGCGACAGCGTTTCCGTCCCGATTGCCAGCGATACGACAGCGGCTTCCGTCAACATAGCGGAGTAGCTATCCGTAATGGTGATGACGTCCATCTCGTCGACGTCGTCCGGCAGCGTTACGCTGATCGTGTAGCCTACCGGCTTACCCGGCTCGTAGGCCAGGCTGTCCGCGTCCTTGCTGAAGTCGGACAGGCGCAAACTCAGGTCTTCTTCGTCTTCGCCGCCCTTGTACTCGTCGTACAGCACGCGGGCTTCGTTATGGATTATGCCCGTGGCGTCCTCATCGATGACGAAGGTCAGCGCCAGCGCCAGCGCCTGGTTGCCCATGCCCGCCGCAGTCGCCAGTTCTACCGTCAGGCGGCCGATTCCCTGCGTTGGGTTAAAGCTTGCATTGTCAGTCAGTGTGTACTGGCTTGCGGGGATAGGTATGCCGCCCAGCGTCAGTACCGTGCTGCCTGTCTTGTATGTCGTCGTCGTCGCGTCGTAGTCGTCATAGATCGTGATCTTCTGCACGCCCACTTCGTCGATGTTCTCCGGGATCGTCATACGGATCGTGTAATCCATCTCTTCGCCCGGCATATAGTAGTTACTCCTCGCCTCTTTGGCGAAGTCCGATTCCTTCAGCTTCTTTTCATCCCCGCCGCCGGGCTCCCCGTCGTACTTGATGTCCGCGCTGTTGCTGATTTCGTCTATGGCGTCTTCGTCCACCACAAAGCTCAGTTTCAGTACCAGCACTTTCCCTGCGTCGCCGCTGAAGTCGTAGTGCGCCGCGATCCGCTTGTCGATGGTCACCATCAGCTCCCCGGCTGTTGGTGTTACGCTATACTCGCCGGGCGACAGTGTTTCCGTCCCGATCGCCAGCGATACGACAGCGGCGTCTGTCAGCATTGCGGAGTAGCTGTCCGTGATGGTGATGACGTCTATCTCGTCGATGTCGTCCGGCAACGTTACGCTGATCGTGTAGCCCACCGGTTTCCCGGGCTCGTAGGCCAGGCTATCCGCGTCCTTGCTGAAGTCGGACTGGCGCAAGCTCACGTCTTCTTCGTCTTCGCCGCCCTTGTATTCGTCATACAGCACCCGGGCTTCGTTATGGATTATGCCCGTGGCATCCTCATCGATGACGAAGGTCAGCGTCAGCGCCAGCACCTGGTTGCCCATGCCCGCCGCGGTCGTCAGCTCTACCGTCAGGCGGCCGATTCCCTGCGCAAAGTTTGCATCGTTACTCAGGCTGTACTGGCTTGCGGGGATGGGTATGCCGCCCAGCGTCAGTACCGCGCTGCCTGTCTGGTATGTCGTCGTCGTCACGTCGTAGTCGTCATAGATCGTGATCTTCTGCACGCCCACTTCATCGATGTTCTCCGGGATTGTCATACTGATCGTGTAATCCAGCTCTTCGCCCGGTACATAGTAGTTGCTCTCCGCCTCTTTGGCGAAGTCCGATTCTTTCAGCTTCTTTTCGTCCCCGCCGCCGGGTTCCCCGTCGTACTTGATGTCCGCGCTGTTGCTGATCTCCCCTGTGG
>JGI24702J35022_10002854_pt1 | contig 10462 bp, 8 predicted proteins | sample TergutTh196P4_FD_35022 | JGI IMG/M metagenome (IMG submission 35022)
GGATCATCTGAAAATTGGCGCGTTCGCCGATGAATTCCTCCATATAGTATGGGTAGTCCGAGGAGATGTGGCGGGTGGTGGCCCCCAGGTGGGTGCAGTGCGCGCTGAGGTTCACCAGCCAGGTCTCCTTCGATGCCTCATTGTCCGGCACGAAGCGCAGGCGGTGCATCTCCGTGTCCGTCACAAAGGGCTTGCGCCTGTCGTCCACCACATTTTCCGTCACATCCGCGGCGCCGTAGTACAGCGTGCCCTTCTCCATGTTCCCCACCGCCTCCCGGATGGACGCCGCCACGGTTTGGTGCAGATTGTCCATGAACGTCTCGTTCCTACCACTGTAGGGCGGGAACAGCCCCGTAAGCATGGCGATGGGGTTGAGCGGCAGGGCCAGCAGCAGCGGGCCGTTGATGCCCAGGGTATCGATGCAGCTGTGCTGGTGCAGCGAGCCAATATTGATGCTCACGACATTGTTCTCGCGCGCGAAGTCTCTGATCTGCGCGCGTATTGCCCGCACGTCGTAGGAGGTCAGGGCATAGCAGTCCACGCTGGCAAACACAGCCGTGCCGCGGCCGCTGCCATCGCTGAGGGCCGTCACGCGCACGCCCTGGTCGTCCACGAGCCGCAGGGGATTTTTGCGGTCGATGATGTCCCTGGATTCCTCGCCGCCCAGCGCGCCGCCCACATAGAGGTCGTTGGGGCCGATGTATTCCTTCGTCACCGGGTCGAACAGCCCCTCATAGAGCAACGACGCGCGGGCATAGCCCAGCCGCCAGCCCGGGTCTTCCCCCTTGGGCTCGTCGATGAATGCCGCCATGCCCGGATAAAAATCCCGTTCGTCTATGGCAGGGATCTTCCCCGGGAGGACACAGCTGATGCCCCAGGCCAGCGCCCGCAGGGCGAAGTCGCCGGCGTCATAGAGCAGCCGCATGCCCGCCGAGGGCCTGTCACCATCCGCGGCCCCAGCGGGAATCATCATGCCCCCGCACAGCGTTGCGGCGCAGAGCGCCAGGCATAGGATCCGTTTCATTTTTGTCATCGTCACGCCCTCCTTTTGCAGTGAAAAGTTAGTCCTCATATTCCACCCATTCGCCATCCTCATTCTTTACGACATACTCCCTTGTCGGCGGGAAATACTGCAGCTTGCCGGCAAAGGCGGTGCCATATCCCGCCCGCTGTAACCAGCGCTGCATCAGGATAACCGAGCTGTCCATGGAGGTATAGTTGACCCTGTTTTTGTGGCTCCTCGGATACAGCCCCGAAAAAAAGGTCTGCCTGGAGGGCACGCACACCGGGACTTGCACAAAAAACGACGAAAAATTCGCGCTCTGGGCCGCCAGCCCATCGATGTTCGGCGTCTTCACGGCCGCGTTACCGTTGCAGCCCAGGCAGTCATAGCGCAATTGATCGGCCATGATAAACAGCACATTCTTGTGATTCATTGGTGCCCTCTCTCAGGAGCACAGCAGCGCAAAAGCCTCCAGCAGGCCCTGCGCCGCCACCGTGCTGGAGGCATTGATCTCTTCGTTGACAAACTCCACAAAGGGATGGATGTCGTTGGGCAGCAGGTAGTAGCCCGAGCGGTCGTTCATGATGCCGAACACCAGCAATTCGCGCCCGCCCCGCACCATACCCTGCATGGGTGTGAAAATAAATTCCCGGCCGGTGCAGGCTTCCGCCGCGCTCAGACCCCCGCCGAAGGCCAAAGCGGGCTCAATCTCGCCCGGCGCGAAGGCCACCGCCAGCTTGTCGCCCAGCTCCATATAGCCGGCCTCGGTGATCAGATCCATGGCCGGGCCGACGCGATGCCGCTTCACGCTTTCAAAGCGCACCATGCCGGAGCGGCACAGCAGCAGGTGCAGGGGGTTGTCCAAGGGGATGCGGAACTCCCTGTGGCGCACGTTGAGCAGGGCGGGCACCTCGGCGTCGCCCGTGCCAATGCCGGCCAGCAGCAGCCCCAGGGCGTGCCCGTAATCCCGCGTGATGTCGTAGGCGCTCTTGCCCTGGGCGGATACGGGCGTGCCGTCATAGCCGACGGCCAGCTGCGCGCCCTGGATCATCTGGAAATTCGCGCCCGCCGCGTTGACCGCCTCCTCCATGAAGTAGGGGTAATCCCCGCTGACAATGCGGTCGTTGGCCCCCAGCGTGGTGCAGTGGGCGGAATAGTTCACCAGCCAGGTCTCCCTGCCGCCAGGGGCGTCCGGCACGAAGCGCAAACGGTGCAGCTCCCGGTCGAGCACCTCGGGCGGCCGTTTGTCGTGCATAAATGCCGAGGCGTCCGCCGTGCCGTAGTAGAGCTTGCCCTGTTCCAAGCTTCCAACCGCCTGTTTGATGGCCCCCGCCACGGTGGTGTACAGGTGCTCCATGTACGCCTGATTTCTCCCTGTATAGGGCGGCTCAAGGCCTGCGAGGTTGGCCAGAGGATTGACGAACAGCGCGCCCAGCATCGGGCCGTTCTGCCCGAAGGTATCGATGGCGCTGTGCTGGTGCAGCACGCCGATATTGATGCTCACCAGGCCGTTGTCCCTGGCGAACTGCCGCAGCAGCGCACGGATCCCGCGCACGTCATGGGAGGTCAGGGCGTAGCTGTCGATGCTGGCGAGGACCACGGTGCCCCGCCCGCTGCCGTCGTTCAACGCGGTGACGCGCACACACAGATCGTCCAGCAGGCGCAGGGGCGTCTTCCGGTCGATGAAGGGCGTTTGGTCCTTGCCGAAGGGGCCGCCGCCCACATAGACGTCGTTGCCGCCGATATATTCCCCCGTCGCCGAATCGAACAGCCCGGGGGGAATCAGCGAGGCCCGGGCATAGCCCACGCGCCAGCCATCGCCTTCGGGCGCATCGGCGAACGTCTCCATGCCCGGGTAGAAATCCGGGCTTTGCGCATAGGCTGCCGGGATATGCCAGCCGGGCATCAGCGCGCACAACGCGTCCACCAGGCCGCGCAGCACGAAGTCGCCCGCGCTGGTGAGAACCCGGTTGAATGCGGAAGGCTGCGCGGCTTCATCCGACGCCGCCGTGGGGATTGCCGTGACGCCGCACATCAGCGCGGCACTGAGAGCAAGCGCCAGCGCGCGTCTGCAATGCTTCATGGGATAGCCTCCCTCTCTAAGCCTGACCGAAATAACCCCATACCATTTTAGCAGACAACGGAAGGTTTTACAAGCCTCCCTGCAAATTTTGCGCCGCTTCGGCACGCAAATCCCAGCATCCCGCGAACCTGCCGCGCCTCATCAATGCCGGGACGCCACCCTCCTGCGCAATCCAGTCCCTGCCACCGAAGCCCGCCGCGCAGAACAGCCGCAGATCCTTCGGCGCGCCGGTTTCGGCGAAGCGCTGATACAGCGCGTCGTGGAGGGCCTCGGGGTTGGACAGCACCAGAAAAGAGTTGATGGCGAGGCAGTCCCCGTCCTTGACGAGGCCCGCTGCCTCCCGGGCGGAGAGGATTCTGAACATGGCGTCACTCCTTCGCGGCCATGTCCTTCGCCCGTATCTCCGCCCGGCGGATTTTCCCGTTGACGGTCTTGGGCAGGGCATCGACATACTCCACCACGCGGGGGTATTTATAGGGCGCGGTGGTTTTCTTGACGTGGTTTTGCAGCTCCTTCGTCAGCGCGGGGGAGGCCTCATAGCCCGCGCTGAGCACGATGGTGGCCTTCACGGCGAAGCCGCGCACGGGGTCGGGCACGCCGGTGACGGCGCACTCGGTGACGGCGGGATGCTCCAGCAGCACGCTCTCCACCTCAAAGGGCCCGATGCGGTAGCCGGAGGACTTGATTACGTCGTCCGTGCGGCCGATGTACCACAAAAACCCGAGCTCGTCTTTGTAGGCCGTGTCGCCGGTGTGATAGAGGTCGTCGTGCCAGATTTCCCGCGTGCGCTCCTCATCGCGGTAATAGCCCGAGAACATGCCGAAGGGCTTTCCCCCGCCTTCGGCATCTGTACGGATGCAGATTTCGCCGGTGACGCCGGGGGGCAGCTCGCGGCCATCGTCGCCGCAGATGATCATGCGGTAGCCCGGCACGGGCAGGCCCATGGAGCCCAGGCGCGGCTGCATCCAGGGGTAGCCGGTCCAGCAGCTCAGGGTGGTCTCCGTCTGGCCAAAGCCCTCGAACAGCTTGAGCCCCGTGCCCTCCAGCCAGACCTTGTAGACCTCCGGGTTGAGGGCCTCGCCCGCCGTACAGCAGTGCTTCAGGCTGGAGAAATCATAGCTCTTCAGGTCCTCCTTGATGAGGAACCGGTACATGGTGGGCGGCGCGCAGAAGGTCGTGACCCTGTACTTCACCATCTTTTCCAGGATGTCCGGCGCGGAGAACTGGTCGAAGTCGTAGGTAAACACGGCGCTGCCCGCCATCCACTGGCTGTACATCTTGCCCCACAGGCTCTTCAGCCATCCGGTGTCGGAGATGGTGAAGTGCAGCCCGCCCTCCTCGCAGCGGTGCCAGAAGCAGCCGGTCATCACGTGGCCCAGGGGATAGGTGTAGTCGTGCCACACCATCTTGGGGTAGCCCGTGGTGCCCGAGGAGAAGGCCATGAGCATCATGTCGCTCTTCACGTTGTTGCGGGCGACGGGGGTCTCCGGGGCGGCTTCGAGCTGCGCGTCGAAGTCGATCCATCTGTCGTTGGGTACGCTGCCGCCGAACACCGCCAGCTTTTCCACGGAGGGGCATTCGGGCAGGGCCTCCTCCATGGCCTTCACGACGCCGAAGCGCGGGGTGGTCAGCAGCATCTTGATGGAGGCCGCGTTCATGCGGTATTCGATGTCCTTCTTCGTCAGCAGGTGCGTGGCGGGCACGGCCACGGCGCCCATGCGGTGCAGGCCCATCAGAACAGGCCAGAAGCGCCAGTCCCGCGACAGCGTGAGCATCACCATGTCGCCTTTTTTCATGCCCTGGGCCAGGAAGAAGTTCGCGGCCTTCAGCGAAAGGCGGCGCAGCTCCCCGAAGGTGAAGCGCTTTTCCTCCCCCTCATTGGAGAGCCACAGCAGCGCCAAGGCTTCGGGGGTTTCGTCGGCCAGGACGTCCAGGCAGTCGAAGGCGAAGTTGAAGTCCCCGGGCACGGTGAGCTTGAAATTCTTCTGCAGATCCTCCAGGGTGGCGAAGTCGTCACGGCTGCGACCGGTAAATTTTTCGTATAATGGCATGGGAATTCTCCTTTCGTTATTTCACCACCACGGCGATGAACTGTGCCGGCTGCGTGCCAAGGGCCTTCATAGCGTGGGGGATCCCGGAATCGAAGTACACGCTGTCGCCCTCATCCAACGCATAGCTGATGCCATCCAGGTGGAACTCCATCCTGCCGGAGACCATGTAGTTGAACTCCTGCCCCGTGTGGGCGTGGAGCGTGAGGGGATCGCCATTGGGCTCCACCGTCACCAGAAAGGGCTCAGCCTTTTTGTTGCGGAAGGTGAAGGCCAGGTGCTTGTAGTCGTAGTTCTCGCGGCGTGTAATGTCGTAGCCCCCGCCCTTGCGTACCAGCGCGCAGGTTTTCAGCTTCGGCGCTTCCCCGCTGATAAACTCCACCACGTCCACGCCGAGGATGCCCGCCGCGTTGCTCAGGAAGCTGAAGGAGAAGTCCCGCTGGCCGCGCTCATATGCGAGGTACTCCTCCGTGCTCAGCCCCATGGACTGCGCCATGCTCTCCGCCGGGATGTCCATGATGTCCCGCAGGCCCGCAAGCCTGCCGCCAATTTCCAGTAACTGCTCTGTCATGCCAATTCCTCCGATACTTTTATTTTATATTGCGTAGTCAGTATATGAAAAAGGACTTCATCAGCGTCTGCTGATGAAGCCTCTCTATTGCCCGAAGGGCCCTAGCTTCGCGAATCAGCACAACGCCGGGCGGCACCGCCGATAATGGCGATGCTGATAATAATGATGGCGTTGTTGGCCAGCATAAAATGTGCCTCCTGCTAAAATGTTTTACTATAATAGCACGAATTGCTCCGGTTGTCAATAGTTTGGGGGGATTTTTTTATTCCGCCATTGTCTGCGTGATCCAGTGCTGTACGAAATCCCCGGCAACGAAGGGCAGGTCAGGCACGTAATATAATTCGTATTAAAGGCCCTATTTTATCTTTGCCAGTGCGTCCCGCACGGCGTAATAGCTGGGTTTCTCTCTGTATTGGGTATCCACCAGGCCCCAGCGGGTCTCCTGGGGGCAGTCGCTCTGGCCGCAGTAACCGCACTTTTCGCCGTCCTTCCAGTTGTAGATGAACGCGCCCAGCACGAAGGGCAGTTTGGCCAGCCGGGGAAAGATATCCCGGTAGAAATCCGCCTGGCCCTCCGGGGTGTGGGGGTATTTTTTGATGACAACCCCCTTGGGCAGCTCGCTGTAGAAATGGTTGCGCTCCATGGTGTTAAAGAGCAGATCGGCGGGGTTGCCAGAGGCAAGCTTATTGGCGCGCTTCCACAGGGTCTCATTGACCTTCCTGATATTCTCCATGAACATGTCGAGCTTTTCACGGGCCTCCGCCTCGCTGCTGACCCCGTAGCGCTGCAGGATGGCGCGCTTTTCTTCGGGGGTTTTGGGGGCGCCGCCGGAGATATACCCGAACTCCGCCAGAAGGATGGGCTTGCCCGTCATGGACCACAGGTAGCGCATCAGGGCGTCGAACATGTACATCCAATTGCCCGCGGCCACAAAGCAGCCCAGGTAGATGTCGATGCCCACATAGTCGCAATATTTGTGCCAGGGGCGCATGAGGGAATGCAGGTCCGCCTGGGGCCCGGAGGAGTTGTAACCCAGCAGGATATCGCCCCGGTGGGGGTACATGGCCTCCAGCTGGATGCCGATGAAGCGCACGGCCTCCTGGATTGTCAGGGGCTTCATGAACTGCGGCAGGCCCATCTCGTTGGTGATCTGGTAGACCTCGGCAATGCCCCGCAAATCGTTGAGGAGGAACACGGCAATCTCCCGCACCCGGGCCTCGTTTTCGGGCAGGCGCGGGTCGATGCCGTATTCGATGAAGGTCCTGGGGTAGGGCGTCACGGCCATGATGCGCACGCCGTTTTCCTGGTAGCGCCGCACTTTTTCCTTCCAGTCCAGGTATTCCTGACGGATGCTGCCATCCTTGTCAAAAGGGAAGGCGATGTCGGCCCGGTTCCACTCGATACCCGCGCCCGTGATCTGGGCGTAGTTCTCGCTGGGGTGGCAGACGCCCTTCATGAAGCCGCCGGCTTTACGTTTGGCTTCCTCCGCTGCGGGGCTTGCGCCTTTCTTGAAGTAGCTGGCGGCCCAGTGGAAGGGCGCGTACTTGAGGGTGGCGATGAGCTGATCCTTGACAAAAGACTCCATTCTGTATTCCTTTCTGACATTGGGGTTACAAATATTCTTCTCCTATCATATGACATTCTGACCGGATTGTCAAGATGCTTGCGGTTTCATTCATTTGAAATCTCCGCACGAGGGAGAAAAATAATTTGACTCGCACGAGGGAGAAAAATAATTTGACTGCATTGCGCGCATGAGGTAAAATATACATAACACTTGCAATCATCCGGAGGAAAGGAATACAGCTATGCCCATCAACAGCATGACGGACTGCGTGACCTTGAACAACGGCGTAAGGATGCCCTGGCTGGGCTTCGGGACCTTTCAGGTGAAGGACGGGGACGAGGTTGAGCAAGCGGTGCTATGGGCCCTGGAGGCCGGCTACCGCAGCATCGACACCGCGGAGACGTACAGAAACGAGGCAGGGGTCGGCAGGGCCATACGCCGCTCCGGCATACCGCGCGAAGAAATTTTCGTGACCACGAAGCTTTCCATGGACAGGATGGACTGCGGTGAGGCCCTGTCGGCCTTTGACGACAGCCTGCGGCTTTTGGGGCTGGACTATGTGGATTTATATCTCGTCCACCGCGCCGTGAAAGGAAAATACCCGCAGACCTGGAAAGCCTTCGAGCGGATTTATAAGGATGGCCGTGCCCGCGCCATAGGGGTGAGCAATTTTTTGATTCACCACCTTGAGGATATCCTTCCCGGCGCGGAGGTTGTCCCGGCTGTGAACCAGATTGAGTACCACCCCTATCTGACGGAAAAGGAGCTGCTCGCCTATTGCGCCGGCCACGGCATTGTCTGCCAGGCGTGGAGCCCGCTGCAGCGCGGAAAAATTTTCGCGGATGAAACCATAGCCGCCATGGCGGAAAAATATGACCGGACCATGGCGCAAATCGTTCTCCGCTGGAATCTACAGAATGGCGTCATGACAATCCCCCGCTCTGTCAAACGGGAGAGAATCATCGAAAACGCCGGAATTTTTGATTTCGGGCTATCGGATGGGGATATGGCGGCGATCGACGCGCTGAACAGGGATTTCAGGATAAGCTCTCACCCGGATGATTATTGAAAATCATATTTGGGATTCACATGCGGGCTCGTAAGCTGCCAGCCCGCCGCGCGTCATGAAATCCCGGCTGCGGCTGACGGACCACATGAAGGCCAGGGCCACCGCTAGGTTTGGGCAACAGGGGTTACTTTTTTGCTTTCCAGCCCATGCTCAAAGCGCAAAGCCTTCATAGATTGAGAGCCATAAACAGCAGCCGATGCCGGCCCCGGGAGGGTCTGGCATCGGCCGCTATTCACTTGATGTTAAGCCGTCAAGGCGACAGCCGCCCGAAGAAGCCAAAGAGCTTCCAGAATTCCATGTAGCTGCCGTCGCCCCAGAGCAGCCAGGCCCCGTGCGCGAAAAAGCCCATGGCATCCCCCAGGAAGGCCCCGAAGCCTGCGGATTCGTGCTCGGGGGGCTTGTTTTCGCCGTATGGCATGTCGTACTTTTTCAGCAGCCCGACAAACGTCTTCTGAACGGCGTCGGCGCGTTTCGCGTCGCCGATGGTGAGCGCGCGCACCGCGTTGGCCTCTTTTATGGCCGCTTGCAGCGCTTTTTTATCCGCAGCACTGACTTTTTTCGCGGGGTCGGCCAGCAAAGCCTGCGCATTCCTGATATTTCCCCGGCGCAGGCATTCTGTGTCCATGGCGTAGTTATACTGCGGATACTTCTTGGGGTTGGTCTTGACGTTCATGCCGGGGTTGGCGAAAAGCGCCGTCATCAGGTTGATCAGGGCGTCGTTGCGGCCCACCTCGTGGGGCTGCCCAAGGAACACCCAGGTATTATCCGGCAGCAGGGCGGTGGAGCAGTCGATAGTGCCGTCCGGCGAGAGATAACCCTTCTTTTTCGGCACATAGCCCGCCGGGAGCTTTTCGCCGGGCAGGGCGCAGGTGGCGCCCATGGTGGCGCCCTCCAGATGGATGACGCCGTCGCTATTCATCCTTGTCTCAAACAGCTGCATATAGGTATAGTCGCCCCTGGTGTCCCCCTCGCCCGCGTCGAAGCCGGCCCCCGCGATGTTGTTCACACGCACGCCGTCAGCCACGGCAGCCAGCACATTCTTATACAGGTTGCATTGCGCCTGGTAGAAGCTGTCGGTCTCCTTGCGCATCGCGGCGTTCAGCGGGCCCTTCAGCAGCGCTTCCCTGGCGGCGGGATAGCGCTCCCTGGGGACCAGGGCCCAGAAAAACTGTGTGCCGCCAACAAATTTTGTCAAGAGGTAGACCAGGCCCGGCCAAATCATCTTGAGGATCCATGACATGACGGGCACCGGCAAAAAGCGCATGAGCAGCTCCAGGAGAAAGCCCAGGGAGCGCGCATAGTCGGGGCGGTCCTTCATGGTGTCCAGGAGCTCCGTCAGGCCGCCGCCCCGCCAGAATTCCGCGTCCGTCCTCAGCTTGCCGGTGGTAAGGTCGCCCAGCACCTGAGAGCCGTCGACGGTGGCAACGATATTCACGATTTGGTCCAGCTTTTTATGCCCGTAGCGGTCAAGGTAACCCGTAAGGAGCGTCCCGCCCAGGCTGATGGCGCACAGGTTCACCTTGCTGTGCCCGGTTTGCTTTCTCACCATATCGATGAATTCGGCGAGAAGATCCACGTTTTCCCATACATTCCCCATCTGGGCGTAGTTGAAAAGGTACAGATGGTCCTCGCCGATGATGTCCAATATGCCATGGGCGGGCACATGGACGTCCAGAAAGCCCCGCTTGCCATCTTCGGGCATGTCGGAAAATCTGGCGACTGTCTCGCCATCCGCGTCTTTCACCCTTGCCTCCGCCTGGCCGATGCCGGGCAGGATAATGACGGGCGAGTGCCGGCACAGGCGCTTCGCCGTGCAGCCGTTGGGGTTTGTGTACTTCGCCGGCGCCGGCGCGGCGGAGACGGGCAGTGCCAGAGCGGCCGGGAGCATGGCTGCGCACAGCAGCAGAGCAAGCAGCTTTTTCATGGTGTTTTCTCCTCGCAATAGCAATTTATATTTACTTTTCCCGTTTGTAATTGTATCACACATCAGGCCAGGGTGTCAATATCCATTTGTCCTGTAAACACGGCCACAGCATTTACTTTTCGCAGATCAAGCGAGCGAGGAAGTCAGGATCACGCGCGGCCTTGAGCATTTTTTTGCGAACACTCAACCGTCCAGCG
>JGI24702J35022_10002856_pt1 | contig 10462 bp, 7 predicted proteins | sample TergutTh196P4_FD_35022 | JGI IMG/M metagenome (IMG submission 35022)
CAGGGGTTGGAAGCGTACCGAAAAACACTTTCTTACTTGCGAGAACGTAAAGCATTGATTATTGCAGATGTAAAACGCGGTGATATTGCCAAAACCGCAGAAATGTATGCCAAAGCACACTTTTCCGGAGATTTTGAAGCAGATTTTATGACCCTCAATCCTTATATGGGTATGGATACTATTTCGCCCTTTTTGCCTTTTATTCAAAACCAAGAGAAAGGTGTTTTTGTGTTGATAAGAACCTCAAACGAAGGAGCAAAAGATATTGAGTACTTGAAAATTGATGAGGAAAAGGAGTTAAAGGAGGTGAATAGGAGAGTGTATAATGTTGTGGGTGTAAAAATTAACAGTTTGGGAAAAGATTTTTTGGGTAGGTGCGGTTTTTCTTCTATTGGTGGTGTTATGGGGTGTACGTTTGCCGATGAAGCGCGCGAGGTTCGCCAACAGTTAGATTCAACATTCTTCCTCATTCCCGGATATGGTGCGCAAGGCGGAAAAGCAGAAGATATAAAACTTTATCTGAAAAACGGAAACGGCGGAGTGGTCAATGCCTCCCGTTCTATTCTTTTGGCATACAAAAAAGTAGAAAACGGTGCCGAACGTTTTGATGAATGTGCAAGAAACGAAGCGATTAGAATGAGAGATGATATACGCAGGAATGTAGTGATTTAAGAAACAAAAAATCATTATATATGCAAGAAAAAAAATGCTACTTTACTTCTATCTTGCAAAATTCACCGACCTTGTTTCTCTAATCACTGTTATTTTAATTTGCCCCGGATAGGTCATTTCATTCTGAATCTTTTTTGAAAGATCGAACGAAATTTGTGTGGCCTGGTCATCGGTAACTTTCTCTGCACCCACAATTACGCGGAGTTCTCTACCTGCCTGGATAGCAAAAGTTTTAACAACGCCGGGATAGGTAAGTGCAATATTTTCAAGATCCTGTAAACGTTTGGTATAGGCTTCAATCACTTCGCGGCGGGCGCCGGGTCGGGCGCCTGAAATAGCGTCACACACTTGCACCAAAGGCGCATACAGATTATCCATCTCCATCTCGTCGTGGTGAGCGCCAATGGCATTAATAATTTCCTGACGTTCTTTAAACTGTTCTGCCAACTTGGCGCCTAATACTGCATGCGGTAAATCGGATTCAGTATCTGGCACTTTTCCAATATCGTGCAACAATCCTGCACGTTTGGCAATTTTTGGATTTAAGCCCATCTCGGCAGCCATGATGGAACACAAATTCGCCACCTCTTTTGAGTGTTGCAGCAGATTTTGCCCGTAGGAAGAGCGGTAGCGCATTTTTCCTACAATCCGCATCAAATCGTTGGGAAGGTTATGGATTCCCAGATCAATACAGGTTCGTTTTCCTATTTCGGCAATCTCTGTTTCAATATTTTTCTTGGTTTTTGCTACTACTTCTTCAATACGTGCAGGGTGAATACGTCCGTCGGTAACCAATTTTACTAATGCTTGACGCGTAATTTCGCGTCGAATTGGGTCAAAGCTGGAAATGAGAATCGCATCGGGCGAATCGTCAATAATAATATCTACGCCACAAATGCTTTCTAAAGAGCGAATATTACGTCCTTCGCGTCCAATAATTCTCCCTTTCATCTCTTCATTTTCGATATTAAAAACGGAAACGGCATTTTCTAGTGCGGCTTCCACACCCAATCTTTGCACCGATTTTATCACTATTTTTTTAGCCTCGGCGGCGGCGGTATTTTTTGCTTCGTTTACAATATCATTTATCAGCACCATAGCGTCTGCTTTCGCTTCCTCTTCCATTAATGCAATTAGTTGTTCTTTAGCCTGTTGTGTGGTAAGTTCGGCAATCGCTTCCAACTTGGCTTTTTGAATAGCGGTTTGTTTATCCAATTCCGACTTTTTAAATTTGTTTGCTTCAATCTGTTTTGAAAGATCTTCCTTTAATACTGCATTTTCCTGACTTTTTCGGTTGAGTTCTTCTAATTTTTGGTTGATTGAGTTTTCTTTTTGTTTGATACGATTTTCTCCTGCTGCGATTTGTTGATTTTTTTCATTTACCAACTGTTCATGTTCGCTTTTCATCTGTAAGAATTTTTCTTTTGCTTGCAGAATTTTCTCTTTTTTAAGGAGTTCACCATCTTCATTGGCTTTTTTTAATGCTTCTTGCGCCCCTTTCAACATGGCATTGGTTTTTTGGGTTAAGGACGACTTTAAAATGGTAAGGGCTACAAACACTCCGGCAATGAGCCCAACAACGATTCCTGATATAATGTAAATTGCTGTCATAATAATATATAATGGTTAATAGTTAATTTTCAATTAATAAAAAATCCCGCCATTGTTCTTAATAGGGTTTATAAACTCCTATCTAATATTTTTTGAAGCTGCCTTTGCAGGTCGAAAGTCCGTAAAAACGGCAGGTTCTAACTCCAAAGAGTCAAACTTCTAGGTTTGTAATTGAGTTTATCAAACGTAGTGTGAACAAAGCGGGATATATAATGGTCAAAGAACGCGTTAATCAATGGGAATGCGATTTGCTAATTCATTTAGTTCTATCATTTTAGGAATTAGATCTTCTTCATATTCTTGCAGTCTTTCGTTGCATTCAATGTTTTTCACTACTACATCTACCAATAATTTTGATAAAATATCTTGATAATCTTTATATGCCCATTGTTTTGCAAAACTGAAAAAACTGTGATTGATTATTTTTTCGGCTTCTCTATAGTAGCGTTCCCATTCTTGTTTAATTGTTAATTCGATGAGACGCTGCGCAATTGTGATATTAATCTTTATGTTTCCATCTTCCATTGCATTCTATTTAAAAGCTCCATACAGTGGTCTATATCCCGCACCAACTTATCAATTTTTTTTTCTGTTTGTTTCTTATCTTCTTTGTATAATGCTGTTTTTGTTATTGTTATTACTTTATTTTTTTCTGTAAGCAGATTTACTTCGTTTTCTAATTGTGTAATTTTTTCTAAAGCAGTTGAAAGATTATTTTTCAGAGTTTTATTTTCTTCAACTTTTTCTTCAATAACTTGCTTTATATTAGTTAGTTTACTTTCTATTTGATGATACAATGTTAAAAACGCAGCCATCTCTTACATTTGGGCAGCAAAAATAGAAAATATATTTAGAAAATTAGTAAGATAGTTTCTTTTTGTAAGTTTTTTATTGCATGTTAAAAAAACCTGACAAAAAAATTCCCCACTTATTAAAAAAATATTATTTTTGCGCATTCAAATCAAACTAACCAAATTTATTTATCAAAAATTTAATGCTTATGAAAAAATTATTATTATTTATGGTGGGCGCTTTCCTTACTTTTACTTTAAGCGCTCAAATTTGTGAATTTTTTACCGACTATCAAGCGGGTCAAAAATTAGCCTATCAAGCCCAAGATATGGGCAGAGATTACTGGACAACCTTTTCGGGAGCTATAAACGGCGCTGAAGATGGCGTTGTTGACGAAATGGATGGTAAACAATGTGTACATTTTACTTACGGCAATGACCAGGTTTTAAAACTCGGTCAACAAAGTGCTGGAAAATGGATTCTAAATTTTAACATCTTTGTACCTGCAGGTAAAATTGCTTACTATAATGTTATTGCCGACTTTGTCGGAAATGGAAGTGATGACATTTGGGCATTTCAAGTTTATTTTAACAAGGCTGGCAGTGCGCCTGGAGTTGGTACTATGGATGCAGGTGGAGTAGGGGATGCAAAAAGTTTCAATTTTACTCACGACACATGGTTTAGTGTTAAAAATATTATGGACCTTGACAATGACACTGCTTTCCTATATATTAATGATGAATTAATTCATTCATGGAAATATTCATTGGGTACCTTTCCTGCCCAACCATGTCCCAAAGTAATTGATGTTTTCGATCTATTTCCTCCAACAGCTGGTACTAGTTCAGAATTTTACGTAACCGATGTTTCTTTTGGACGGCAATGCAATTTTGATGAAGCAACTAACGGTGATTATGTCGCACAATATTATTCTGATTTTTGGATGACATGGGAAAACCAGTCCGGCACTTCCCAAGATGCAGTGATTTCAAATGAACAGGCTGAATCTACCCCCAATTCTGCAAAATTAACTTTTCAAGCCAATGGTACTGGTACTGATTTGGTTCATCCGATGTTTCAGACCAAAGGAGTTCATACCATTGATTTTGATATGTATATTCCGAATAATGCGCCTGCCTATTTTAACTTACTACACCAACACTCGCCTACAGGTAATCCTACACAAGATTGGTGGGCAGTGGGAGTTTATTTTAATGTTACCGCTGCTGGACAAGGAGGTCCTTATGATGGAACGTATATTGTTCAAAATGATCAAGTTATCAATTTCACTGCGCCCAATAATCAGTGGTTTCCTGTTTCCATTTATGTTGATATAGATAACGATATTGCAAGAATTAGTATTAATGGCGAACAACTTCATGAATGGCAATTCAGTCTTTGCGAAGGTGCAGGGCTTACTCCTAACAAACAATTGGCTGCCAACGATTTCTATCCACCCGAAGCAGGCTCTGTTTACTATATTGATAATTATGCTTTTGATGTGCCAAGAGGAATTAAAGAGATTCAAAGTGAGCCAATCTTTAACTTTGACGATGTCTCCAATAATTCTTATGTAGCCCAATCTTATCCGGATTGGTGGACCACATGGAGTAATGATCCAGGCTCTGATGAAGATGCTTTAATCTCTAATGAGCAATCTTCTTCTGCCCCTCAATCTGCAAAATGTACTGATGGCACCGACCTTATTTTTAAAGCAGGAGATAAAATATCAGGAGATTATACGATTAGTTTTGAATTATTTATTCCCGATGACGTGCCTGCATATTTTAATGTACTACAAATTGTAGATGGTGATGATAGCCAATGGGCATTTGACTGTTTTTTTAATATGAAATCAAATCCTTATGGCCTTCCTTTAGGAACTTATCTGATTGTGGCTGACGAAGAAATATTTTTCGATCTACCGGGACTTAATGAATGGATTAAAATAGCTGTCTATATTGATTTGGATGAGGACTATGCTACTATCTATATCAATGGAAAACAAATTTATGAATGGCAATATAGCATTGATGTAGAAGGTAATCCTGGTACATTACAATTGGCTGGAGTTGATTTTTGGCCTCCAACTGCAAACTCAGTTTACTATATTGATAATTTTTATTATTATCCAGGACTTGTTATTGAAGAAAAGTATCCTGTCATGAATGTCACACCTGCCTCAATTGATGAAACTGTTGTAGAAGGTGCAACCACTGCAATTACTGTTCCTATTACAATTAATAATACAGGTGAAGCAGATGGCGAATATGAAGCAAAAGCAGTTGTGGGAGAAGAGGATTGGTTGTCAATAGAAGGTGATACACAAGGAATAGTTGCTCCTGCCGACAACAAATCTTTTGACGCAATTATTGACCCCACAGAACTTGAAAAAGGAGAGTATGAAGCAGTAATACTTGTTACTACAAATGACCCCGACCACGAAACAATTGAAATCCCTTGCAAACTTACAGTGGATACAGATGGTATTATAGATTTTACCATAAATGGCGTGCAAACTAAATTATTCCCTAACCCCGCTTCAGATATAGTGAATATTGAGTGCAACAGATTGATTAACAGTATTGAACTCATTAATTATATGGGACAAGTAGTTTATTCCGCACAAGTAAATGCAGAAAATACTACGATTACCACTGCCAACCTTAGCGCAGGTATCTACTTTGTAAAAGTATCTACCGAAGTTGGCGCTAATAGCGTAAAACTTATTGTTAAATAGATAAGTAGTTTTTCATTTTTAAAAAAAAGAAGCGGCTTATTGAAAAATAGCCGCTTCTTTGTTTATTTTTGCCACCAATTTATTCAAGTCTCAAATCTCAAAAAATGATCACTCAAAAAAAACTTTTCCTTTTAGATGCCCTTGCGCTCATTTACCGCGCTTATTACGCCATGATTCGCTCACCGCGAGTAACAAGCAAAGGATTAAACACTTCCGCAATTTTCGGCTTTACCAATACGCTGTATGAATTGATTCAAAAAGAAAATCCTACTCATATAGCGGTTTCTTTCGATACGGGCGCCCCTACCTTGCGCCATGCCGAGTTTGAAGCATATAAAGCGCACAGAGAAGCCACCCCCGAAGATATTATTAAGGCTATCCCATACATCTACAAACTGTTGGAAGCATTTAATATTCCCATTTTAGTAAAAGACGGGTATGAAGCCGACGATATTATCGGAACACTATCTAAAAAAGCGGAAGCAGAAGGTTTTCAAGTTTTTATGATGACCTCCGACAAAGACTACGGACAGTTGGTTTCGGATAATATATATATGTATAAACCCGGAAAATTTGGACAAAATGCAGAAGTAGTTGGCGTTAAAGAGATTTGTGAAAAATATGGCATTGAACAACCCGAACAACTGATTGATATTTTAGGCTTATGGGGAGATGCCTCCGATAATATACCCGGTGTGCCAAACATTGGCGAAGTAAAAGCCAAAAAATTGATTCAACAGTTTCATTCTATTGAAAATATCTATCAAAATATTAATCAGGTAGAAAACGATAAACTGCGCCAAACATTAATAGATAACCAAGATCAGGCTTTTATGTCTAAATCGTTGGCAACCATTATGCTCGATGTCCCTGTTGAATACAATTTTGAAAGTATGGCAATGTGCGCCCCCAATTTTGATGCCCTGAGAAGTTTGTTTCACGAGTTGGAATTTAGAGCGCTGGGAAACAGAATTTTGATGGAAATGCAGGAAACTGAAAAAAGCAGAAAGCAGAAAGCAGAAAGCAGAAAGGAAACCTTATTTTTAGAAAGCAACCTTAGTAGCAGAAAACAGAATGCAGAAGGAATGTTAAATCTGTTTGATAATATGAATGAACAAAATGTTCATATTGCTACATCCAATAACAATCCCGAATCTTCATTTTATAAAACATTTAACGATACCCAACATGAAATAATTGAATTAGTTGTGTCTGAATTTTATTTGAAAAATTATCCATCTGTTTTTTTTGAATGGATTTATAACAATGACATCATTTCGGGATTTGTATTTTCTGAAAATGGAAAACAGATCTATTACTCTTTGAATTTAGAAATGAATGTGTTACAAAATATTTTATTAAATAATTCTGAAATAGTCACATTTCAATCTAAAACTATTTTTAAGTACTGTGAAGAACAGAATATTGAAATAAAATCCAAGATATTCGACTTACAACTTGCGCATTATCTCATCCAACCGGAAATTTCACATCAGTTGGAAAGAATTACAGAATCTTGTTTAGAGTATCAACTTATAAACTCTTCTCAAATCTCAAATCTCAAATCTCAAATAGAGGCGGTTTGTGAAAGAGTAGAAATTTATTCACAATTGTTTCCTGTTTTTAAAGAAGAGTTGGAAAAATCATCCTTAACAAAACTCTTTTATGAAATTGAAACTCCTTTAATTCAAGTACTTGCCAATATGGAATGGAATGGTGTTACGATTGATAAAAAGATGTTGGAAGAAAACTCGTTAACACTTACAAAAGAGATTCAAGATATTGAAAAACAAGTTTTTGAATTGGCAGGAATGAGTTTTAATTTAGCCTCACCCAAACAGTTAGGCGAGGTTTTGTTTGAAAAACTGCACATTATTGAGAATGCTAAATTAACAAAAAGCAAACAATATCAAACCGGCGAAGAGATTTTGCAAAAACTGTACCACAAACATCCCATCATTCCGCTTATTTTGGAGTGGCGTTCGTTGGCAAAACTAAAATCTACCTATATTGATGCTTTACCACAACTCATTAACCCAAAAACGGAAAAGATTCACACCACTTTTCAACAAACAGTAACTTCTACGGGAAGGTTAAGTTCGGTAAATCCCAATTTGCAAAATATCCCCATTCGTACCGAGCGGGGCAAAGAGATTCGCAAGGCGTTTATTCCCTCATCGAAAGAAAATGTGTTGGTTTCTGCCGATTATTCTCAGGTGGAGTTACGCATTGTGGCAGCAATGGCAAACGATGAAAATATGATCCATGCGTTTCAACAACAGCAAGATATACATGCAGCCACCGCTTCACATGTATTTCATGTACCGTTAAAAGAGGTTACCAAAGAGCAACGTCGTTATGCAAAAACCGTCAACTTTGGAATACTTTATGGAATCTCTGCCTTTGGTCTATCCGACAGATTGCACATTCCACAAGGGGAAGCGCGACAACTCATTGCAGACTACAACAACAGTTTCCCAAAAATTGAGCGGTTTATGAATGGCATTGTTGAGTTTGCCCGTAAAAATGGTTATGTAGAAACTTTGCTGGGCAGACGTCGTTATATCCGTGATATAAGTTCCGGCAACGGCATGTTACGAAAAGCGGCGGAACGAAACGCCATCAACGCGCCCATACAAGGCACCGCCGCAGACGTAATTAAAATTGCCATGATCAGCATTTTTAAAGAATTAAAAAACAGAAACTTGAAAACTAAAATGGTACTGCAAGTTCACGATGAGTTGGTTTTTGATGTTCCTATGGATGAATTGGATATCATTGCTGAAATTATTCCAAACTTAATGCAATCTGCCCTGCAAATTCAGGTACCCTTAGTTGCAGAATTAAGTTTTGGAAAAAATTGGTACGAAGCGCATTGAAAGTGTATGTAAAAAATTGACAAAGAATAAACTTTTTTATACAAAAATTCGGGATCTTATTACTTGTTATTTTTTTTAATTTTGCGGCCTAAAAATCATCAAAATGGAACATACTGAATTAATAAAGAAAGTAACCTCAATTATTGACCAAATTCGTCCTTATTTACAACAAGATGGGGGCGATATTCAATTTATGGAATTAACTCCTGAAAACATTGTTAGAGTTCAACTTCGCGGCGCATGCGGAAGTTGCCCGCACGCCAAAATGACCCTCAAACACATGGTAGAAGCTGCCATCATGGAACAATGCCCCGAAATACAAGGCGTGGAAGATATTAATCTGATCAATTAAAAAAAACTAATCACTAACCACTAATCCCATGGCATTAAAATGTGGAATCATCGGGCTTACGAACAGCGGAAAAACAACGCTGTTTAACTGCATTTCTCATACAAAAGCAGCCATTACCGATTTTGCATACAGTACTAATAAATCAAATATCGGCGTGTGTAATGTACCGGATCCACGATTAGAACATATTAATTCATTCATCAAGGCAGAACGTTTAGTTTACGCTACGATGGATATTGTGGATATACCGGGATTGGCAAAAGGCGCCTCGCAGGGCGAAGGTATCGGAAATACTTTTTTGGCTGATGTGCGTTTATGCGACGCCTTAATTCACGTGCTTAGATGTTTCGACAATCCGAACCTGCCTCACGTGGAAGGCTCAATTGACCCCGTAAGAGACATTGAGATTATTGATTTTGAATTGCAAGTAAAAGATTTAGAGCAGATTGAACGGAAGTTAGCAAAAGTAGAAAAAGTAGCAAATCTGGGCGAAAAATCTGCCAAACATGATTTTGAAGTACTTCAAAAATATAAAAAACATATCGAAAATTTTCAAAATGTAAGTACATTAGAAGTAACACCCGAAGAACGCGCCGTGGTTGCCGACCTGCTCCTGCTTACCGAAAAACCGCAACTATTTGTGTGTAATGTAAATGATGAAAATGCAGTAAACGGTAATAAATATGTAGAGCAAGTAAAAGAGTATTTAAAAGATAAAAATGCTGAGATGTTGATTATTGCCGGAAAAATTGAATCTGAAATTGCAGAATTAGACGATGAAGAGGAACGGATGTTATTTCTTCAAGATGTAGGTTTGAATGAAGCCGGTGTACGTAAAGTGATTCGTGCTGCGTATAAGTTATTAAACCTCATCTCGTTCTTTACGGTGGGCGGAAAAGAAAATCGTGCATGGACCATTAAAAAAGGAATCCTTGCCCCTCAAGCCGCCGGCGCTATTCACAGCGATTTAGAACGCGGATTTATTCGTGCAGAAGTTATTAAATACGACGATTTGGTAACTTTTGGATCGGAACTCAAATGCAAAGAAGCCGGAAAACTCTCTGTGGAAGGAAAAACATATCAGGTAAACGATGGAGATATACTCCACATTAGATTTAATGTTTAAAAATTACACGTACTCCACTACAATTCCGTGAATCTGAAATAAAAAGAGGTTACTACCCTTGCGAGCAGTAACCTCTTTTTTAGTGAATCTTTGTTATCTTAGTTTTTTATGAATGTCAGATTAGAAATTTTTTGATTGGCGGTAGTCAACTTGATTATGTATGCGCCCGCCGATAGCGATGATACGTTTATTTCAGATTCTGTTCCGCTTATCTCGAACGATTGTACCCACGCGCCAAGGCTGTTGTAAATATCAATCTTCCCTGTCTCAGAAGTGGAACGCACCACTTT
>JGI24702J35022_10002857_pt1 | contig 10456 bp, 9 predicted proteins | sample TergutTh196P4_FD_35022 | JGI IMG/M metagenome (IMG submission 35022)
GTCTGTTACATCTAAGGTGAAGTTTCCTTCCCTATCCGTGAAAGTAAAATTTTCCGTTCCTTTTTCGAGGACAGTAACGCCGGGTATCATTTCTTTGTCTTCTGTAGCAATGACTTTTCCTGTTATCGTTATCTGTCCGTATGATAAGCATACAGGTAAAAATAAGAAAACAGTCAAGTATATTCTATAAAACTTCATTTGTTTTTCAGTTTAGTTTCGTCTATTCCACACTGTCCAATACAAATCCCGATTTGGTTAATCGGTACTTGTAGGTTAGTCCCATTATTCCTTCATTACAGTTTTTGACTTTCTGAATAGTCAGTTGCTTTTCATCCAATGTTACTATAAACTCATCACAATCATGCTGTTGTTTTAATACATTTCCTGAAACATCATATTTACCCCGTCAAAAGGAGGAATACTATTGTTGAAAAAATGCATAGTCTTCATATTTTAATAATCAATTGAGATATTTTCATTCTTCTGTTTATATAATTGCTTTATCTTGCGCTTTTCTCCTATGGTTAGTTGGTCTTTAAAGCCGCGTCCGTCTAAAAATTCAAATACGGCGTTTGAATGAAATAGCTCTTCCAATTCGCGCTTTATATCGGTTAACGGATTGTCACCAAAACCAATATGTGTCAAATGTGGAGGCGCTTGTAGAAAACTTTTGTAAAAAGTCTTGATGCCGTTTCCGTAGAAGGATATGTGCCTAAGACTATTCATGCTACTGAACGTTTCAGGCAAGGATTCAATTGTGTTATTATTGAAAGTCAATGCCCTGACGTTTCGCAGTTTTAAAACAATGTCGGGAAACTGTACGAATCGGTTGTCGTCCAAAAAAAGACGTCCCAAGTTTACCAAACTTGCCATTCCTGTCGGCAGGCTTTCCAAATGATTGTAGTCAAGTTTAAGACATTCCAATTTTTTTAGATAACTTATATTTTCGGATATTTTCTCAATCTTGTTTTGTGACAGGTATAACTCGATCAGTTTGGAAAGATTTTTTATCCCGTCGGGTATTTCTGTTATATCTGTTTCACTGATTCCAAGATATTGCAAAGAAGACAATTGACAGATAACGTCGTCAAACCGTTCCAATTTGGTTACTTCGCAATGCAGTTTTTTTAATTTTTTTAACCTGCTGAAATTAGCTGGAATCATTTTAACAGGGTTGTTGTCAATATGCAATATTTCCAATGACTTGATTTGACTAATGCAATCAGGAATTTCTGTCATACCCGTTCCGCTTATAGTCAATTCTTCCAATGTTAGAGACTTGATTTCATCGGGCAGGTCTTTAATGGGATTATAACCTATATCTAAACGTTTCAATCTTCGTAATTTACCAATCTCCTTAGGTATTTCCGTGATATTATTCTCTGACAAATCCAATACTTCGAGTTTTCTAAAAGTAAAGATAAAGTCAGGTAACTCCTTAATCCGATTTCTTGAAAGATTGAGTGATTTCAAATTCTTACAGGCGCTGATATATTCGGGGACTTCTTTCAGTCCTTCCCAAAATGCCTGAAATGCCAAAACATCATTGGGCTGTTTAACAATTTTTTCTTTGTGTGACGTGTGGTATTGTACGGTTTCCATTTTTATGTATTCATTTTGTTTGTCATAATTCCCGACAACCGTATATTTCCAAATCCGTAATAATCGCGTGATTATATCCCGGCCGGAAGTTTGTCAATCATTATCTCCCGATGGTTGATTTTTTTGCCGTCAACAATAAATCTGCCATCGCCGATAGCGTGAAAAAAGCGGGGGGATGTGCGTTTTTCGTCAATCCATGCTTCAACGGCATCCAGAATAAAAATGTCGTGTTTTTCGATATGGTCAATGATGCGGCACTCAATATTGGCATAACATTCCGCTATGAGCGGCGCTTTGACCGATGTTGCCTCAATCGGAGTAAGTTTGAATTTTTTAAACTTGTCAATTTCCGCACCCGAACAAGAACCAATCTGCACCGTCTTTCTCGCTAATTCAACGGTGGGTACGGCAATAACACATTCACGGGTTTTTATCAGGGATTGGCAAGAAAAATTCCACGTACCGGTCATAAAGGCGAAACGCGGGGTAAAATCAAGCACCATCGTCCATGACAGTGTCATAACGTTTGGACGGTTTTCCCCTGCGGTTGTAACCAAAACCACCGGACCCGGCTCAAGCAAGGTAAACGCCTTGTGCAGGGGGAATTTTTCCATTTCTATTTGAATATGTAATACTTACTTACCGGTTTCCTTACATTCCAAACGCATGACAATCCTTTGGGGAAAACTACGTAATCGCCTTCGGCAAATGAAACGCTTTTAGAACCGTAACGAACGGTTACTTCGCCTTCAATGATAAGGCAGGTTTCCTCACTGTTGTAATACCAGTCAAATTCTGAAACGTCACACTTCCAGACAGGGTTTGACTTCATTTCCACGACTTCCTGTTCGGAAGGTTTTCTGACTATAATTTCCATATCCTTTCTTTTTAAAAAACTAACGCAAAGATACAAATCAATTAGCAATTAGCAAATAATAATCCAACTTGATACATCTATATTACATAGGTCAACACGAACGGGTATTGTTGATTGATGTGTAAGATAGTAATTCAATACAAAAGTAACATCTTCAAGTATTATGGCTATTACAGGTGCGTTTATCGAAGGATTGGCTCGCACGTTTACATAACCGTCGGTATCGTTTATAACTGCCAAACTCATACCGTTATCGCCATAATGCTCTCTCATATTTTAGCGAGACCTCCAATGTCCATACCTAACGAACATGTACACAGGAAATAAGGATAACACTAAAAGTAAGCAAAACCAAACCAACAATATGGTTTCTTTGTTGTTATACAAGGTCTTGCTAATGATAACAGCGCCTTTTATTTCTAACTGGACTATGTTTACGGTATTTTGTCGTTTATCGAACCCTTCATGGTAAATTATTACGCTATCTCCTCTGTTCAGCCTCTTTGTGATTGCTTCATAATTCCTGTTAAATATAGATTGGGAATATGAATACAGCGTATCACACTCTTTAATTTTCACATAAAATGTGGGTGTTTTTGAAGTTCTTGCGCTGCTGCCACGATAAATTTTGGTTGTCATTCCAAAATCATCCACAATACCTGTTTGTTTATAATAGCTGTCAGGGGTTCTCCTAATTTTGTTATACTGCTCTTTTATCAGAAAAATAAAAAGAGCAGGTAAGAGAAAAATTAATAGCGCAACAATAAGTCGTTTCATGCAGCATCCATCGTATTATTCAATCAGTTCAAAATGGTACAACATCATGGTACCACATCGTAGTTTGTTTCAATATTATTCCCGAAAATTCCGATTTCTATTTCTTTGCCGATTCTTGCCGTTTTGGATATATCTGAATTTGTTTAGCCATTAAAGATGATTTGTTGTTTTTACTGCCAAACGCTCCTAAGATAATGTTTGAAATTCCCATAACTAATAGTTTAATGTTATCATTTTTTTATGCCAATGGCACAGTCAGTCACATGAAGTGCTGCCCATAGTGCTGATGCAAAGGTGAGTAAATATTTTCAATATGACATCATATTATCGAAAAAATTTTACTCTATTTTATGCAGACGGCTTTCAGCCTGCCTTATTGCTTTTGCCCTTTTCTGGGGATAGCAGTGGATTGCTATCTTATTCTGCCGAAGGAGGAGGAGCGCCTGTTCCCCATGTGGTATTGGCCTTATTGCCCATGACCAATACCAATTTACCTCCATCTTTGATGTCGTCGTGTTCGAACCACGGCTGGTTCCATTCTTTACCGTTGAGTTTAGCCGACTGGATGAATTTGTTTTCATCGGAGCAATTGATTGCTTCGATTTCGAAATACTTTCCGTTGCCCAAATCCATCTTTACATATGGGAATAACGGGCTTCCGATATTATAGGAAGCCATTCCCGGAGTGACCGGATAGAATCCTAACGATGAGAAAACGACAAAAGCCGTTGTCCCGCCGCCGTCTTCATCACCGGGAATACCCATCAAATCATTCCTGTACCATTGCTTGAGCAGACTGCGGATACGTTTTTGCGTTTTCCATGGCTGTCCGGCGTAGTTGTATAGGTATGCAATATGCATACATGGCTCGTTGGCCATAGAGAATTGGCCTACATTACCGGTATGGTCGGGCAATTGTGCAAAAAACATATATTTGCTGCGTCCCATCGGTTCGCGGAAAGTAGCATCCAAATTAGCGGCAAACGCCTGGGGTGAACCCATCAAACGAACAAGATCGCCTATATTATGGTGCATATCCCAACGGTACACCCAACCGTTGTTTTCATCATAATAATCACGGGCGCCCTGGCCTCCCGAAAACCGGTAATCAAACGGCTCGATAAAGTTACCTTCCTTGTCTTTCGGGTGGAAGAATGATGTTTGTGCATTATACAGATTTCGATAATTATACGAGCCTTTCAGAAAGTACTGATAATCATCTTCAAGACCTAACTCTTTAGCTATCTGTGCCAAACACCAATAGTCGTAACATGTTCCCAACGTTACGGCAACCGACTGACGTTTCTCGCCACGGCTCACATTCGTGATATATTCTTCTTCACCCGGCCTCAACGCAGGGAAATATCCTTTTTCCTTGTAGAAATCGTCCAGTTCGCCGGCTTCGGCATGTACCCACGGCGCCAACGTTGATTCCATGATGGCATTACGGCAGGCCGTATAAGCGGCTAACAGGTCGAAACCACGTAATCCCTTGCAATAGGTATCCCAAACAGTGACAACGCCATGGTTGCAATTCATCGACCATGCGTCGCCTCCGATTCCGGGGAACTTGGGCATCCAGTTTTCCGGGCTTTGCTGCGCCATACGAATATAAGATTTTACCATATCGAGTTCCATCTCCGGTTCAATCAGGATACGCAACGGATGGGTGGCAAGGTGAGTATCCCAAATCCAGTCGTCGGTATAAAAAGGCGTACCTTCATCGTCGTGCACACGATCATCGAAGGCGCTGTAATAACGACCGTCCTCTGAAATATTGATCATCCGCTCGTAGGTACGGTAGAGAGATGTGTAAAACACCGTCTTGTCTATCTCGCTCTTTCCTCTCACTTCGATTTTACCGAGTGTTTTGTCCCATATCTCACGGCCTTTTTGCGCCACTTGTTTCCAGTCGTAGGTGTCAAGGTCGTTTTGCAGGTTTTTAGCCGCTTGCTGTTCGTCGATATAAGAAATGCCGTAACGCAGTCGCACGGTTTTCGTTTGGCCGAAATGGAGGACTACCGCCCTGTTGTTTCCTTCCACGATTTTTTCATTGTAGGAAATCCCATTTTCGGTCAACACCCCAATGGCAACAGGTTGTTGTTCGGTTTCAACACTTATATACACGCGGGAGTTGGTGTTTCTGCGTCCAATCATTTGATAGCCTGATACGCCCGACTCCGATATTCGCATTGCACCGCTGCGTGTGTTCACTACAATAAAATTATCGCCTTCCTTATCGAACGTAAATTCGTAGACGGCAGACCGGTGGGAAGGTGCAAAGTCAACTTGTATCTGCGCCTCGTCTAAATACACCGAGTAACTGTACGGGGTGATTTTTTCACGATCGAAGGTGTAACCGACCACCGGTCGCAATGATGCTTCACCCTGTACAGGACTTATCCCGAATGACGACCCACCGCGGTGACCGGTGACAATGACGGGCAACCCCTGTAACAAATCCGAAGTAAAGTCTCCGCGATTCGGATAAACACGCAACATACTGTTGGGCAATTGTACCGTAGGGTATGTGGGTACAAGCAAATGACTGATATTCCCTATGTAGGGATTTACATAATCCACAGGGGATTTTTCACTGATGCGCCCACAACTCAATAGTAATAAAGCCGGCGCAAAAAACAAGATAAAACGTTTCATGACAGATAAGATTAGATATATAATTATATTTAAATATTTAAAGATTTAAAGATTTAAGAAAAAGAGGGTTGCCATAATCATAATGGATTAAAACGTTACGTTTCAAGACTTATCATCTTTCGGAAACACATACACATTCGTCAACTTTTGTTTAAAACCGATGGATTGGTATAACTTGTTGGCGGCAATACGTGATGGATTGGATGTAAGCATCAACAAATCAACATGTTGTGATTTAGCAAAATTTATTGCATGTTGGGTTAGTAAACTGCCCAACCCTTTTCCCCTGTATGCTTCGTCGACGACTACATCTTCAATCCAGGCTTTTACGCCGGTCGGGCTTCGGTATATACCTACTGTAAGCATACCGGCAATCTGATTATCGTCCTCAAGCAAAAACAAATGGCTGTTGCCTGAATCGAGTAACTCTCTAAAATATTCTTCTGTAAATTGGTGAGGTTCAGTAGTAAGTATCGAAATAAACTTACGGACAACCTCCATGTATTCGTTGGAAAATTCGGTGACTTCAATAATTCTCATTGTAAATGGTTAAAAGTTTATGCAAAAATAAGAATTTTTCAGAAAATAATCCATGATTATTTGCGTTTAAATGATATGGGAGGAAAAATAAATATATTTTCAACAATCTTGCGGTCTTACGGTCTTGCGATTATACGGTCTTACGGTCTAATACTCTGTATATTCCTGCTTCTGTCAGGTTGCGAAAAAGAGGTCAGCGATCGGTTGAAAGGGAAATGGCAGTTGAAAACAATCGAAGAATCCGGTCAGGTGACACCTGTCGATACGGTATGGTATAATTTCCAGTCCGAATCGCTGTTTATGTACCAGATTTATCACCCCGCCGTTGATACATTTTCGTGGTTATTTGGTTATAAAACGCAGCCCGAAAGCCATATCATTCACTTAGAATTAATCAACTGGACAACCTTGATAGATGATTTCCTGCCCTATACGGACTGGAAAGAACCTGAACGCACCTTTTCAGTCGATCGAATCAATAACAAACAGTTAATCCTTAAAGGCGATGATAAAACGTATACATTTGACAGGTATTGATTGAATAACTGAATAATTGAATAACTGAATAACTGATATACAACACCTATTGGCGCAAGTCTCGCTCCCGCTCGTTTCCTAACGAGGAAGAGCAGAGAAGAAAATTCAATTAATCAATTACTCATAACTCATAATTTATTTCGTATCTTTGCGCCATTATTTCACTCCTAAACTCAAAACAATATGGCTATTTATGATATTGATGTATCCAGGACTTTCGGCGAATACTTGTTGATACCCGGATTAACCACCAAAAGGTGTATACCGGCTAATGTTTCACTTAAAACGCCATTGGTCAAACACAGGCTCACCCAACCGCCTGCCATTGAATTAAATATCCCGTTTGTCTCCGCCATNATGCAGTCTGTTTCCGGCCCCGAATTAGCTATTGAACTGGCTCATAACGGCGGACTTTCGTTTATATTTGTTTCGCAACCCATAGAAAATCAGGCTGATATGGTTCGCAAAGTCAAGAAATTTAAAGCCGGCTTTGTGACAAGCGACTCCAACCTGACCCCCGATCATACGTTAGCCGATGTGATTNGGTTAGTCGATAAGACAGGTCATGCCACGATTGGTGTGACCCACGACGGAACGTCTAANGGCCGGCTCCTCGGACTTGTAACCAGCCGCGACTACCGGATAGAAAAAGATACACCGGATATGAAGGTGAAAGAATTTATGACTCCTTTCCCTAAGTTAGTAGTCGGACAATCAGGCATTTCACTAAGCGAAGCGAACCAAATCCTGTGGGATCATAAATTGAATTCACTGCCCATCATCGACCGGAATGAAAACTTAGTTTATTTCGTTTTCCGCAAAGACTATAACAATCATCGTACCAATCCTGATGAGTTGTCGGATGAAACGAAAAAATTATTGGTTGGCGCAGGTATCAATACGCGTGATTACCGCGAACGTGTACCTGCATTGGTTGAAGCAGGCGTGGATGTGCTGTGTATTGATTCGTCGGATGGTTATTCGGAGTGGCAACAGGAAACGCTGCAATGGATTAAAAGTAATTATGACATACCGGTAGGTGCCGGTAATATAGTGGATTCCGAAGGCTTTCGCTATCTTGCCTACGCCGGTGCCGACTTTGTCAAAGTAGGGATCGGAGGCGGTTCGATTTGCATCACACGCGAACAAAAAGGTATCGGACGCGGACAAGCCACTGCATTGATCGACGTGGTGCAGGAACGCGATAGGTACCTGAACGAAACAGGTATTTATATACCTGTCTGCAGCGATGGCGGAATTGTACACGACTATCACATGGCACTGGCATTGGCGATGGGCGCCGATTTCCTGATGATGGGACGTTACTTTGCCCGTTTCGATGAGTCGGCATCCAACTTATTACGTGTAGGGAATAACTATGTGAAAGAATATTGGGGAGAAGGATCGAACCGCGCCCAAAACTGGCAACGCTACGACACAGGCGGCGCTGAAGTATTGAAATTTGAAGAAGGGGTTGAAAGTTATGTGCCTTATGCCGGGAAAATGAAGGAAAACTTGGCCATCACGCTGGGCAAAATCAAAGCTACCTTATGCAGTTGCGGCGCTATCAGTATCAAAGAACTTCAAGCCAATGCCAAAATCACACTCGTATCATCGACGAGTATCGTAGAAGGTGGTACGCATGATGTGATGTTGAAAGAGAAGGTATAATCCACCTCACCCTCACCCCCACCCCCTCTCCAAAAGAGAGGGGAGCAAGAGAGCACAATTCCTGATTCGTAATTTCCTTATGATTAGTCTGCTGCAAATAGATGGATTGTCCAAGTCATTCGGCGACCTTGTCTTATTTCAAGACATCACCTTTGGAATAGCTCAGGGTCAAAAAATCGGCCTGATAGCCCAAAATGGCAGTGGCAAAACGACTTTGCTCAATATGATTGCAGGAAAAGAAGGGTATGACAACGGTTCTGTCNTATTCAGGAATGATCTCAGGGTTGGCTACTTGGAACAATCGCCCTATTTTCCTGAAGGATTGACTGTGTTGGAAGCCTGTCTTAATNNTACTTCCAACCTCCTCCTTCCTCTTTCAAAGNATGATTTGATTGTGCCGCACGACAGTGAAAATGCGTGGGAAAAAGAGCAAAAGGCCAAACAAATGCTCTCCCAATTAAAAATCAACGAATTTGACAGGCTGATAGATACACTTTCCGGAGGGCAACTCAAACGGGTTGCCTTAGCCAACGTACTTGTCACCGAACCGGAACTGATNTTGCTTGATGAACCNACCAATCAGTTNGANCTTGAGATGATCGAATGGTTGGAAGGGTATTTGGAACGATCGACAAACAGTATCTTTATGGTTACACACGACCGGTATTTGTTAGATCGTGTTTGCAACGATATGATTGAAATAGACCAACAGACCATATTTCGTTATCAAGGCAACTACTCTTATTATCTTGAAAAAAGAGGTGAAAGGATAGCTGCAAAAAACACCGAAATAGAACGAGCCAACAATCTGATGCGTAAGGAACTCGATTGGATGCGNCGTCAACCGCAGGCACGGGCTACCAAAGCCAAATACCGCATCGACGCTTTCTATAAATTGGAAGAAAAAGCGAACCAAAGACAAGACAGTCAGCAAGTCAGGTTAAATGTGCAATCAGCCTATATCGGTTCGAAAATCTTTGAAGCAGTCAANGTCTGTAAAAATTATGATGACATTAGAATCCTGCATGACTTCAATTATATCTTTACCCGCTACGAAAAATTGGGGATTGCCGGAAATAACGGCACGGGAAAAACGACCTTTATCAAAATGCTGACAGGCGAAATCGAGCCTGACAGCGGACATTTCAATATCGGAGAAACCGTACGTTTCGGCTATTACAGCCAGGAAGGAATGTCGTTCGATGACAATATAAAAGTCATTGATGTGGTACGCGATATCGCCGAATATATTACGTTGGGAGATGGAAAGACAATGAATGTGTCGCAATTCCTCCAGTATTTCCTGTTTGCTCCCGATAAACAGCATAACTTTGTCTATAAGTTGAGCGGAGGCGAAAAAAGACGACTGTACCTCTGCACGGTTTTGATGCGGAATCCGAATTTCCTGATACTCGACGAGCCAACCAACGACTTGGATATCATCACGCTCAATATCCTCGAAGAATACCTCAAGAGTTTCAAAGGATGCGTCATAATCGTTTCGCACGATCGTTACTTTATGGACAAGATAGTTGATCATATCCTTGTTTTTCGCGGCGATGCCGATGTCAGGGAGTTTCCGGGGAATTATTCCGATTTTAGATCATGGGAGAAGAGTAATACCGGGAAAGCAGGCAAGTCCTCCAATTCCCCGAATTCTTCAAATTCTTCAAAAAAATCCGATAACCCCAAAGCAACAACTCAATATGAAAAAGAACCACGATCCAAACTCTCTTTCAAAGAACAACGCGAATATGAAACCATCATAGAAGAAATTACCGCCTTAGAGGCCGA
>JGI24702J35022_10002858_pt1 | contig 10454 bp, 1 predicted proteins | sample TergutTh196P4_FD_35022 | JGI IMG/M metagenome (IMG submission 35022)
AAATGGCGGGGAATTTATGGCTGCCGCCTTCCCTATCCGTTATAGGCAATGAAGCGTTTAGAGGCTGCGTTAGTTTTAGCGGAGATTTAGTCATCCCGGACAGTGTAATAAAGTTAGGCGCCTATGCTTTTTATGGCTGTAGCGGCTTTAACGGCGAGCTAAAGCTGTCCGAAAATATTATAGCGATAAATGAATTTACCTTTTATGGCGCGTCGCAAATAACAGGGATCTTGGTAATACCCAATAGAATTTCAGATATCGGGCGCGGCGCCTTCAGAAATATGTCTAATCTTAGCGGCGTAGTATTTGGCAAAGATCTCAGAAACATCAGCGCCGATACTTCCAGTACGGTATTTGGCAGCTGCTCCGCTGTAAAAGAAGTAATATTCTTAAGCTCTACCGTACCCGCGGGCGCCACCACCATAATCAAGCAATTTACCGGCCTTAATACAGTTTATGTTCCAAAAGATTCTCTTAAGGCCTACACTGTTCTTACGCCATCTATTCCCAACGTAACGCTGATGGCTGAAGATAGCATGGAATTTCTAGTACGGGAAGGCGTGTTGATCAAGTACTTAGGAGACGGCGGAGTAGTTGAAATCCCCGCCGATATTGAAGAAATAGCCGCTGCGGCGTTTATCTATAAACAGAGCGTAACAAAGGTGGTTTTGCCGGCCGGGCTAAAGTATATAGGGGATTATGCCTTTGCCGGTTCCGGCCTTACAGGGCCTCTGGCGCTAAATGCCGGTCTTATAAGTATAGGGAGCTATGCCTTTGCGGATTGCGGCGGGCTGAGCGGCAACTTAGTAATACCGGATAGCGTTATAAGCATGGGCGGCTACGCCTTTAATAACTGCGTCGGCTTAAACGGCAGCCTAAAAATCTCAGAATCGCTTACAAGCATCAATGCCTGCGCCTTTAGTAATTGTGTAGGCCTTAAAGGCGACCTTCTTACCATACCAGACAAAGTCACCGCTATTGGCGAATATGCCTTTGCGGGAATAAGCGGCATAAAAACACTGATACTTGGAACAAACCTCTCTGTTATAAGCGCCAAAAATCCGTTTGACGGCTGTAACGGCGTAACAGAGGTAATGTTTAAAAGCGTGGCGACGCCGGCCGGCGTAACAGCGATATTCGCCCATATGAGCAATCTTAAAACCATCTATATACCCGCAGAATCAATAGACGCGTATAAAGCGGCCCTCTTGCCCGTAGTAGGTCCAAATATTACATTTTCCTATAACATGATCATTATGGGTTTAACAAATGTCAGGGCTAGTAAGGTCTACAGCAAGACAGTAGAGCTCACCTGGGATGAACATTTGAATAAATCGGTGACGCAATATGTGGTAGAGCGGGATGGCGTAATTGTTAGTAAAAGCGCTAAAACCTCTTATGTCGATACAAATCTGGAAACGGCAAAAAAATACACCTATCATATTTATGGTATAACAGACGATGGCGTAACGACAATTAAAGCCATGATAGAAGTTGCGCCAAAAGCCCCTTCTATTCTATCAATTCGCACCGATAACGCGACAAAGATCGGCGTCAGTAACAGCAAAATATACATAACCGCGCTAAACAGCAATAATCATCAGCCCCTGGGAAACAGCAAGCCAACGGGAACGCTATATTATATGGAAGGAGAAAAGAGAATACTGATGGGCGAGGCTACGCTGGATTTTTCAACGATCCTTGCGCCTAATGTAATATATATCTATGACTGGGATATATCAGAAATACCAAATGGGGAATACACTATAATATTCCGTCTTACAGATATAGACGGCGTCTATGCCGAAAAAGAAGCAAAGGTAACCGTAAATCACGACGCCCCTAAGCAGGTAGCAAAAGTTATAGCCGAGAGCAATACGGATAGCATTACACTTTCCTGGGCGGCGGCGGCGGAAGCGGACGTCAGCCAGTATAGAATATATAGAAAGGCTGAAGGCGCCGGCAGTTATGGAATGCTTGCAACTATGAATAGTCGCAGTATTATCAGATATCAAGNCACAGCCGTCTTGCGGGATATAACATACAATTACTATGTAACGGCCGTAAACAGCTTCGGGCAAGAAAGCCTTCCATCGGATACCGTATCCGCCGCCATATCATTAGATACGGAAAAACCGCTTATTCAAAGCATAAGCCCTCAGTCGGACAGTTATATTTGTCAATTTGCGGATTTTACCGTCAGCGCCACAGATAATGTGGGGGTTACCGGCATCTTTATTTATTATTCACAAGACAGCGGTAAAAATTGGACGCAATTTGGCCAAGGATATTTCTCGCCCTATTCAGTTAGATTTGATACCAAGATCATAGAATCCAGAAACCTAAAAATAAAGGCCGTGGCCTATGACGCGGCGGGCAATGAAAGCAACCCCTTTATTACCGACTACATTGTCTTAAATGAACAGCTGGATAAGATCCAAGGACTTAATTATACCACTACCCAAACCGCCTTGGTTTTGTCTTGGGAACGCTTAACTTCCATCGATATGACCTTTTATAGGGTTGAGCAAAGGAATTCCCAAGGTGTTTTCGTCGGTTTAAAGGATGTAATTGGAACAACTTATGCCAATATCAGCGGTTTAAAGCCGGATACGGAATATACCTTCCGTGTGGCGGCCTACGATAAAGCCGGCAAGGCCGGCGTCCCTTCCGATATTATTACCATCAGAACCTTGCCTGTGCCGGAGTTTACGGAAAAAGTGAGCGGATTATCCGCCACCCAGACGCAAAACGGCGGCGTTCTACGCTGGGATGCTATCGCTAACGCCTTTTTTGCTTACTATATAGTAGAGCAAAAGAACCCCGGCGGCCAAGATTTCAGCCAGATCGCTCAGACAACTTTAAATCAGGTCCAGGTAGGCAAATTGAACACTAACACAAATTATGTCTTTCGTGTCCGCGCCATAGACAGTTTTGGCAGCAAGGGGCAGTATTCAGACGAGCTGGTGTTTTCCACTACTTATGACGCGCAGCCGGTAGTAAGCAGTATTTCGCCGGCTACCGGCGCATTGCTGGCGGGAGAAGCGCGGATCAGCGTAACCGCTTCTCACGCGGTGGCTTTGGCTAGTATCCGTTTGGAGAGTTCTTTAGACAACGGCGTTACCTGGGATACTGTAGGAGAGCTAGATGTTCCCGCAAACGCCGCCCAATATGTCGCAAACTTTACACTTAATACCAAAACAATGCGCGACGGTAGCATACTGGTGCGCGCTTTTGCTGCAAATAAAAACGATAATGTCAGCAGCGGCTACCCTGTAAGGCAGTATTATATCGATAATACTCCGCCTTCAAAGGTAGAAAACCTCAGAGCGGAGGGTATCACTACCAAGATCACGCTAAATTGGAACGATGTGGCGGATAACGATTTTAACTATTTCCAAGTGGAGCAAAAAAACGGCGCCGCTTTTGCGGCTATAGCAAAAGTAAATAATCAACTGGGCTATATAGCGCAGAATCTGGACCCGGAAAAAGAATACACTTTCCGGGTAGCGGCCGTAGATAAAGCGGGTAATATCGGTCCCTATTCCGCCGAGGTCAGCGCCTATACGGTAAAGGATGATTATCCGCCGGTCATAACGTTGATAATCCCCAAACCCGCGCGTTTTTCTTCCGAAATTAATCTGTCCATCACGGCTAAGGATGATCATAAGGTAAAAAACGTTACAATTGAAACATCCGGCGATCTTAAAGACTGGCAGGAAATTGCTTCACTAGAACCAATTCCTTCAGCGTCCGTTACCGTAAACCATAAACTTGATGTTAAATCTATGCCGGAAGGTTTCCTATATATACGGGCTATTGCCCAAGATTTCTCCGGAAATTTTAGCGTATCCGATGATACGGCGCCATTTGTTCAGTATATGATAGATCATACTCCGCCGGCTCAACCGGTTGATATGTCTATAGAATCTGGCGTTGGCTACATCAATGTTAAGTGGGTTCAAGGCGACGAGGTCGATTTAAGTAGCTATAATGTTTACCGGTCGGTTAAAAACGACCAATCCTTCACCCTGCTATGTTCCAATTATCGCGCTATAAACTATGTCGATTACAATGTGGGGGAAAATACTGAGTATTTCTATAAGATAAGCGCCGTCGATAAGGCCGGCAATGTCAGCGAATTCAGCGAAATCGTATCCGGCGTAATGAAAAATGACGCCGTCCCTCCGGAAATATACAGCATAAGCCCCAAATCAGGCAGTGTTTTAAATAAAAATAGCTCTATTGGCGTACTTGCCGCCGATAACAATGTCTTAGCCGCCATATACGCGGATTATAAAGTGGAAGGGTCAAATGAATGGAAAAAACTGGGGGAATTAGCGGTTAACAGCAACTCGGCCACCGCTAGTTTCAACTTAAACGTTCTGGAGATAGGCGAAAAAGCCGTAGAAATAAGAACTCGCGCCGTTGACGCCTGTGGAAACGCCAGCGAATACAAATACGCCACGTATATGATAAAACTGACGCCGCCCATGACGCCCATGATCACGGTAACGCCCGGCCCCCTGTTGCTTACGGTATCATGGACCAGCGGCAATGAAGCGGATCTGCTAGGCTATAAAGTATACAGAAAGGCGGATAACAGTTCGGCCTACGTCTATGTAGCTCAAAGATCAGCCTATAACACTTCTTATATAGATATGTATACGGATGTAAGAAGACAGTATAAGTACAAGGTAGAGGCATATAATAGCGCGGGCAATGTCTCGGTTTCCGAAAGCGACTATTTTGCTCCCATCAACGATGACGCTATCCCGCCGGAAGTTATAATACTTGCCCCCGACCACGAGCTATTGGGAAACCCGATTTCATTTAACGGTTCCCACTCCACGGATAATGTAGGGATAGATTCTTATTACTGGGATTTTGGCGATAAATCATCCTCAGAAAAGGCGGTGGCTACTCATACATATGCGGCGGCGGGCGCATATACGGTATCGCTGACCGTAACCGACTATGCCGGCAATACAAGCAGCTCAAAACAGGATATTACTATCAGCGGCAATGCGGCCAGCTTCGGTTTTGCCAAGGTACAAGTGCAAGACGATAAAGGGAGCGCGGTGGCTGGCGCTAATATCTATATCGGTCTGGGCGAACCCGGTATGGAAGTAATCTCCACAGATGCGAGCGGTTTTGCCACCTTTAAACGTCTAGCGGGCCAATATACGGTAGGCGCCTATAAGAACGGCTATTTGCCGGCCAAGAAAGAACTGACCATACATGAGGGCATTACTACAGAGGGTTATGTGCTCAATATAGTAGAATCGGATATCGTAGTAGGGGAACTTACCTGGAAAAGGATGACGCTTGCCGAAATAAAAGCGGCTGGCATCGACGTTTACGCTCCGGAAAATCAAAACATGTTTAAGTACGAGATACAGATTACCTATCAGGGCACGCCAATTGTATTGACCGGGTTTGGCGGCAAAAAATTTGCTTTAAACGAAAATGAACAAGAAGAGGAGGGGTTTAGCGGATCCTTAGGCAGAGAAGATATAAAATGGGAAAACTGGGAGTACAAAGATGAAAAAGGAGAACTAAGGCAGGTAGTTCCCCGGGTAGTGCAGCCCAAGAATACAGAAAAACCCGTGATCTTTATTATGGATATGCCTGGCGAGGCCACCTGGCTTAAGGAGTTTTATGAAGTTAAACTCTATATCTCTAATCAAGCCGACCCGGAATTCTGGCTGGAAAACTGCTCTGTAACGCTTAACTTTGCCGACGGGTTATCGTTAATGAAAGGAACAACATACGGCGAAAACGACCCCTGGGTAGATTTAGGGATCATTAGGGGCCAGGAATCGAAGGAGATTTACTGGATACTAAGGGCGGATAAAGATGGGCAGTACGATCTTTCCGCGGATTTCAGCGGAGTTCTAGCACAATTCAACGAACCCGTTTACGCCCGTTTTGTAACCAAAGAACCGATCATGGTGGATTTGACTCAAGGGTTGACGCTGGATATTATAGTGGAAAACGAGATCATTAAAGATAAAGACAGCGCCATACAGATTGGCCTAACTAATGAAGGCGCAAACGATGTTTATCTGCCCAAAATAAATATGGAAAAGGGCGAATTCGAAGTAAGCTTTAAAACAGTTAATAAAACAGGAATAATGCTGGCAAATGACGACGCGGCAAAAGAAACCCTAAAGCCGGGCGAATCAATCTGGTGGGTCTATACTCTTCCTCTAATTTATGATAACGACGGCAATTTGCGGGACGAGGGCGAGTTTAAAGGTTTTGTTTCTCCGGCGGATATGAAGTTTATAGATATGAAACTAGTAGATATGGCGCTAAAAGCCACCGGCGGCAATATAGAAGAGCTGCCCTACCGCTTTACAACCGTGCCCGCCTTAAGTATAAACGCCGTAACATTAGAGGTATACGAAGGCGCTGTAGCGGACCCGGATAAAAAGCTAGAAAAACTGTCTTTTTCGCCGGAGGCGGAAGAGACAGAGATCCATATTCCGGAAATTTTAATAGAAGGAAAGCGATCAGGAACTTATCAACCGGAAGTGGCGGCTGCCGGGGCGGAAGTCTTTATTATGGATTACACCAATGTGTGGCGTATGATCAAGCTAGATGAAGACGGCAGATTCGTACTGCCCGCGCGCGATGTGACGCTGAAGAGAACCAATAATTCGTACAGCATACAGCTGTATTCCCGGCGCGGCAACAGCAAGACTGTATACGTAGAGGTAAAAGACCGCCCCGGAACTCTGACCTTTAGCGGGGTAGTGAAAAACGCCGCGGATGGTTCTCCCATATTAAACGCTGATATTGCGCTCATAAGTGAAGGCTCAAGAATAGCACAGGCTACAACAGATTCGTCAGGGCAGTTTAGCATAGAAAAACTTTGGCCGGATACCTATACCGCGCAAATCAAAGCCAGCGGTTATTACACCGTTAATGATACTTTTGATCTTACGGAGAATCTGTATAAAGAATACCTGTTAGATAGGACTGCTTTGTTTATTAATCCTATAAAACGTATACCAATTGATAATGATCAAGGGGATGACGACAATGCCGGCGATGATGATAACGACGATGATACCGATGATGACGACGACGATGATGATCCTTGGCTAGGCTATATTCCTATAGATAGTTATTATAAGCTAGATAAAATCCGTGATAATCTTTCCGGGCGCTATTATTTGATTAAGGATATAGAAGTTCCAGCCGGAGCTAACTGGAAACCAATCGGCACATTTGATAAACCTTTTACCGGAATTTTGGACGGTCAAGGTTTTAAGATCAGTAATTTAGCTATAACGTATCTATCTAATCCTAACCAAGAAAATGAGGCGGGCTTATTTGGATTTATATACCAAGCTCAGATACGAAACCTGGGCATGGAAAACACGCTTGTAAGCTTTAATTCTCGCATAAGAATAAAATCACCGGCGTTTTCAAGCCTAACCGGACTGCCTTCATTTGTTCTCCCCTGGATAGATATAGGCACTATAATGTTTCTAGATAAGTGGTTAATGGATATGACAGATCAACTTGAACGTTTACTAAAAGACAAAGTAGAACTATATGCCGGCGCCATCTGCGCCAAAAGTTATTATTCCGAAATCTCTAATTGTTATAATAGGGGTTTTATTCGCGCCACTACCGGTTCATCGGACCCAGAAAATTGTTTATCCTATACCGGTGGAATAGCGGGGCTGGTTGTAGGCGGCAAAATAAATGGTTGTTACAATGAGGCGGAGGTTCGCGCCGCTTCTGGTGGCACAATAGAACAGGGCTATGGCTCAGAAGCCTGTTCTGGAGGCATAGCCGGTGTAATAATAGGCGCTGAAGTAAACAAATGCTATAACCAGGGTACTATTTATGCCTCCGCAATTACATGTGACGACTTTTTAGTAGCTGCTTTCGCCGGCGGAATCGTGGGCAAGACATCAGGCGCAAAAATCAGCAACTGCTATAACCAGGGACATATTCAAGCATACTCCACCGATATCATATCACCTAACATCAATCCCAATAGTCTATACGCGACGTATAGTTATCAGTGTTGTGCCGGAGGTATTGCCGGCTACAGCGGCGGCTTGGTTGAGTGCAGCTACAATACCGGCAACGTACTTTCCAATAGATCGACTTATATGAATGCTAGGCTAGGTGTGATAGGAGCCTATGCTGGGGGTATAGTTGGTAAAGGTGATATAGTAAATAACAGCGTGAATATTAGCCCTTCAATTGTTGCCATGCTTGACAATAATACTGCAAATAGAGCATTATCCGACCCCATTGGCGCCAAACCCGGTGAAGAATCAATGAATTTATATGTGGATGATAAAGCTACAGAGGGCGAAGACAAGGTTTTTGGAAATAATAATCCAATTTCTTTATCGGAAACAAAAAAAACAAGTACTTATACTGGTGGTTATCTGGGATGGGATTTCGATAAAACTTGGCTTCGTGAAATCACTAAAAATAACGGGCTTCCTGTATTTGGAGAGAAGTTAAAGGTTCTAATTGATGGTGGGGGTGAATTCAGTCCTCAAGAATATATACTTAGAGGCGCAGGTATGGATTCTGGTAATTTGATATCCATTGATGTTGTTACTACCAATACTTGGGAGGCGTTATCAGAAGAGGATTGGATAATCATAAAAAGCGATGTGGCTGGCACTAGTAATTTTAAAGTGGAATTAAAACCGAATGAGGGCAATTTTAGGCAAATCTGGAGTCAATTAGAAAATACCAATTATGCTGGCATAACACATACGAGATATGGAACTATAACAGTAAAAGAGACGCAATTTCCCTATAGAAAAAGAGTTATTCCTATTGCACAACGTGGCATACAAAAATCTCCTGATACGATAGTGATAAATGATGAAAATGGCGATGAAGTTTACAGGAGAAGATTTGAAGGGAATTGGGTTACATACAAAGATGTTGGAGAAAGTAATGCAAATGTACCTTTGAGGTTTGATGCAAACATGAGTCAAGGTGAATATATTATGAGATATCCTTCATCGTTTCCTGGATTTTTTATTGCCACAAGATTATTATTATCAAAGCCTGATTTTGTTTTTGAATTTGGCATGATGACGTTGGACTATGATATTGTTATTCCAGGGGTACTGGCTGCATTTGTAACAGTGAATAAAAACAACGAAAGCGAAGCAAGAAATGGTGTTATAGCTGTATGGTCTGAATTTCCTTTTCAGCCTATAGCCGCTCGCGATGATTTATATAGTGGTACAACATACCCCATTTTAGGCGATATTTGGATTGAAGAGATTATGGTTATTCAAGACAGCGGCGGATATCTAAATGTTGTACCAGAATATGTTGGTTTATCAAGATCCGCACAAAGCAAGACAGTTAAAGTAGAAACTAATTTTGATTTTTGGAAGGCCAAGAGTTCAGCTAGTTGGTTGACTATTTCTCCTGAATCTTCAAATAATAGCAACACCATTTTGACATTGGGAGTTTCGGAGAATACCTTAGATGATGAGAGAGTAGCCGACATTACTGTTTATGCTTACTCGAATAAAGATCCTGAAAACCCAGCCCGCACCAAAAAAATACATGTCGTACAATCTAGTATTATGGTTAATACTATCACTGCAGTTAATACTTCAAAAAACAGCGCATTGTTGCAAGGATCATTTAGTAAAAATAGTAAAAATCAAACATTACAATGCGGATTTGTGTTTTATAAACAAGGGAAAGAGGAAATAGCACAGACAATAATGGCCAAAGATTCTACCGAAACAGCCTCAACATTTGAAGCACCCATTAGTCCACTTGAACCTAATACAACATATTACTATTATGCATATGTTACGGATTATAGCTTAATGATAAAAGGCCCAACAAAAGAATTCAGAACACTTGACTAAAATGGTCCGGGATTGTGCCACTAAGACGCTGCAAAATAAAAACAAAAAAACTATTGACAAAATTCAAGTTTTGGTATAAAGTTGGTAATAATAATTGTTCTTAGAGAGTGACATATGAATAAAAAAATTATAAACTACGGAAAAAAACAGCAGGCCATTTTGGATATCCTTAGCGATACGCGTTTACACCCATCAGCCGATTGGATATACAGCGCCTTAAAGCCCAGCTATCCCAACATCAGTATGGGTACAGTATACCGCAACCTGGCTAAATTCAAGGCCGAAGGCACCGTGCGCTCTTTGGAGGTTGTGGATGGGCAAGAGCACTACGATGGCAATATCGCGGAGCACACCCACTTTATTTGCGACTATTGCGGCGCCATTTACAATTTGGATATTGCTGTACCCTACGAAATCTACGCAAACTTGGAACAGGAAGGCTTTTGGGTAAGCCGGCGCCAGCTTTTTCTGCGGGGCCGCTGCCCGGCTTGCACAGTTAAGTAAAGTTTTCAGTTGTCGGTTTTCAGTTGTCAGCGTAGGGCGCGCCGACCTTGGCGCGCCGCG
>JGI24702J35022_10002859_pt1 | contig 10453 bp, 6 predicted proteins | sample TergutTh196P4_FD_35022 | JGI IMG/M metagenome (IMG submission 35022)
CAGGCGGCAGCCCCTATCTCAGCCAGCGGGCCAGGACGGAGCTTGTTCTGCGGCAGGGCAGCGGCCAAAAATGGCGGGTGGTCTTGCCGGAAGGCGAGTTCACGATCAACACGATGCTGGGCTTTGAGGCGCAGGCGGAAAAAGGTGGGCGCTACCTGGTGTTCGTCTACGGCAACGAATACGAGTTCAGCTTTGAGGCCAACCGCGCGGCACGGATCAACGACGACGGCACGATCACGCCGCTGACGGAATGGAACAGCTTTTCCGAGCTTGCGGGCATGACTGTGGAGCAGCTGCGGGGACTGATGGGGCAGACGGGGTAAAGAAAAAAATAAAGCATCCCGGAGGCTTTGCGCGGTCTCCGGGATTTTCGTTTTTTTTGCCAAACGGGCGCAGGTGTGCTATAATAGACACAAGCCCCCCGCAAACGCCTTGACGCACAAGGCAACTGCGGGGGCTTGTTACTAGCATGCTACTACGCCGGGTTGGTTTTGGAGCAAATCCAACATGTGACCAGCTTCGCCGCCGAGTATGAACGTGAGTTCGTGGAATTGCTGAAGCAAGATATTCACCTGTCGAGGCGCGTAACTTTGTACTCATAGACATAGCCGTCGCACAGAATAAAGAACAATGCTTCTTCTGTCTGCATGTCCTGATAGCAGGTAATCGGCTTGCTGAGATTGATCGAAATTTTCAGAAGCTCTTTGAATTTCACAACCGCGATGCGTTCGCATTGGTCAAGATTGGCGGAAGAGGATGTGAGCACGACGTCGTCGTTGTAGCGGCGAATAATCTTATTGACCTCCGCGCGGAAACTGCCGTCGCTGCCAAAGAGCGCGTGCAGACCGTATGCGAGGCCAACGCCCATGAGAATGAATCCTGCCGAGAGAGACAGCGCAGTCGGCAGCGCGGGCATGTTTATACTGCGCTCCGGCACATCGTACGCAACGGCTTGGGTGCCTGTAAACGAAATGGAATATACTTCGTCGGAAATTGGAATAATCAGGCCGCGGGTGATGGTTTCATCCATTTTGTACGCGCTGTTTTTCAACGTATAGATGAAATCAATTTGCAGCTCAGCCGAGAAGAGCAGCTTTTGCTCGGGTTGGATGCCCACTGAGATACGCTCGCTTTCTTCCATTACGAATCCCAAATATGTTTCTTGAAAAGGCCTGAGATCAACGCGGTAGAGGTTGTTCGTAAAAGACAGTTGATCGGTCATGTCCTGCCCGCTTGAGGCGTCCAGGGGGTACTCTTTTGTCATTACAACAGGGTTTTCGGCGTTGCCGTTGGCTTTCATATAGCGGATCACCAGTGTCTTGACCGCCTTGTAATCGTAGGACACGGACATCTTTTTGTCAAAATCGGCCGTATAGCTGTTCAGGATTTCAATGTAGTCGGTGTATCCCAGCAAAAAATGGGAGCGCTCATCGCTGGGGCCGAAATACCCGCTCAAGTCAAAGTGTTCGCTGTCCGTGTAATGCAGGCGGTAATTGACCGTGTTTTTTTCGGTTACGTGGATGCTGTTTTCCGGCGAGACATAGCCGAAAACATACAGGCATGAGAACACTGTGCCAAGAATCAAAGAAACCATACAGACGGAGGCCAGAACAGCGGCGCTTTTCTTTTTTATTCTTTTCCTTTCCCGCTTCATGAAAAGCTTCTCCTTTTTGTGAAATATTCAACAAATCAACCATTCATCAAGGTCATCATCAGGATGGCCGGATAACCGATGTACGGGATATGCGCTCGTGCGATGCCGACCACCTGGTCGGGCTTGACAGGCAGGTTGTCAGGGTAGGGGTTATAATCCCCTTTTGTAATGTAGACCTGCTCGCCGAAGGGCGTATGCGCGATATCAATGACGCGGTGAACCACGGAAATCGCGCCCGAATTAAATTGAATCACTTCGCCGACCTGAACGGTGGTCTCCACCTTGTCCTTCGGCACTTTTTCAACCAGCACCAGGGAGCCTTTGTCGAACTCGCCTGTCATGCTTTCGCTGGCGATGGCCACCGGGTTCCACGGCGCCAGGCCGGAGCCAAAGAACAAGCTGACGGCAATCAGGACGGCCGGGAGGCTGTAGGCTGTCCATCCATAACGCCGCCGCGGCCGGCGCGCGGCCGGCGCGCTGCGCGTGCTTCTTTCGTATATTACAAACGCGGCCAGCATTACAATATAGATGATGATGGCCCACAGAAATTTCGTGATATCGGGGAGTATGGGGGATAACACAGGCAGCAGCGCGAAAACGCCGCGCAAAATGAAGCAGGCCTTATATGATCCGCTGAAAGCGACATGTGTCAAAACAAAGTTGAGCGCCAGCAGGGGAAATATCGAGGTGATGATAAGCTCGACCCAGTTGTCGGCGTTATAATTGACAAAGCCGTGCAGGGTTTCGATCTGGATGAAGGTATAGACCAGGGTTATGGCCGCGGTCATGGCTGTTTTCATGCGCGCGGGGGTGTTCTTGGCCATTTGCACGCGGATGGCTTCCGACAGAAATACAAAGGGAAGGAAGGTCCATAGATTTTTCAGGAAGACAACCGCGCCGGAAACCATGGGGTTTTGGCCGAAGCCGAACAGCACGCCGGACAACAGCAGCAAAGCGGCGTAAACCAGGCAGGCGATGCCCATAATCGCCGGGGCGTTCGCGGCCTCTTTCCCCTTTTTCTCGTTGCGGCCGAGAAGCGCGTAGAGAAACGTGAAGAGCAGCGCGTAGGCGGCGGGGCGGAAGAGGAAGAAATAAAGCTCCACCGCGGCGCTTGGAAGAATGGCGAGCAGGAGATGCAGCGCCGAAACGGCGGCCAGCGCCGCGCCGTTGATCCGCGCTTTACGGTAATCCGCGCTGAAGGCTGTTTCCAAAAAGGTTGTATCCATTGTCTGTTCTCCCAAAAGGCGTTAAATGGCCGGCCAGCCGTTATGCGGGGGATCCGAAGGGGCGCGGAACTCGACCATAAAGTAGATCCGGCCCTGCACAACCTGCTGTGTAAATGGGTCCGTGAATGTATACTCGGCGTAGAACATGATAGCGTCTATGATGCCCTCGGTGATTTTTCCGGAGTAATTCATTATGACGCTGCCCTGGTCATTGGCGTTCATGGCAGGCGCTGACAACGTCGGGATGTAGTTCGTGGGGAACATCGCGTTGTTCGCCGCGCCGGTTGAATACTTGTAGACTACTTCAACTGTGCCGGCGGGCCAGTTGACGTTGGTCATGTTATACAGGTTGAAGTCCATCTGGAACTGGATATTGCCGTTGATGGTGCTGTTTTTATAGATGGTCAGGTGAAATACGTTGCCTTCCCAATTCTGCGCCCCTATGCTCACGCCCGCAGGCATGTTGGCGCTGGTGAAATAAAATCCATTTGCGTCAGGGATGGGGAAGTACATGAACTGATTGTTGGCGTCGTATTCCTGCACGAAGGCGATGCCGGAAAACCCCAACTCGCCGGTGGTGGCGGCATAGGCCGTGCTTGCGAACAGGAGAAAGGTTACGTAGAGTGCGATAACGGTGATTCGCAGGTTTCTCTTAAGCATCTTACATTCACCTCAGGCAGCGCAAAGTTATAAATGGTATCCAAGCTTTAGCGTAAAATGACGGTCTCCGCCCTGTACGTTGTAATAAGCGGGGTCCCAGCGGATCGCGATCGTATAGGGGCCGAGGATCTCGTTGGGCGCCAGCACCTTGCCCTGCAGGGCGGGCAGCTGGAATTCGAGCCCGGCTGTCGCGATGTCCGGCAGCTGCGACGTGTCCCAGGATCCTACTGATGTTGAAAAATTGCCCGTGTTTTGCAGGTAGAACTCAATGACGCGCAATTCCCCGGGAAGGCCGAAGTACAGGCTTGCGTTGATGGCGTCCCGCGTGACGGTGCTCCCCGGCGCGTAGCCTATCGTTTCGCCGGGCCTGGGGCTTTGTATGCTCTGGTTGACGATCTCGAGCTTAACGCTGCCGTTGACGTTGACATAGCCCACGGCAACCAGCGCTCTGTTGACCGCGGCGTAAGCGGTACCGGCCATCACCAGAGAAGCAAGCACCGATAACACGACGATATAAGGCCGTTTTCTCGCGTTTTTTCTGTTTTCGTTTGCCATTTGTACGACCACCGCCTTTTCCGGCCTTAAGAGGCTTCCGGGGAAAACATGATTTGTTTCCCCCGGAGCAGAAATCGCGAACTACGCGGCCTTGCTGTAATCCATGGTTACCTTAAAGGTGTCCGTGCCTGCCGCGCTGACAGCGGCCGAGTCCCAAGTGACGATGATGGTATAGCTGCCGGTGGTGTCGCCGATTTGGACGATCTCGTTCTCCAGGAGGTCATAATCTCCTGAGATCGTGACATCACCCACGAGCGCGCCGTTAACGTCCGTAAGCACGACGCTGTCGATGACCGCGTCGGCGTTGCCCACGTTTTGCACCTTGAAGCTGAAGGTGACCGCGTCGCCGGGCGCGGCGGGGTTCGCCACCAGCGTCGCCGACTGCTTATCCGGGCTGACATTGATGCTGCTGCCGGCGTCGTTGACACTTGCGTTGACGATGTCGAGCTTGACGAAGTCATCCAGGTTGACGGTGCCGTTGAAGGTCAGGGTGCCGGCCACCGCGGCGTACACGATACCGATGGCAAGAATGAGGGAGAAGATTGCGAGGACTGTTGCGAGCTTTTTTTTGTTCCTTTTCATTTGCTTTTACCTCTTTTTTTAAAATACCTGCGATTAACGGAGTTTGTCTTGCATCCTAAACACAGCTTTCCATGGTAAAGCGCAATTTAAGAGGCGGCAAATCATGTAACCGCTTGGTTTAGTCATTTATAACACACACTATGGCGAAAGTCAATGCTTTATCAAGTCACATCGCTGAAATTTTGCGGTATATCGCGGCGAAAGCCAAATTAAGGAAAATGCTGCCGGTGAAGCTTCCAGAATTAGAGCCTGTATCAATGTTGGGTAACCCTTGCGATCACGTTGATTAGGATGAACAGAGGGGTTCGCTCCTTATCACGAAAATTCCGCGCCTGCTCGCCTCTATCTCGCGGTAGGTCTTGTTCGGACTCTCCCAATCCATGCGCTCGCAGTACTCCGCGTTGCCGTGGCCGGTATTGGGGGAAAACCTCACGCAGTTGCGGCAGAGCTTAAATGTCACTCCCCGCATGCCGCGCTTTTTCAGCCAGAACGTGACCTGGGGCCACCGCAAGCGTTTTGCCGACGGCAAGCTGCTCATACCCTACAAGTCCTTCCTCGGCTACGAAAAGGGGCCGGACGGCCTGCCGCAAATCATTGAGGAGGAAGCGGAGGCTGTCCGCTGGATATATGCCCTTTTCCTCGCGGGCAAGACCTACCGGCAAATAGCAAAACTTCTTATGGATCAAGGTATTCCGACGCCGAGGGGCAATACGAAGTGGAGCGTATCCACGGTACAGAGTATCCTTCAAAATGAAAAATACGCCGGAAATGCCATCCTTCAAAAGCGCTACACCATTGATTTCCTGAGCAAGACCACGAAGGTCAACGAAGGGGAATTACCCCCATAAGGTATAAATAGCAAAGCGCCTGCAAAGCTTATGTTTGGTTTGCTTTGCAGGCGCAAAAATCTACGTTATTCTACATCCAAATCCAGCCGAACAAGAAGATGATCAGCAGCCACTGGCCAAAGGAGGGCTTAACCTTCACGTTGAATTCCACTTTACCTGCGCTATTCTGAGCCGTGATAGTGGCTGATCCAGTTTTGATGAAACTTTTCGACGATGTAATTTTGCCTGTATTAGCATCCACAGTAACATACTTTGTGTTGCTACTACTCCAAGTTAGGCCGTTACAATCAACCAAACTGCCTAACTGCTTTTCACCACGATAATTCAGAGTTACGTTCTTATCGCCAATAAGCGTCGGGGCAATAATGTTCAGAGTTTCGGCCTCAAAGATAGCCTTAACAGTAACCGCACTGGCTGGCATGATAAACTTGTTGTTCACGATTGTCACGCTGCCATTGATAACTTGCCATTGCTTGAAACGGTAACCGCTGTTCGCCGTGACGGTTAGGGTGATTTCTGTGCCTTGTGCGGCGGCGGCCAGATTGGTGCTGGCTGTGCCGTTGCCATCTGTCTGGACGGTCACCGCGTAGGTGTTTTGCGGAAGCGCCTCGACCGTTGCGGTCAGCGTCGTGCTTTCGCCCTGCTCGACACCCGCATAGCTCCTGACCTGTGTCTTGGCGGTTACGCTTAACGTCTTACCTGCCGTCATTGGCGTGCTGGGTATCCACGCAAATTGGCTTGCAAAACTTTGTCCTGTCATGGGGTCTTCTTCCGCGTTGAGCGGCTGCCACTGGCCACTCAGAGGATTTCCGTCAATGGAGCATATCATCGTATCTCCGGTGATACTGTTAATCTGCATATACTTGTTGAAAGTTATCTCTGCCTGCGCAGTATTTGCGCTCACCTGTACCAGCGCCGGTTTTGCGAAAGATACTAAGGGTATGTTGACCTCCAGCTGAGGCGGCGGTACGGGCAGCCAGTCGCTTTGCGCATTTTGATAGCCCTCCTTCTCGAACCGCACCTGCCACATGCCGTCGGGTACATCCCAGGCGTACCTGCCTTCCGTATCGGTTGTCAGCGGGTTTTCCTGCCCATAAATCTCGGCGTCCCAAAAGCGCGAAACGGTGCTACCACCAACGCCCACTTGATAGTATAGCTTCGCGGTCACGCCACTCAGGCGGTTGGATGGCACTGCTTCGTAGGTGTAGCCAGAGGGGTCGATGACTATATCACTGTTGGTGTATTCGTCCTTGGTTTCGTCGTCGGAACCACGCCCGCAAAGATCACAGCAAGTTTTGCTACAAACCGCCCGATTGACGATTGTATCGAGCATAGTCTGTATATAATTCGCTGATAAAAAATCCACACTTGAGGTTAATGCGGTTGCGGAAAACATGAGCGCTTTTAACTCGACGAACATTTCCATTGTTGTTTTGAAGGTTGCTGATAAGCCGGCTGTAAGCAAGGTGATCAGCATGCTTTTTTCAAACTGCTCTTCCGAACGACGCTCAATCTCATCCAGCTTGTCAATCAATGGCCTTTTGCAGCAGCAAAATTGCCAGCTAAACCTGTAATCTGTAATGCTTCTTAAAATCCCGAAGTATGTCAAACATGCGCCCCCCAAGCCAAACAATGTACCTGCGCCCGGTATGACCGAAAGCAACGAAAATATGTTGCTGAACATTTGGTAATTGTCCAGCATGTGCAGGATCGTATCCTCGGCATAGCCGATTCCTGTCGCCTTGAGCAACGCTTTTCCCACTGCTTTGCCGATGGAGTTGGAAAGCCTTTTTTGGTATCGCTCTGTTACTTTCTTTATCGGCTTGGATATATCCAGGACAGGCAGTGGGGGAGAGGAAGCGTAGCCGGAAGACGCTGCCGGGGCCCTCATGATCGACTGCTCTTGCGAACCCAGCGTATAGCCTTGCACCGAAAGTGTCATCGTTCCCGCATCCAGAACATAAGTCAGCTGCTCCCTGTCCGTATCGATGATCTTCTTGTAAAGCGTCGAGCCGTCGTCGGCGCGAATGGACTCGAAGCTGTTATCCAGCACGTCAGTAAGTTTATCAACGCGCTCTTTTTGCAGCACATAGTAAAATGAGGCGGTTCCCTCTTCATCCGCAAAGTCATGGCGAGTAACGATATGGCCAAAGCCTTCCTCATCAAAAGAATTGCTTATCATAGTAATGGAAAGCCCTTCCGCCTCCATTCCTGCCAATATTTCTTCAGTGTTTAAATTGTTAAACATCTCCTCTGTAGCAGCCAAGCTCTCCTGTTCCAGCTCGCGGCTGTAGAGCAACTCATCCGCCGCATCATCAAACAAAACCAAAAATGTTTTTGGAACGTGATCGATATCCAGATTCGCGCTGCCCTCCCAGACGGACTTCGCGGCGTTCCAGGTGAGCGGAATCTCCGTATGTGCGCCAGTTTTGCCAAGTGCAGACAGCGAGACGTTTTGCAGCGTTCGCTCCGGCTTGGCGAAGGTCACCTCGAAGGTAAACCTCGTATTGCTGGGATTATAGCTGTACACCAGCGATGGTGCGCTTGCGGAAGAATAATTTACCGTATGCGTTGAGCCGTTATGCGTCATCTTGACGGTAAGCGGGCTGTTGCCGTTCTGATTATAGAAAACGCTGTTTTCTGCTGATCTCCTGAAAACACCGTTTTCATCCAGCGCTTGCGCCATGATGGCGTGATCTGAATAGCTATATGGCTTATACAGTGGAACGTTGGCGAACCAGCCGCCTTCACCATTCGGTGTTACCTGTGCCACCAGAACCTGATTGTCATAGATGAATATTTGATCGCCCGGTTTCGCCTTGCCCTGCACCGGGATCGTCGTAAAACAAGTTTGCGCTGGCGTGTACAATTTTAGATTCGCGTCCAGATCGCTGTTATCTGCACTACTAGGTTCCAGCTTAATCTGCCCCAGCGACGTACCGCTGGCCCAATTCTGATTTTTTTGTTTATAGCCATAGCCGGTCACTGTCAAAACACCTGATTTATCCGGAACTTGCAACGAAAACGTGCCGTTCTTATTAGTGTGGGCAACCGTGCTGTATACCCGCCCGCCATTATATACCTGCCGCATACTGACAGCAGTGTCGGCAAGAGGACTATCGCTTTCCCCGTCCACTACAGTTCCCGTCAGCGTGATAAAACTAGCGGCTTGCAGTTGGACGGTGATTTGCCCGTTGGTAGGTAGCGTGGCAGTCTGAATGCCATCTGGATAAAACACAAATTCAGTATAGTTTACGCGTGGCAAAACCTCGTATCGTACAGGCTCGGTTGAAAGCCAGCCTTTCAGCGTATTGCCCTCCGCAATGCAGTTGCCCGCCGCGTTATACCAGGTGATAAGGCTTTCCGCGGTTACATTCTGGCCAGAGGGATTCAGCACACGCAGTGTTGCATCTTTCACAGCGGCAGGCGGCGAAAAGGTCTTTTCGATATCGGCTTCGCTCGTGACGGCGAACGCAGGGATTTCGCTGATTGTCTGCCCCCATCGGTTGATCAGCCGGAGAGAATAGCGGTTGCCGACGAGCACGCCAAGCGTGTGGCGTGGGCGCTGCGCGGCGTTCCCCTTCAGCTCCTGCCCATCGGTTTCGTTTTTCAAGATGAGATATGTGTTCGTGTAGTCAATTCCTGCGGGCATGTTTACAAAAAGCTTCGCAGTGCCTTCCGCATCCGTATAGACGAACGGGATGCCCTTATCAAACGCGTATTGCGCGGCATAACTGCCCGCGGTCGTGTAGATGGTGAGCTTGGGAAATACTTCATAATTACCATTATTGTAAATATGAAATGCGTCTCCATAAATTTGCGTGACGCTTGCCGGGATGACCACCTTCTCCAGTGCTGTGCAGCCTTCAAACGTGGTGCTGTCGATACTGGTCAGCGTATTCGGCAAATTAACTGTGGTCAAACCCGTGCAGTTGCTGAATACATACCAGTCGAAAGATGTTATGCCGGTTGGAATGTCAATGCTCCTGAGGCTCGTGCAACTCCGAAAGGCGCTTCTCCCAATTGTCGTGACGCCGGTTGGAAGCGTTATGCCGGTCAAGCTTGTACAGCCGTAAAACGCAGAATTTCCTATGGATGTAACGCTGTTGGGAATATTTATGCTCGTTAAGCCCTTGCAACCTTCAAACGCCTCGTTTCCAATGCCGGTCAATGCGCTCGGTAAATTAACAGTAACCAGATTTGCGCAATGGCTAAAGGCATACTCGGGTAACGCGGTCATACCTTCCGGTACTGTGATGCTCGTCAGGCTTGTGCAATCCCTGAACATACCTCCGTCGAGGTTGGCTGTGGTCCAGCCGGTCGGAATATTGATGCTGCTGAGATTTGTGCATTTTTCGAACGCGGCGTAACCTATAGATGCAACACTGTTTGGAAGCACCATGTTGGTTAAACCCGTGCAGCCCAAAAACGCGCTGTTGTCGATGCTGGTCAAGGTACTCGGCAAATGGATTTCGGTTAAGTAGGTGCAGCCATAAAAGGCGTTTGCGGGCAGAGCCGTTACGCCTTCGGGCACGATGACACTTTCAAGGCTGCTGCAGCCTTGAAAGATATTTCCGGAGCCTGTGTCGTTGCCAACGGCAGTCCAACCGGTAGGGATGTTGATGCTGCTGAGGCTCGTGCAGTTGCGGAACGCGTGATTGCCTATGGTCGCGACGCTGTTGGGAAGAACCACGCTGGTCAAACCCGTGCAGCCACTAAAGGCGTCGCTGCCGACGCTGGTCAAAGTGCTCGGCAAACTGACGGCGGTTAAATATTGACAACCCTGAAAAGCACGGCTTGGCAGAGCCGTTACGCCTTCGGGCACGATGACACTCAAAAGCTTTGTGCACCCGGCAAATATAGATGAACCAGCAGTCGTCCAGCCGGTGGGGATGTTGATGCTGCTCAAGTTCGTGCAATTCTGGAAC
>JGI24702J35022_10002860_pt1 | contig 10452 bp, 8 predicted proteins | sample TergutTh196P4_FD_35022 | JGI IMG/M metagenome (IMG submission 35022)
CGAGCCGCTATCCAATCTGGACGCCCTGCTCCGGGAACAGATGCGGGTAGAAATACGCCGTATCCAAAAGAGCCTGGGTACAACCGCAATTTATGTCACGCACGATCGGGTAGAAGCCATGACTCTTTCTGATCGTGTTATCGTTATGCGCGACGGAAAAATAATACAGATCGGTACTCCCCAGGAAATTTATGAAGAAAGCGAGAGCAAGTTTGTCGCCGGTTTTGTCGGGAAGGTGGCTTTCTTTCCCGTTGAATTGATGGAAAAACGTCCTTACCTGGGTACGGAATACGCCGGCCTTTATCCCAATCCCGAAGGTTCGTGGATCTGCATGCTGGGAAACAAAAAGTTCCAGATTAGCCGATATTCCGGCAATGTGGAATTCGGAAAGGACGTAGTGGTAATGGCAAGACCGGAATCCCTAAGACTGGTTGAGCCGGGTTTGGGCGCAGTGGAAGGTATTGTAAAAATGAATGTCTACCTGGGTAACAGTGTCGAGTCCTTTGTGGAAACTTCCAATGGAGAAGTCCTGGTCCAGATAGATGATCCATCCGCGAAAAAGATATACCCCGAGGGCGCGAAAATTTCCATTGAGTTTAACGAGGACAGGATTCGTATACTGGCAAACGAGTAGGGAAAACTTCAAAAAAATCGGTCCCCGGATATTGCCATTACTGCCAAAATCTATAGATTTGCCCCGTTCGATTTAATAATATCCCTGTACCAGTAACCGGAATCCTTGATGATCCGATCCTGGGTTTGAAAATCGCAGTATACCATACCAAAGCGCTCTGTATAACCTTTTGCCCATTCGAAGTTATCGGTTACACACCAATGGAAGTAACCACGTACATCAACCCCGTCTTCCGAGGCTTTTCGCAGGCAGCGCAGGTACCTGGCAAGAAAGTCGATGCGGTTAGGATCATGGACCTTGCCGTCCAGGGAAACTACATCGTGGCAGGAAAGGCCGTTTTCGGTTATGTAGACGGGGATCTTATAACGTTCCCAAAGGAAAACCGGCCCCCAGTAGAGAGATTCCGGAGTTACAGGCCATTTGGCAGCTGTGTTGGCATAACCCTGCTTTAGGGGGACAAATTCATAGCCATCCCCGCCGTCACTGCGCACCGGCATGCCGTTATAGATGTTCTGTCCCAGATAGTCCAGCTTCCCGGAAATAATATCCATGTCACCCGGATTTATTTTTGGCATATGTTTGCCGTACCGTGCAAAGAGTTCATCCGGGTATTTCCCCAGGAAGACCGGATCACTCCAAAGAGAAACAGACCAGAAGGCCCTTTCGGTAACATCGAAGAAAGCCTTGCGGGCCGCTTCCCTGTCCGCCTGGTTTTCGGCAGCAGGATAATGCGCCGCAGCACATGGCGCCCATCCGATTTTTACATCGGGAACCAGCGAACGCAGAGCCTGAACAGCACGCCCATGTGCAAGCAGAACGTTATGTGCCATAAGCAGGGTATCCCAAATCGGCAGCCGTATCCCCGGAGCGTGATCTGTTTCTGCATAACAAAGACCAATAAAGACCTGTGGTTCGTTAAGGGTAAAAAAGTTTTTAATTCTGTTTCCAAGACGTTTTGCCACAACAGAAACATAGTCGGCAAACCATTTGGAACTGTCCTCGTTCATCCAGCCGCCCCGCCTGAAAAGGGAATAGGGATAATCCCAGTGAAAAAGGGTCGCATAAGGGGTAATGCCTGCCTCTTCAAGACTGTCCAGGAGGCGGTTATAAAAATCCAGACCCTTTTCGTTTATGGATCCGGTACCTTCGGGAATTATCCTTGGCCAGGCAAGGGAAAACCGGTAAGCCTTATAACCCAGTTCCTTCATTATGGCTGTATCTTCCCTGTACCTGTGGTAATGATCGCAGGCAACTTCCCCGGAAGCGTTATTGACAATTCTGCCTGGCTCTTTGCAGAACATATCCCACACGGATGGAAGGCGGCCTTCTTCACCGGCTGCCCCTTCGATCTGATATGAAGCGCTGGCGCCTCCCCAGACAAAATCATTCCTGAAAGCCATAATTTATCTCCGATAGTTTTATTTACGCAAATGATACAATAAATTCATAAAATAGTATATAAAATATACTCATGAAGAAGTCCTTCTTTTCTCTTGTATACGAAGATGAAAATATCGCGGTATTGAATAAAAATTCCGGAATTGCTGTGAGCCCGGACCGCTGGGATCCCGCACGGGAACGGCTGGATCTACTGGCAGCGGAGTACCTCCGGCTTAAAAGAGTATATACGGTTCACCGCATAGACAGGGACACTTCAGGGCTTGTGATTTTTGCAAAGAACAGTGAAACCCATAAAGCGCTTTCCGCTGCCTTTGAGAGCTGTAAAATCAAAAAACGCTATATTGCGGCGGTTCATGGCCGGCCTTCCTGGAGCGAAACAATCTGTGATCTTCCCCTGGTTCCCAATGGTAATAAACAACACCATACCATCATAGATAAATACCGGGGCAAGAGATCCATTACATCTTTCCGCCTTTTGGGAAGCGCCGGAAATTTCAGCATCATGGAAGCTCTCCCGGAAACCGGCAGAACCCATCAAATAAGGGTGCACCTTGCCAGCCTGGGCCACCCGGTGGTCTGTGATGAACTCTACGGGAATACAAAACCTGTTCTGCTTTCTTCCATCAAAAGGGGCTGGCGGGGCGATCCTCTGGAAGAACGCCCCCTCCTTTCCAGACTGGGGCTCCACGCCGCCGAACTTTTTATTCCGGCAGAAGCCGCAGAACCTGAGGGGCGAAGTTCCCCTCCGGAACATGCCGCCAGAGACCTAATATTTAAAGCACCCCTTCCCAGGGACATGGCGGCCCTGGTCCGTCAAATGGAAAAAGCAGCAGGAAAGGAAATTGGCGTCTTTTGCAATCATACTTGCAGCGGATAAGAATATGTTCGTATAATAACCAATATGATCCAGGTATTCGATTTCTTGATATAAATTATAAAGGAGCATTAATGTAATGTTAAGGAATGCATCCGAAAATACGATACGTGTTAATCCCAAAAACCCGCATTATTTTCAGTATAAAGGGAAGGACATTTTACTAATCACGGCTGCTGAAGTTTACGGGGCAGTGGTTAATAAAAAGTTCAACTATAAAGTCTACCTTGACACCCTTAATGAATATGGCTTCAACTATACCCGCATATATCCCGGGGCGTTTGTTGCGAAAAATGATATGTTCGGAGGAAAGCTTACCCTGGCCCCGGAAGGAGACCTGATAGTGCCCTGGGCCCGTTCCAACGAAAGCGGATATATTGGGGGCGGCAACAAGTTCGATTTAACGAAATGGGATCCTGAATTTTTTCAGAGACTCAATGATTTTCTTGGTTACGCAGCCAGCAAGGACGTCATTGTAGAAATCTGCTTTTTTAACGCCCAGTACCCGCACTGCATGGAATATTCCCCGCTGCATAAAAATTCCAATATACAGGGTATTGGAAGCTGCGATGACAAGGTTTATCAATATAAAGACGACCAGGGTTTATTTGACGTCCAGTTAAAATATGTAGAGAAGATCATCGTTGAAACCAATATGTTTGATAACGTCATATACGAGTTTATTGATGAGCCGACTTTATACCTTAGTATAGCTTCCAGGGCGTACAACTGGATAAGCTCCCTTGTTGACAAGGCAATTGAGACTGAAGATAGTTTGCCCAAAAAGCATTTACTGGCGCAGCAGCTTGAATTTGGGGTGGATTTCTGCGATGACGACAGGGTGGCTGTCATAACAACGCAGTACATAGAAGCAAACGCGCGGCAGGTCGGAGGGATTCTGGCGCTCAATAACGCGTATTGTTACGAAAAACCCATTGAGATGAACGAGACCGCATTTGTAAACATCTGGTACAATACCGATTTGGTTCCCACGACAAGGCTGGAAGCGTGGGAATTTATGATCGCAGGCGGCGCCGCGATAAATCAGCTTAACGGATTTTTTACAGTGGATAATCCCACCGGAAATGACAGGATCAATAAAACCGTGTTTATGCAGCTTAAAAACCTGCGGACATTTATGGAAAGCCTTGACTATATTTCAATGAGACGGGACAGGGAAACCATAAAACGGGTAACCGGAGCTGTGAATATACACGCAATATCCGAAAAGGGAAAACAGTACGCGATGTACATGCATCACAGTCATCTCAATTACGGGGAATTCACTGAAACATACTATATACCCAATAGAGGTGTTTTTGAGGATGTGATCACCGCGATTATTGAGAAGGGCAGTTATAAAGTCACGTTTATTGAACCGGAGACACTGAAGGTGATAGAAGAGCGTCCTCTGGTGTGCGATGGAGGTGAAACTGAGATCAAATGCCCTCAATATACGCTTGATATTGCAATAAAGATAATTACGGACTAAAGGGCGGGGTATTAAACTCGCAGACGGAATAACCTATAGGGGAGGTTATTAATGAAGAAAAACCCGAAGTTACTTTCAAATCATGATTTTTGCCTGAATGTCTTAAAACACCTGATGCTAGTACGAAAATTTGAGGAACGCGTCCTGCTGTTGTTCAGTCAGGGTAAAGTTCACGGCACTGCCCATTTGTGTATCGGCGAAGAGGCGACGGGCATCGGTACGGCCTTTGCGCTTAAAAGCGGCGACTGTATGCTCGCTTCACACCGCGGCCATGGTCAGGCCATTGGTATGGGTATTCCGATACGCGAGATCATGGCCGAGATACTGGCAAAGGAAACAGGCGTAAATCATGGCCGCGGCGGATCCATGCACATCGCCGACATAAACCACGGCATACTTGGCGCCAACGGCATAATGGGAGCAAGCGGCCCCATCGCTTGCGGAGCAGGGCTTTACTTTAAACTGAAAAACATTCCCGATCGTGTAGTTGCGTTCTTTTTCGGCGATGGTTCCAGCAACCTCGGGGCATTGCATGAATCCATGAACCTTGCGGCGGCATGGAACCTTCCTGTCATGTTTGTACTGACCAATAACAGTTACGGCATGGGCACTGCACTTTCAAAAGTGGTCAACGAAACAGACCTGACCAAGCGGGCCGTGCCTTTTGCCATGAAGAGTTTCGAAGTGGACGGCAACGATGTGCTGGAAGTTTACCGAACCGTAAGTGAAGCGCGGAGCTACATGGTCGATAACAAGGCGCCCGTCCTGATCGTCGAACACACGTACCGCACCTGCGGCCATTCAAAAAGTGACGGCAACCTGTACCGGACCAAAGAAGAAATTGCGGAATGGAAAGCAAAAAATCCTGTCATAAGATTTACGAGCCAATTATTGGAAAATGGATATGTACAGGATGAAATCGACAAAATAGACAATGAAACCTCGGGAATAATAGATGACGCCGTGGAATACGCAACCAACTGTCCGGATCCTGTAATCGAGGATTACGAAACTGCCGCTTACGCCGGTTGATGGGAGCAAAGCGATGAGAGAGATAACGTATGCCGAGGCCATCCGTGAGGCGATGAGCGAAGAGATGCGCCGTGACGAAAATGTGTTTTTAATGGGTGAAGATATAGGCGTATACTGCGGAGCATTCGGCGTAACAAAGGGCATGCTTACCGAGTTTGGCCCTGAACGCATTATTGATACTCCTATTTCCGAGACAGCGTTTGTCGGGGCAGGAACGGGAGCTGCAATGATGGGGTTAAGGCCCATTGTCGAGCTGATGTTTTCGGACTTTATGGCTGTATGTTACGATCAGATCATCAACCAGGCCGCTAAAATGCATTTTATGTTCGGCGGCAAGGTGAATATTCCAATGGTTATCCGTACCGCGGCCGGCGGCGGCACAGGGGCGGCGGCTCAGCATTCCCAGTCGCTTGAAAACATGTACTGCCATGTCCCCGGCCTCAAGGTGGTTGTCCCGAGTACACCCCATGACGCAAAAGGCCTTTTGATAAGCGCGATACGCGACAACAATCCGGTAATATTCCTGGAACAGAAATTGTTATACCGCATAAAAGGCCATGTTCCCGAAGAAGAGTACAGCATCCCCTTAGGCGTTGCCGATGTTAAGCGTGAAGGAAAGGACTTATCCCTCATAACTTATGGCCGCACGGTCCAGATGTGCCTCGAAGCCGCAGAACATCTGGAAAAGGAAGGCGCCGATATTGAAGTTCTGGATTTAAGGACACTGTATCCGCTTGATCGAAACGCCATAATCCAAACCGCGAAAAAAACCGGAAAAGTTATTGTCGTTCATGAAGCGGTGGAGTTTGGCGGCTTCGGCGGTGAGATTGTATCCACGATTACCGGCAGCGATGCATTTTTCTATCTTGACGCCCCGGTAAAACGTGTTGGTGCGCTTCACTGTCCCATACCATTTAACCCCGCTCTTGAAAAAGAAGTCCTGCCTTCAACCGAACGTATTGAAGAAGCCGTACGGAGTTTATTAAGGTACGGCGAAGTAGCAGCGGACAATGCAGTATCTTCGCGGAAAACCGCTGCTACACCCCTGGCCTTGCGTATCGCGGAAGATAAGAAAATCAATATTTCCGGCATCCGGGGCAGTGGTTACAGGGGTAAGGTATATAGCCAAGATCTGGCAAATATATCTGTAGCAGCCCAGGAAAAACGTATCAGGATTAGTTCCATGCGAAAGGCCATAGCCGCCGCCATGTCCGNGAGCCATATAAATATCCCTCAAGTGACACAGAACACAGAGGTAGATGTTACGGCATTCAACGCTTTCCGTAAAAAACTGAACGAACCGCTAGATAAAGAAAAACGCATTTCGGTAAATGACATGATACTTAAGGCTTCAGGCTTGGCTCTGCGGGAACACGAACGTTTCCGTTATCAGCTCTCCGCTAACGAATACATAGTGTATGATGAAGTCAACATCGGTATCGCCGTAGCCCTGGATGACGGATTGATTGTCCCGGTCTTGCGGGGAGCGGATAAATTGTCTTTGCATGAGATTGCCGCCGGGAGCAAAAACCTGGCTGCCGCAGCCCGGGAAGGTAAATTAACTCAGGATGAACTAAAAGACGGCGTATTCACGATCACCAACCTCGGCATGTACGGTGTCCATTCATTTGCGCCGATCATCAACACTCCGCAAGCTGCGATCCTCGGAGTAGGCGTACAGATCGAGCGGCCGGTAATTGAGGGGACTTCGATCACCGCGCACAGCTTCATGATGCTGTCTCTTGCCTATGACCACAGGATCCTCAATGGCGCAGAGGCGGCCTCTTTCAGTTCCCGTGTAAAGTTTCTATTGGAAAATCCGGCTGAATTGATGAAGAATAACGGAGATAATGATGGCTGTTGAGATAATAATGCCAAAGAACAGCATGACAATGGAGGAAGGGAAAATCATCCGCTGGTTAAAAGAAACGGGCGATGCTGTCGCCTTTGAGGAACCGATCATGGAGATCGAGACCGAAAAGATCAGCATGGAATGTGAAGCGCCGGCCTCCGGTATCTTGCTGGCAAAGTACTACGGGGACGGCGACACGGTCCCGGTACTGACTGTACTGGGTTATATAAGCCAGGCCGGAGAAAAAGTACCGGAGAAGACATCTGGCGCATCACGGAAGAATACTCAGGAGCAAGCTTCCGCTGCCGCGGATATGGGTCCCCATAAAGAAAAAATAGATTTTGGTACAGTCCAAAAAAACACAGAAAAGTACGATTTTGATATTGCCTTTATAGGCGGAGGTCCGGCAGGGTATTCCGGCGCCATCAAAGCTGCCCGGTTGGGTGCAAAAACCATACTGTTCGAAAGGGATAAACTGGGCGGAACCTGTCTTAACCGGGACTGCATCCCTGCCAAGGCATATTTAAAATCCGCAGAATGTTTATTGTCAATCAGGAAATCCGGTGATCTTGGAATTGATCTGAAAGGTGAAGCAGAAGCAAACCTTTCCAAAATATATCAGCGAAAAGAGAACGTCATACAAAACCTGCGAAACAGCGTCGCCCGGTTAATGAAGTCGAACAGCGTCACTGTGATAAACGCCGATGCTGCGCTGGGCGGGAATCATGAAATCAATGCCGGAGGGACACTCTATTCTGCCGGCAAGATCATTTTATGTTCTGGTTCCCGGCCGGGATTGCCGCCCATAAAAGGTATAGAGCACCCGGATGTACTGACAAGCGATGCTATTCTGGAAATGCGCGAAATGCCGGAACGCCTTTGCATTATTGGCGGCGGAATCATCGGCTGCGAGCTGGGCTGTGCATTTCGGGCATTCGGAAGCGCCGTTATTATCCTGGAAGCGCTTCCGCATATTTTACCGGGTATGGACGATTCTGTTGTCAATGCGATCGGTAAATCCTTAACCGGCCTTGGAATTGATATAAAAACAGGCATAAAGGTGCAGCGTATAGAAGACATGGACGGGAAACCGTCCGTCGTAACCGAAAGCGGCGCGTTTCCCTGCGACAAGGTATTGATCGCAACCGGGAGAGTACCGGATCTGAGTTGCTTGGGAATCCTAAAAGATAAAATAAAGCCGGATCGCGCCTTTGTCGCAGTAAACGATCGCATGGAGACAAGCATAAACGGCATATACGCTGCCGAGGACGTAAACGGGAAACTCATGCTTGCTCACGCTGCTTCCAGGATGGCGGAAATTGCCGCGGAAAACGCTCTGGGCGCGGATAGAGCATGCAATTTAAAAGATACGCCTTCATGCCTTTATACCATACCTGAAGCGGCCTGCGTGGGCCTTACCGAGACAGAAGCGCGTGAGCAATACGGGAATGACATTGTAACCGGCCAGGCAGCGTTTTCCGCTAACGCTCGCGCTCTTGCCTCCGGTGAACCGGAAGGATTCGTGCGTGTTATTGCCGGGAAACAGTACGGCGAACTTCTGGGTGTACATATCACCGGTACTGCAGCAACTGAGATGATCGCCCTGCCGGCTGCTTTGATGAGCTGTGAAATCACCGTGTATGAGGTTGTAAACGACATTATTCATGCACACCCCGCCTACGGTGAGGTTTTCTTGGAGGCGTGCGCCGCAGCTCTCAGAACGGTACTCTGAGCACTGCTCTGAGAAGCGCTCTTGGACAAACACCGTTCCAAAGCCGGATTTTTTCGGGTTTATAGTAAAATTTAAAAATTTTAACTAAAACTTTAAATTTTTTACGAAATAGTTAAAAATTCCTTGACACATATCCATTAATTAAATATACTTACCAGTGCAAGTATGCACCGCCAAAAGGCCGGTGTACGGAGTTTGAATGCGTATGTCTTCAAAAAACTTATGTAATTTTGTTCGCGCAGCGGTAATTATCGTAGCTATATGCGGAATAGTGGTCTGTTACTACTTACTGCCGGCATTGGGAATGTCAATAAGAGACAATAATCCCGAATACGCCAATTTTTATTTTCCGTGGCTAATATTTTTGTGGGTGACAATTATACCTTGTTTTGTCGTCCTTGTTTTCATTTGGAAGGTATCGACAGCCATTAAGCTGGAAACAGTATTCACATTTAAAACAGCGTCTTTTTTTGCAACATGCACAGTTATTTTATTTTGTGACGTAGTTTTTTTCTTTACCGGTAATATTGTATTTTTGGTGCTTGGGTTAAACCATGTATGGATCCTGTTTTTAGCACTGATTGCAGGCATTTTTGGCATTACATTAACGGTACTCATGGCCCTCTTTTCCCGTTATCTTACCAAAGCGGCAACCTTGCAGGAGGAAGTTGATAGTATTGTATGATACAGGTAAACCTTGATGTGGTACTTGCCAAGCGTAAAATGAGAGTCATAAAACTTACAGAGCTGATTGGCTTGTCCAATGTGAGTATTTCGCTTCTTAAAAACGGAAAAGCCAAAGGGATCAGGTTTGATACACTTGAAAAGATATGCAAAGCGCTGGAATGTCAGCCGGGAGATATACTCGAATATTGCAAAGATGAATAATTCTTTAAGGGATAAGGAAATATGATTTCAATTATTGGTTCAACAGGATCGATAGGACGGCAGACCTTGCAGGTACTCGACCACCTAAACTTTCGCCCGGTGGCGCTGGTCGCGGAGCATAATGTCAATGAACTTGAATCCCAATGCCGGCAGTACAAGCCTCTTCTGGCAGTACTGGCTGATGAGAATGCCGCGCGTGACCTGCGTGTCCGCCTCGCTGACACATCTGTGAAAGTTCTGGGGGGGGAAGACGCTGTCTGTGAAGCCGCTATTCACCCGGATGCCAAAACTACTGTAATAGCAGCCACGGGGCTGGCCGGGTTAAAACCTACGTATGCAGCCATTGGTACGGTACCCCGCATTGCTTTGGCGAATAAAGAATCGATGGTATGCGCCGGACAGCTCATAATGAAAAAGTTATGGGGAAGCGGGACAACAATGCTTCCTGTGGATTCAGAACTGTCNGCCATTCATAATTGTCTTGANGGTATTCCGCGTGANCTGGTTCAAAAAATCANCATTACNGCATCCGGNGGTCCNTTTTACG
>JGI24702J35022_10002861_pt1 | contig 10451 bp, 5 predicted proteins | sample TergutTh196P4_FD_35022 | JGI IMG/M metagenome (IMG submission 35022)
CGTTTTCTTTCATATACCAATCCTTCACGAGATTGCGGGTCAAGCCCGCAATGACGGGAGTGTAGAGTATTCAGTTGGCGTCAAGTGCATACCCAGGTTTTACTATATCAGCACATATTGCCTGAAAGTGTTCCGCGAAGCTATCAAACCAGGTTTGTCTATAGTTGTTGAACAACCCTTCCATTTTAAGGAGGTAGTTGTTCCGAGATATGTTTGCCAAACTAATAAAATCAGTATGCATGGGGGCAATCCTTTCCCATTCTCTATATAATCTTGAGATTTTGTGATCTATTAGGCACTGTGCACAAGTGCTGCGATTGCTATCAAGCGGGAGGTTGTCACGAAGCTTCTGCCGCTTTGTTGCCCTTCAGCCGCGGCATCCCCCCCGGGCGCTTCGCAACAACTCCCTCACTCACTCATGTTATAGTATTTCGCGCTTTACACGCGATTCATCGCATTTAACAATCAATCATGTAAACACTCATTTTGCTTGGCGCTTATCACTTTTTTTGTATCTTTCACATTCAATATGTTGGATGGTTGGTCTATACATTTTTGTTTTCTTGACACTATCAGGTTATTTATCACCATAGCGCCATCACATACTTCTACCGCACGCTATCCTTCCGCTACTATTCCTCAATTCCCATGTTTTCGACCATACGCAGCGCCAGCAGGATCGCTTGCTCGCGCGTAGCTATTGCGTATCCCGCCGCCTGTTGTACGCTTGTTACCGCTCGCGGCGCAAACACATTGTAGCCTACGCCAAGTATGATCCTGTTAGCCACCATGAAATACACGCTATCCTTTGCCCAATCCGATATGTCCGCGTCGTCATCAAATGGCTCTGGACGTGTGTAGTTCACCGGATAGTTCGAGTCTGTCTCAAATGTCCAGCCAGGTATGGTAGATCGCTTAAACACGCGCGTCAACGCTGTCGCGGCTTGTTCTCGGGTAAGTTCGGTATGCGGAGAAAACTCTGTTAGCGAAATACCTATCATTATACCGGTATTGAAGGCTTTCAACGCGTCAACATCCTGAGTGTCGGTAAATGGATTAGAAACAGTAGGCAAGACGGTTGTGTTCGCAAGGTTTTCGTAAGCCTTGACTGTAACACCGGCGAACTCAACCCTGGAGATCGGCCTTCTCAAATCTAGATTTGGATTCAAAAGTGATGACGGTATAAGCCCCATCGCCAACGCTCTGTTAAGCTCCGCTTTCGCCCAGTCGGAGTATGTTCCAGGGATGGTCTTCTTATCTTCTTTATCTTCAGGTTCATTTGGTGAATCAGTTGGAGTAGGTGTAGGGGGAGCGGGTTTATCTGTGGGGCCAGGAGGTGGTCCGCCTGTATCTGTCACATATTTGCCTATATCTACTTCCAATACATCGCTCATCAAACCTTCGCTGTCCTCAGCNACTATGTAGATTTTGCATGCGTCAGTACTCGGCAAGTTGCTAATACTAATTATGTTCTTGCCTTGTAACATCCTGTTCCCATCGTTGTCTGACTTGATTTCATCCGCTGAAGGCGCCACCTCTTTACTGCNGATCACTTTATAATAGTATTTCCCCTCAGCTGAGCTTGTGAAATCAACTGTCGCGCTGCTACTGGACGTTCTTGTGATCGATCCCAAGGATAGGGTGAACGGGTCGTCATTTATACAGATTTCATACAGCGCGGTCACCGTCAAATCGGAAGTTACATTNTCAAATTCCTGATCCCAGCCTATGAAAATGTATCCACTTCTTTCAGGGTCAGGTGGAATCACCGCAGCTCCGCCTGAGATTACTTCTTGATGGTCAATCTCAGTGCCATCCCAGTCGACAAATGTGACGACATAAATGGGCGGAGGAGGTGGGGAATCTTGGGATTCGAGCTTCATATATTTATAATTGGCTGTGCTCGGGAATGGATTATCATCGTCAAACGTGCCTAAGCCAGTTTGTTCATTTGGAGCAGCGTTAGCCGTATTTTGCCAATACTTATATGTCCCTGTGATCCTAACTGTCCCCATTGCGCCGCCGTTACCTCTTCCAATAGCTGCGGAGTTACCTCCGCTGCCAGTTGTGGCAGTAATCATACCACCACTGATGTTAATAGTCCCGCTCGCTGCGCTATAGCCACCACCAATTCCCGCGCCACTAGTGCCTACTGATCCTCCGTGGTTGTTTCCTATCGCGTTTACCACGCCACCGCTTATGGAGATTGTACCGCCCTCGCTGCCAGACCCACCACCGATGCCCGCGCCACCGTTACCGCCAGTTGCTGTGACATTACCACCACTTATAACTATTGTAGTATATATGCCGCCAATGCCCGCGCTTCCGCCATGAGAAATAGTGCCAGAACCGATGCCTCCGGTTGCTGTGACCGTGCCATTGCTGATGGTTATTACGCCGCCGATGCCACCAATACCTGGGCCGCCATAGTTGCCCTTGGCTTCGATTGTACCTCCTATGATATTGATTTCGCCGACCGCGCCTCCATTGCCTCCGCCTATGCCCGCGCCGTTTACACCACCTGTGGCTGTAACCATGCCGCCCTGTATAACCAGCGCTCCATCAGTTGTATTAATAGCCGCGCCATTGCCCGCTGTCGCGCTGCTGGCTCCGTTTATTACTGAGAGCATTCCATTGGCGGCGCTGTCCTTAACTATCAACGTGACGTCTTTGTTGATTTTTATTCCGTTCCCTGTGTTTCCCGCCGCAGCGGGCAAATTTACCGTCAACATATGCCCGTTCAGATCCAGCGTAAGGGAGCGTTCAATTATCAGCGGTGTCGATATGTTGCCTATAATCGCGCCTAAAACGATATCGCCGCTTCCGTTTTTGGCGATCTTGCTGCGTAGCTCTGCCTCGCTATTGGTGTTGCCAGCCGCCGCGTGGGATATTGTTGGAAGCCACAGTGATGCCATAGCTAGGACCAGTGCTAATGTTAAAACGCGATGTATCAATTTACGTTTCATTTTGTTTTTCCTCCTTTTATTTGATGCCAGGTCTATACAATATCTTCAATCTTCGCTTATTTCAATGTGCCGAAAGTCACGATTATCCATTACTTTCGTCACTATTTTTGACTATTCGCGCCGTCATAAATAATAAAATGCTGAAATGAAGTAACAAATACATCATTTCGGCATTTTAACTAGTCAGGCGCGCAAGGTATAATTGATAAGGTTGACGGATATATTGGTTTACGCTCTTAGTACTATTTCATATGAGGCTCTAGCTGAAGATAATCGTTTCTCAGTCGCTCAAGCGCTTCTTTCAACTATTTATCTACTCCTCGTCCTCGTCTTTCGGCTCATAGAAATATTTAATCTCACGTTTTATATCGCCATTCGGCAGAAGTTTACGGCGTTCCAATCGTTCTTGAGCTTCCTCCATAATCTGTTTTATCTTTTGTTCAAAAAGAGCTTTGGGTGGCAACTCTGGCCAGTATTCCGCTACGGCTATGCCCGCAATATCCATTTTAAGCATTTCAACTTTTTTACGATTTGCCGAAGCGCAAAGAATAATCCCGATTGGCGGTTCTTCGTATTCCAATCTTTCGTTTCCATTAAGTCACGCCAAATACAGTTCCATTTGCCCTTTATATGCTGCTTTGAATTTGCAGAGTTTCAATTCTACTACCACAGGTCGGCGCAAAATTCTATAATAAAACAAATCAAGACTATTCCAATATCGGAATAGTCTTCATTTGCAGTTTTTTCATAACTCATCCCTATCGAAGGCCGCCGTTGCTTGTTTTGTTTTACGACCACCGTAACCTACAGTGCTGTTGTAACTAGTCGCTAGTAACCTCCTAATATTAAATCTCCATTTTCATATGTAGGCCAAGACCCTGCGCTTTCTTGCCTTTTTTGCCATAATTCATTTGTGTTCTCCCAAGAAAAATATGGATCCACATCCCAAAAGAAATGCCCAATGGGGTTCGTTTTGGGATCCTTATAATTATACGTTCCCATATCTTGGGGATTGTTTGATTCTGTTTGTAATATATGTCTATCATCACTTGTCACACCAAAAATCATTTCAAAATGACCACAAGCGGAAACATATTTAACATTTGGCTTCCCAATTGTATTATTCTGGTGAAGGGAAGAATCTACAGTCCCATCCCATTTCAACTTTTCAGGAAGTCTTTCTTGTAATTTTTGGAATGCATCCCAATCCATTTCAATATTTAGTTGATTTCTATAATAATGTTGAGTACTAGTCATCAATGGACTACCTGGTGGCGTTTTAGGCATATACTTAATACCTTCATCAACAACTTTATTCACGCCGTTTGTCGTTGTATAGCAGGTTTCTCTAAAAGCATTTGCTAAACTAGCTATTCTATCTCGTTCTTTTTGTGTATCAGCTAGATACCAATCATATGTTAATTGCATTAAATACGTATATGCCATTGGAGCCATTTTCCCATCATTATACATCTTCACTTCTTCTTCAGTAATATATCCGCTTGGATCAATATACCTTATCGGATTATTCCAACAATAACAATATGCATGCATTGTAATAGGGGCTTGTATATACCCTTTTGCAGCATCTACACTTACAAACCGCCCGGCTTTTGGATCATATTCTCTTGCTTGCGCGAACTGGGTTTCCGCTATATTGTCGTACTGGTAGCCTGTATAGCCAAACGGCTGTGCTATCCCATGGTTTCCATACAGATCATTCCCAAACTCGTCATAGCCGTAGCTGTCAACTAGCGCCCCGTCCGCGCCGCTGATACGTAGCGGGCTGCCAAGTTCGTCTTGCATGAAGAATTGGTCGCCTGAACCTTTCGAAGCGCACACGACATCATAGTCCCAAACGAAGCTTTGTGTATTCTGATCATCGCTCATTTGCAACATGTTGTGATACTGCCTGGTTAAGTCAAGCGCGTAGCTGATATCCTTAGCCGGGTTGAGATCATCGGTAATATGTTTGCCCACCCTGAACCCCAAACCGTTGTAATCGTAGTTAGCGGTAACTCCCTTGACGTTTGTCGCCGTTGTCAACCTATTTAGCGGACTGAATTCGTAGGTGTTCTTGACCTTACCGTTTTCCAGCACCTGCGTCAAGTTGCCTCGCGCGTCATAGCTGAATACCTGGGTATGCTTTTTGTCTTTTGCACACAACAACTGATTTAGCTGGTTGTAGGTATAATCTGTTCTTATGCCTTTATCAAGTTTAAAACTGCGATTACCAAAGGCGTCGTAGCCGAATTTTCTTATTTCTTCGTTATCTTTAAACACTCCTGTTAACTGGGATAGCTCATCGTATATATATTGATATTTGCCGTTTTCTTTTTCCAAGCCGCGCCGGTATTTCTCGATCCCGGTTTTGTTTAGCATGTTGTCGTACGTGTAGGTATACTTGTCCAGTATGCCGTCTTTGTCGCTGTGGGCAAGCTCGGAGATCAGGCCAAGGTCGTTATATGAATAGTTCGTTTGGGTCCCGTTTGAGAACACTTTGTCGATGAGCCTGCTGTTTTCATCATAGAAGTAGTTTATACGGTTATTACCGTCCATTAGTGTTTTTAGACGCAGCGCTTCGTCATATTGATACTCCACATATCTGCCGTCTGGGTATTTAACGCCGGTCCTCTCGCCCTGCGTCCCATAAGTATACTCAACTACTTTGCCTTCATGGTTCGTTATTTTCTTAGCCCGGCCAACCTCGTCTACATCGATAGTTGTGAGGCCCAGCCAATCCTTAATTTCTGTAAGCTGCCGAAGCGGATTATACGAAAGCTTTACGCTCTTGCCGTCAGCATAACCTATTTCTTCAATTTGATTGGTTGTATTGTATGCGTATTTTGTCAGGTACCCATCTTTATCCATCTTGCTCGACAAATTACCCGCATCGTCATAGGTATACGATTCTATATTGCCAAGCGCGTCAAAAATTCGTTCGACCTGATTTATTTCATTGCGCTCATACCTGGTTACTCGTAGTTTGGCGTTCTGCTCGTTTAACGTTTTTGCTTCGTCAAGTTTGGCAAACTGTTTTGATTCGACTAAATTGCCAATTTTATCGTAATCATATGTCGATTTATTGCCTAACGGATCAATTACAGCAATCAAATTACCTGCTGGGGAGTAAATATATTTACTTGTGTTCCCGTTAGCGTCAGTTATCGCAGTAACATTCCCCACGGCGTCATAAGTAAAAGTCTGTTCCTGCCCTTTGTTGCTGGATATCTTCGTTATCTGGTTCATGCAATCGTATTCATAGCTCAGCGAATACCCGTCCTTCGAGGTCTGAGATATGATGTTTTTGTTGGCATCATAGGCATATTCCATGATTCTTCCGTCAGGGAAGATAGTCTTTTCAAGCAAGCCGCCAGGTAGATATTCATATTTCGTTGTCCGATCGGCTGAATCTTTAACTTCAGAAATCTGGCCAAGTAGGTTGTAAGAATACTGTAACTCTCTGCCAGACGGGTCTATTTCGCTGATTTTTTGCCCTGCTTCATCATAGGTAAACGCGCTTTCGTTGCCCTGCGCGTCAACTATTTTTGTTATATTGCCCATACTGTCGTATTCTACACCGCTTATCGATCCATTCGGCTCTGTTACTCCAACTACTCGGTTTAGCGCGTCATAGGTAAGTAACGTCTGGCCGCCTCTTGGATCGGTTATTTGCGTGCAGTTGCCATTGGGATCGTATTCGTATCTTAATTCGGCACCTTTGGCGTTTACTATCTTTTCTAATTTGTTGAGTTTGTTGTACTCATAAACCTCAGCATTTCCATTGGCGTCTATGTGTTTGGAAACATTCCACATCAGATCGTATTCCAGTTTTGTTTCATTGCCTTCTTGGTCAATAAATCTGCTATGCTTACCAAGGCAGTTGTACTCCCTCTCGAGAACGCCGCCGTCAAAATCAGTTATCTTTATTACTTTGCCAACAGCGTTGTACTCGTACTTCCGCGTAAGTCCATTAGCTGCGATTATTTTTGTAATATAGTTTCTATCATCATATTCATAACCGGTTTTATTTCCATTTCCATCGGTTGTGTTAATTACGCGGTTGAGGTCGTCATATTCAAATTTAGTTTCCGAACCCGCTTCGCTTATTTTTAAAATATTGCCGTGCGTGTCGTATTCAATGTCTATCTCGCTACTGTCCGGTTGTATGATTTTTATGGGCTTGCCGTTATCGTTGTATTCAATTTTACTTATACGTTCAAGCGCGTCGCTGATCATGATTGCGTTGCCACGGGCATCATACTGCGTCATTAGCTTTATTTCTTCGCAGAGCTTTATTATTTCAGGCTTATTGAGATTATTGTATTCCGTGCTGATAGTTTCGTTTAGCGGGTTTACTGTTTTTATCAGATTCCCCCGTTGGTCATACGAGTATTTCGTGGCGTTTCCGTTTTTATCAACATACAGCGTTCTCAGATTCTGTTCATTGTAAGCGTATTGTTCCGTTCCATCCACGTATATCGTTGCGATGCTTCTAGATCTGTCGTCGTGAACATAAGTGATCTTATTGCCGTTTTGTTCAGTCATTATCAGTTTGTTTTCATCGTCTTTATGCTCATGCGTGATCACTCCGCCGTCCGGAAACACCTGCCGTGTTACGCGCTGTTGTTTGTCATACTCGTTGTGGAGAATATCTATGCCCAGAGGGTTAATGATATTTGATATCTTGTTTTGTGAATTATATTTGTATATGCGCTTGTCTCCCATTTCATCAGTAACGGAAATCAAGTTGTCGTTTTGGTACTCAAAGCTCACTGTTCTGCCGTTGTTGTCCGTTACTTGTTTTAGTTTGCCGTTTTCGTAATAGCTGAAAGAAAAAGATGATCCGGAATTGTTTCCAGCCTTTGTCAGACTACCCTTTTCGCCATAAGAGAGTTTCACATAGTTTAAATTGCTATCTTCTTTTTTTGTTAGTCGGCCGTTCGCGCTAAACGAGTATTTTATGCCTTCACGCGTTCGGTATACAAATCCGTTGTCTGTTTCGCTCAGCGAATTACCCGAATGGTGGTACTGGTAATATATTTTGTTGTCCGCAATAAGAAATATCTCCTGCCTGCCATCCTCAAAGAACACTGTCGCCCGGTTATCTTCTTTTGTAATACAGACTTCAAAATTATGCGTCCAGCCGTAGCCCATAGAATTGATTCTCTGCTCCTGGGCATTATAGGACATTACAAATGATATGGGGAACAGCCCATTAATTTTCAAGTACTCCATTTCGTACATGAAATTGCCTGTCGCCATGTTGACAGGATCGCCGCCTGACTGGCAACAGTTGCTGTTATCCCCCAGCATATTTGACTTAACATACGGTGCCTGTTTACTAGCGATTTGATTAGGCGATATGCCTGGTATACTCCCCGCATTTTTCGCGCCTGTAACACCGGAATCACCCATTCCTCTCAACCTCCTTACTGATATTTTAAGTAGCGCTATTTTATTGTACCTGTGCGGTTGCCTCCAAGGACACCCCCCTTCCCCCCTCGTTCGCGAGTGGGGCTTTGGACGGGGAACGAAAGGACGAGAACAGTAGTGCGGATATTTTTCTAAATTGCTTTAAAACTACTATGTATGTACGAATTATTATGAATACTTACCAAGAAATGAAGTGAAAACTCTCGTCTCTTCGTCCAAAGCCCCACTCCCGCAGGAGGGGGGAAGGGGGGTGTCCCCATCGGATGTCTAACCGCACAGCGCAATTTTGTTTTATGCATGAAGTAAGTATAATTGTTCCAAAGTGATTATTTAATGCTAAAGGGTTTAACTATTGCGATTAACATCTCTTTGTTTCGTCGAAAATCGCGTTGTCTAATATAGTGTCGGTAAAGTCAACGCCTGTCAGTACTGCGTTGGTGAAATCTGCCCCGTCGAGATTAGCCCCGGTGAAATCAGCTCCAGTCAAATCAGCATTACGAAAGTTTGTAGGGAGAAAGCCCACAAATTCCCATGCCTTTTCATTCATTAACCCAAGTTTCGTCCTTGCGTTTCTAAAACTTGCGTTCTTTAGCGATGCGTTCGAAAAATCAGCCTCTTGAATTGTACAATAGTCCAGGCGGCACCTTTCCATGTCCGCGTTGCGGAAGTTAGCGCCTATAAGCGAAGAGCCTTCAAAACTTGTATTTATTAGTGTTGAGCTGCTAAACCGAGCAAAACGGAAATCCATATCTGATAAAACTTTCCCCGAAAAATCCAATCTGGAATAATCCCCAAATATATACTGGCTATAGGGCTGTTTACTAAACAAATCATTTAGCTTTTTCGCGTCCTTTACTTTCTGTTCCACGAAAACGGCTTCAGTTTTTGCCATATAATCGCCAACGTTTACCATAAATTTTTCATTTTTGTTAATATTCGCAAGCGAACTTTCGTCAATGATACTCAATATCGTGAATCTGATAATGTTAGTGAAGTATGAATAAAAATCCGAAAGTGTCCTAAGCATGAATGTCGTGATTTCCTGCGCTGTGACCTTTCCCACATAACATTTACGCCCGGAAAGCAGTTTGTCCCACATCTCATCGAAATAGACAAACAAAAACGATATGTCATATTCGCCAATAAATTGATGGTTTTTATCAAGATAACTTTTGTCGTTGTACACAAATATTTCCGAGACATAATGGCGGTTAATAAAATTGTTATATAGCATTGTGTATTCCAGATATGAAATAGCAGGCAAAACCAGTTCATCCTGCATTTTTCGTAGTTTGGCGCATATATCCCGAAAATGATCGTAAAAGTCAGCAAACCATCTGCTTTTGTTTGCTACGAAGAGTTCTTCGGTTTTAAGCAGATATTCGTTTCGCCAGTTATTTGCCTGAGTTATAAAATCTTCGCGCATTAGAATCATTCCCTAAGACGGGCGCGCCGTTCTTTCTCGTGTGACTTTGTTACACTAACTGTTTCAGGCCGTCGCGGCCTTTATGCGGAGTAAATATATCCAGTTATATAGCCCCAGTAAACCAGCCCTACTTTCTCTGTTCTTTGCTGCGCGTCAGATCCCTACAAGAGTAAGTATACACCATTTCGGCAGTTATCACAAGGTCTAAGCAATTATTATGATTTTTGAGTAAATTCCCAAAGTAACGTCCACCGGAGTCGTTACTTTGGGAATTTATGATTATGATTTTTGCGCCATCACACACTTCTACCGCGCGCTATTTTCCGCAACTATTCCTCAATTCCCATGTTTTCGACCATACGCAGCGCCAGCAGGATCGCTTGCTCGCGCGTAGCTATCGCATATCCCGCCGCCTGTTGTACGCTTGTTACCGCTCGCGGCGCGAACACATTGTAGCCCACGCCAAGTATGATCCTGTTAGCCACCATGAAATACACGCTATCCCTTGCCCAATCCGATATATCCGCGTCATCGTCAAACGGTTCCGGGCGTGTGTAGTTCATTGGATAATCCGCATCTGCCTCAAATGACCAGCCTGGTATTGTAGAGCGCTTAAACACGCG
>JGI24702J35022_10002863_pt1 | contig 10444 bp, 12 predicted proteins | sample TergutTh196P4_FD_35022 | JGI IMG/M metagenome (IMG submission 35022)
AGCCCCCAGGCTCCTTCCCGTGGAAGGAGCTCCCGCCTCGGGCGGGTGAGGATGGCATCGCGGAGCGACGCGTCCTCGTGCGGATTCACCAACCTAAACCACTCGATGGATTTTAATCAAGGAGGCCCCCCATGAAAAAATTCCTCTGCATCCTGCTGGCCATACTGACCATGCTGTCTTTGCTATCAATCACAGCCGGGGCGGCGAACGCGAAAAGCGAAATTGACTATACGATTTTATTTAACATGCCCATTCAAACGGGCAACAGCGATTGGAGCGGCCGTGCGTTCCGGGTGGGACCGTTGGTTTTTGTGACCTACTACACGCCGCAGTCCAATTATAGGCTCAAGGTGTACGGCGCGGAGCGCAACGAAAACAATGAGCTGGAAATCTTCGTTCTGAATGAAGCTTTGGGCGATGTCGGCCTTACCGTCATCGGCACTGGCCTGCTTGTGCTGTACGTGCCGTGGGAGGATGTGCTGGGCGCGCGCGGCGTGCAGGTGAGTTACCACAAGTATATCAAAGAGGGATAATCAATGAACATCGATTCCGTCACCAACGGCCTTGTGCTCGACCATATCCAGGCAGGCCGGGCCATGCATATCTACAACGCGCTGCGGCTGGACGAGCTGGACTGCGTCGTGGCCGTCATCAAAAACGTGAAAAGCCGGAAGATGGGCAAGAAGGACATGATCAAGATTGACGAGATGATAGGGCTGGATCTGGACGCCCTGGGGTTCATCGACCAGAACATCACGATTAACGTGATTCGGGACGGCAGGCTGGTGGAGAAAAAGCGGTTGCAGCTGCCGGAAAAGCTGGTGAACGTCATCAAGTGCAAGAATCCCCGATGCATCACCACCATTGAGCAGGAGGTGGACCAGGTGTTCAAGCTGGCACGCAAGACCCCGCCGCTCTACCGCTGCGCCTACTGCGAAACGGCCTGCCAAAATTTGTGATTGACACACCCGGCACGCTCTGTTATAATACACTTAAGTTTGCGGCGAAAATTCTCCGGAATTTTACAAATTAAGGCCCAAAAGGCTATAAGGGCCTTTTGCAGCGTCAAACCCAACCATTTTCAGCAGTGAAAGGATGAACAATTTATGAAACGCATGCTTGCCCTTGCGCTGTGCGCCGTTCTTCTGGCGGGCGTACTGGCTGCCTGCAAGGGGGACAAAAAGCCCGAGACAACCCTCGCCCCCTACGACTACACCAGCGGCCAGGACGCGGCCCCGGCCGCGGTCAACATCCCGACGGGATGGATCGCCTTCGGGAGCATCGACGCGGACAACAACGTGACGGTGCATGGCCTGAGCTACCTGCGCTCCGCGGCCGGCGAGACGGTTGTGGTCAGCGAGCAGAGCGAGGTTACGGCCAACGTGACGACCCTGGACGACTCCGGCAGCATCACGAGCGTCACGGTGGACGGCAGGTCCATTCCCGTGCTGATCGACGACACCGGCAGCGTGAGCATACTCTATGCCGAGCAGGGCGAGCCCGACGAGGACGCGACCACGATCGATTTGGGCAGCCTGAACGGCACCGGCGCCCTGCCGACCGCGGCGGCGCCCGGCACCACCAAGCCCGGCACGGCCGGCACCACCAAGCCCGTCACCACCACCAAGCCCCTGGCCACGGCCGCGCCAATCAAGACCACAGCCAAGCCCAAGGGCACCACCGACCTCTATCAAAAAGAAAAAGACGACATCATCAACAGCAACATGTCCTCCTCGGAGAAGCGGCAGGCCCTGAACCTGCTCAGCTATAAGATGGACGAGAACGGCATCTTCTATGTGGATCACGAGCCCTGGCAGAAGCAGTTCGGCTTCAACCAGATTTACGACCTGGCCTCCCCGCTGATCCAGCTGGTCTACGGCACCATCCGCATCAAGTTCCGCTACGGCTATGTGTACAAGCTTGGCACGGAGGGCGACCAGAAGGGCAAGGTGCTCTACGACGACAGCGGCAACCCCATCTATGAGACCGCCAACGGCAAGCCCGTGGAGAAGGACTGGATGATCCAGCTGTGGAAGGGCCGCTACGGCCTGGTGATGCTGGGCGCGGAGTTCGGCGTCTACACCAAGCCCAGCACCCAGCAGGCGGAGCACTACAACTCCGCCGTGCCCGAGGAGGAGCTGGTGATGGCCATGGATGTCTATCAGCACAATTTCCTCACCGGCAAGACGACGTACCTGTTCACCCGCGGGCCGGAATCCGCCTGGTGGCTCACCGGCTTCGTGCCCGGCTCCTTCTACGAGTACAACAAGAAGGAGGAGGTCATCGCCGTGGCGAACATCCAGTTCCCCACCGAGGAGATGATGCGGCTGTTCTACAACGGCATGAAGAACGCGGGCTTCCGGGATGGCTCCCCCGGGCGCGACAACCCGGAGACCATCACCATCAACGGCTCCAGCGTCAAATTCTGCTGGCAGTATATTGACCAAGGCTAGATCATTTGACGCAATTGTGCAAAATCCCCTAAAAAAACCGGGAAAGCGCATGGATACGGGAAATAAAGACAAACCCGCGCGAAAACACAAAAAAGTCAAAAATAGTGTTGACAAATGCGCGAAATAGTGATATCATTATGTGGCATAGTTGGCTAATATGGCAAACTAAAATAATCATGCAAAATAGGAAAGGATGACCCCCCATGAAAAAGGTATTCGCACTGGTTCTCGCACTCGCACTGGCTCTGTCTATGGCCGTGATGGCCTCCGCCGCCGCCGCTGACGACGTGAAGAAGGTCCTTGAGGATCTGTCCGCCACCGTCAGCGCCGACCAGCTCAAGGCTGCTGTCGATGAAGTTCTTGCCGACCTCGACATCCCCGCCGACGTGAATGCTGGCGACCTGGAGGACGGCGTTGCCGCCGCCACCGCCGACGGCCTCATTGAGAAGCTGGGCCTGGAAGGCACCGACATCGCCGCCAAGCTGCAGGATGCCATGAGCAATGATTTCGTCGCGTTCCTGGCCGGCATGTACACCGGCCCCGTCGTGACCACCCTGGGCCCCAAGACCGGCGACAATTCTTCCCTGATCGCGATCGGCGCCTTTGCCGCCCTTTCCGCGGCAGCAGCGGCGGCGTTCGTCGTGCTGAAGAAGAAGGAAGCCTAAGACTTCAACGATCCCCGCAAATTCCAAGGACGCAGTCAGCAGTTGAAGGTTGACAGCCAAGGAATGACACAGGCCCCCCTGCCGAGAGGTTGGGGGGCTTTCGTTTTCGTTTTAGCCCCCAGGCCAAATATATTCCAAACGGTTGTATTTTCCCCCAACCTGTGATATACTGTAGCATGCAGACACTGAAGAATCTGAAACCCAACATTGGCGCGCGCGTCGTCCGTGTCCACGGGCAGGGCGCGCTGCGGCTGCGTATCATGGAGTTGGGCCTGACCCCGGGGACGCCCGTCCGGGTGCGCAAAATCGCGCCGCTGGGGGATCCCATCGAGATTTGCGTGCGGGGGTATTCGCTCTCTCTGCGCAAGGCGGACGCCGCGCTGGTGGAGATAGAATGACTTGTGGATGAACGCGCAAAAATTTGCTATAATATACAATATGCTGTTGCAATTTAGCAAAATGTGTGATATCATTGGTACAGGAGAATTGCTATGAAACTTTGGACAGGCCGTTTCAGCAAGGAGGCGGCGCAGGTGACGGGCGACTTCAATTCCTCCATCGCGGTGGACAGCCGCATGTGGCGCGAGGATATCGCGGGCTCCCTGGCGCACGCCGCGATGCTGGCCCGGCAGGGGATCATCTCCCAAGCCGACGGCGAGGCGATACGCACGGGGCTGGAGGGCATTTTGGCCGACATTGAGAGTGGCGCGCTGGAGATCGATATGGCGGCCGAGGATATCCACACCTTTGTGGAGGGCGAACTGACGCGGCGCATCGGCGACGCGGGCAAGCGCCTGCACACCGGCCGCAGCCGCAACGACCAGGTGGCCACGGATTTGCGGCTGTATCTGCGCGGGCAGTGCGAGGGGCTATGCGGGCTGCTGGCCGGTTTCGTCGATATTCTGCATGGGCAGGGTGAAAGAAACGCGGACGCCGTGATGCCCGGCTACACCCACCTGCAACGCGCGCAGCCGGTGCTGTTCACGCAGCACATGCTGGCCTATGAGGAGATGTTCCGGCGGGATATGGGCCGCCTGGAGGACGCCTCGAGGCGCATGAACGTGTGCCCCCTGGGCAGTGGGGCCCTGGCCGGGACAGGCTATCCCATCGACAGGGCGTTCACGGCGGAAAAGCTGGGATTTGACGGCTTTACGAAGAGCACGCTGGACGGCGTCTCGGACCGCGACTTCTGCATGGAGCTGGCGGCGGCGCTGTCGATTGTGATGGCGCACCTTTCGCGCCTGAGCGAGGAATTGATCCTCTGGTGCAGCTGGGAATTCCGGTTCATTGAGCTGGACGACGCCTATACCACGGGCTCGAGCATCATGCCGCAGAAGAAGAACCCCGATTTGGCCGAGCTCATCCGGGGGAAGAGCGGGCGGGTGTTCGGCGATTTGACGGCCCTGCTCACGCTGATGAAGGGATTGCCGCTGGCCTATAACAAGGACATGCAGGAGGATAAGGAGGCGATTTTCGACGCCTTCGACACCGTGCGCGCGTGCCTGGAGGCCGCATCGCCTATGGTGGCCACGATGAGGGTTTTGCCGGGGAATATGCGCGCGGCGGCGGCGGGGGGGTTCATCAACGCCACGGACTGCGCGGACTACCTGGTGGGCAAGGGGCTGCCCTTCCGCGACGCCTACAAAGCCGTGGGGGCGCTGGTGGCCGCGTGCATAGAGGGCGGGTTCACGCTTGAGACATTGCCCCTGGAGCGCTATCGGCAGGCCAGCGGGCTGTTTGGGGAGGATATCTACGCCTTTGTGGCGCTGGAGGCCTGCGTGGCGCGCAGGCAAAGATAACCAGGGGGGGAGATCGGTTGGCGAACGGGGTAATCGACGTAACGAAATTGGTCAACGCGAAAACCGAAGCGGAGATGGATGAGGCGGCAAAGGAGTTTAACTCGTCGTTGAGCTCAAGTGTGGACAAGGGGGCGCAGGCAGGCGCCGGGGATAAGAAACGGCTGACGCTGCTGGATGAGGTGCGCGGCCTGTGCGTGACGGCCATGGTGTGCTATCACGCCTTCTTCGTGCTGGCGTCGCAGTTCGATGTGGCCTGGGGGCAGACGCTCTACGAGTTCTTCCGGCCCGCGCAGCCGGTCTTCGCGGCGATGTTCATCCTGATCGCCGGCATCTGCTCGCGCCTTTCCCGGGATGTGCGCAAACGCGGCCTGCTGCTGGCGGTGATTGCTTTGCTCATCTCCTTCCTCACCATGTTCGTGCTGCCGGCCATGGGCTTCCAGGACATCCGGGTGTGGTTCGGCGTGCTGCACCTGCTGGCCGCCTCCACGCTGCTGTTCGCCCTGCTGAAAAAAATCCTCGACAAGATTTCCGCGCTGCTGGGCGTGCTCATCTGCCTGGGCCTGTTCTTCCTCTTTGCGCCGGTGAGCCAGGGGTATCTGGGCATGTTTGGTTTCCACTCCGATTTGCCCCAGGCCCTGTACCAGAGCAACGCCCTGTTCTTCCTGGGTTTCCACAAGCCCGATTTCGTCTCCTTTGACTACTTCCCCCTGTTGCCGTATTTCTTCCTGTTCCTGTTCGGCAGCTTCATGGGGAAATACGCGGTAAAGGGGAACTTCCCCGACTTCTGCTACAAGACAAATAGCAGGTTCTTCGGCCTTTTGGGGCGGCATGCCCTGCCCATCTATCTGCTGCACGTGCCGGTGTTCTACGGCCTGTTCTATTTTGTCCGCGCCGTGATTTCCCTGGGGAAATGATGTGGCAGGCAGCGGGAATTGGCTGAAATTCCCTGCGTGAAATTGTGACACTGGGGCTTCCAAAAAGCGAAAAAGTATGGTATAATACGGTAGGTAAACCATTGGTGTGCACAAGCAGAGAGATGAAATAAGGGGATGAAATACATGCACTATGTCAAGCTTCTCAAGACCCTGCGCAAGGAAAACGGCCTGACCCAGCAGCAGGTAGCCGATTATCTGCACCTCGACCGATCCTCATACGCCTATTACGAGAGCGGGCGGACCAAGATCAACATAGATATTCTGATACGGCTGGCCCAGTTCTTCCAGATCAGCCTGGCTATGCTGGTGGGCGAGGAGCTGCCTCCGCAGCAGCTGGAGAGCGGCTCGCCGGAGGAAAACCTGGAGACCGTGCTGGTCAACGATTCCGTGTCCCGCTTTTCGCAGCTCAGCCGCGACGAGCAGTACTTGGTGATTCTCTACCGCTCGGGCACCCCGGGCCAACGCCTGGCTTTGCTCGAACAGGCCAACGAGCTCACGGAGCCGGCGAAAAAGCAAAAAGCCTAAAGCTTAGTAATACAAAAAACAAAAAACCGCCGGGGCTGAAGAGTCCCAGCGGTTTTGGTTTGGGTTTTCCTGTGGCTTTACCCCATGCCGAACATGAGGATGAGCATGTTGATGAAGGGCGTAAGAATCCCGCTTTGGAGCAGGCCAAAGCCCCGGCCCAGCAGCCCATTGATGAGGACGTCCTCGATCCAGTTGCCTGCGTTCATTAGCCCGTTGAGGATTGCGTCAAAGTCCATAATTTGCCTCCTTATATCAATAGATTTAATATGGCCGCATCTATTTGTCGGCTTGCCCGGAAAAAATCCTCATGGGAAAAGCATGTTTTGCGCTTCAGATTTTTGCGGCAAGCGCCTTGATATATGCCCTGGCCTGCGCACCGATCTCGGGGTGGTCCAGGGCCACCTCGCAGTTGGCCTGCAGGATGCCCAGCTTGTTGCCCATGTCGTAGCGGGTGCCGCTGAAGTCCACGGCCATCATTTTGCCCGCCTTGCCGAGGTCCGAAATGGCGTCGGTGAGGTAGTATTCCTCCCCGGCGGGGGTGGCGGCGCAGCCCTCCTCCAGCATGGGGAAGATTTCCGGCGGCAGGATCACGCGCCCGAGGATGGAGTAGCAGGAGCTGAAGGTGCCCGGCGCGGGCTTTTCCACCACGTTCGTGACGCGCATGATGTTGTCGCGCACATGGGTGTTCTCCACGGAGCAGTATTTGGGTACGTCGTCCCTGTGGACCTCCTTCACGCCCACCGCGCCGCAGCCGAATTCCTCGCATACGCGGGCCAGCTGGGCCGTCACGGGGTCCTCGGCGATGATTACGTCGTCGCCGTAGAGCACGGCGAAGGGCTCGTCGCCGATGAAGCTGCGCCCGCACAGAATGGAGTGGCCCAGCCCCTTGGTGATCTTCTGGCGCAGGAAGTAGATGTTCGCCTTGATGGTGGAGGCATGCAGCACCTGCTGGTAGATATCGGCCTTTTTGGCGTTGCCGGCCAGCTGGGCCTCCAACTCGAAGGCGTGATCGAAGTGGTCCTCGATGGCGCCTTTACCCCGGTTGGTGATGATAAGGATGTCCTCGATCCCGGCGGCCACGGCCTCCTCCACGATGTACTGGATGGCGGGCTTATCCACGATGTTGAGCATCTCCTTGGGCACGGCCTTGCTGGCCGGCAGCACCCGCGTGCCCAGCCCCGCGGCGGGGATGATGGCTTTTTTGATTTTCATGGAAACCTCCTTATTGTCGCTCCGCGACATGTTGTTTATTTCGTTATCCACGTAATCGCGTCGATGATCAGGCCGGGCAGCAGATATGACGCCCAGAAATACAGCACCGGGGCCACCAGCGAGAAGCCGCCCAGGCGGATAAGCAGCTGGTGCCGCCCGAAGCGCTGCCCCGGCCCATCGGCGGTGACGCCCTCCTCGCGGGCATATTCGATGTTCTCCCAGAGCTTGCGGCGCAGCAGCGGATCCGCCAGCAGGCCGGAAACCACCGCCATGCCCAGTATCAGCGCGGCCATGCCCCGCAGGTGCCAGCGGTACTGCTGTTGCACCGCGGCCAGCTCCTGCGAGAAAGCGACGAAGGCCGCGTCGTAGGCCTCGCCCTCCTCCGACAAGGTCACCTGCTCGGCCAGGGGGGCCAGGCGATCGAACATCGAATTGGCCGCGGGCAGGAACGCCAGCGTGGCCGCCAGCCACAGGGCGGCCAGCAGCAGCGCGGGCTGATACAGCTTGCGGAAAAAGAACCAGTACGGCCCGAAGATCCCCGTGAGGAAGGCGGCCCAGTTCCAGCCCACGCGGCCGTCCCTCTCGAAGCGCGCGAGGTATCTCGCCACGGCGCGGCGCGGCCCGCGCAGCTGCAGCGCGATCTCCTCCACAGGCTGCCCGGCCAGGGTGTCCCCCATGGTCACGCTGCGGCCGTTGACATGGTAGGTGGGGAAATTCTCGCGCATGTATTGCTCCCGGCGCAGCTGCTCTTGCTCAAAGCGCAGGCGCAGGGCGGTGGTGAGTTCCTCGAAGTCCGTGCCGCAGTTGTCGCAGCCCTGGGCGTCGGGGGGGCAGTTCTCGCCGCAGGTGGGGCAGATGACGCCCGGCTGTTCCTCCCCGTTTTCCCCGGCCTGCGTTGATGCCGGCTCAGGCGGGGCAAGCGTGGGCGCCCATGCGAAGTCCCCCCCATGCTGTGCGGCATAGGGGCACGCGCCGGCCTCTTTCCAGCAGTGGCGGTGCAGCGGCGCGCCGCAGTCGGGGCAGACCACGATGTCGTCTGTTTCGGGCTGCAGGGCCTGGCCGCAGGCGGTGCAGGGTTCGTTCTCGTAGCGCATTTGAAAAAAAGCTCTCCAGTTTCACAAAATAATTGCCATTATAGCTATTATACATGGATGGGGAAGAATTGTAAAGGGGTATTGGTATGAAAATTTCGGGCGGTTTGGAAAGCTGCCCCTACAGATTGTGTGATCGTACGAGGATGCGTCGCTCCGCGATGCCTTCATCAGTCGGCCCGAGGCCGACAGCTTCCTCCACGGGAGGAAGCCTGGGGGATTAGGTGGCGGGTGTCCCAGGATGTGGGCATAGCGGCTTCCTAAAAATTAAACCATTTGCAGCCTTTGTATTTTTGTGGAATATCGGCATCAGGATTGGGATCAATCTCCAATGTTTCAACAAAGCTCGATGGCTGGTCAGGAAAAATCCATCTGTTTAGATATTTTACAAAGTCTTCCTCATTATAGCTACAGCCAATGAGAGTTTCATGACCCATGCGATACTCAGCGCGATACTCAGCGGCGTCTGGGCTTTCGCGCAGCCAATGATCGCAAAATTCAATGCAGTACATATCCAAATTGTCGGCCACGCTGTCCGGCACCAAATAAACAGAGGGATAGCAGTCCGCGCTCAGCAAAGCGTATTTCAAGTCAATCCCCCTATTCCAGGCCGAAATTGCGTATGACCCCCTCGCGGTTGCGCCAGCCCTCCTTCACCTTCACCCAGCACTGGAGGTTCACGCGGCAGTCGAAGAAGGCCTCCAGCTCCGCGCGGGCCGCGCTGGCGATCTTCTTGAGCATCGCCCCGCCCTTGCCGATGACCATGCCCTTGTGGCTCTCGCGCTCGCAGAAGATGGTGGCGTCGATGTCAAGCAGCTCCGCGCCGTCTTTCTGGCGTGTGTGGAATTTTTCGATCACGACGGCAGTTCCGTGGGGGATCTCCTCGTCAAGATTGCGCAGCAGCTGCTCGCGCAGCAGCTCGGCGGCGAGGACGCGCTCGGGCTGATCGGTGAGGGTGTCCTCGGGGAAGTAGAAGCCCTCGGAGAGCTCCAGCGCGCCGCAGAGGGACGCGAGCTCCTCCTGCAGGGCGGGCATGTTGTCGCCGGTTTTCACCGAGCAGGGGACCACAGCGGCGAAATCATAGGCCTGGCTGAAGAGCAGGATGCGCTCCATCAGATCCTCTTTGCGGCGAAGGAGATCGATTTTATTCAGGATCAGAATGACAGGAGTGCGCTGCTTTTTGAAGCTGGCAAGGAGCTCCTCCTCCTGGGGGCGCAGGCCCTTGCCGATGGCCTCCGCAACGAAGAGGCAGGCGTCCACGCCGTCCATGCCCTCCTTCACGGCACGGGCCATGTGCTCGCCCAGCTTGGTGCGCGGGCGGTGCAGGCCGGGGGTATCGGTGAAGACAAGCTGGCGTTCCTCCTCGGTCAAAACACCCATGATCCGCGTGCGTGTTGTCTGCGGCTTTTCGCTGACGATGGCGACCTTTTCGCCCAGCAGGGCGTTGAGTACCGAGGATTTGCCCACGTTGGGGCAGCCGACGATGGCAATGAAGGCGGTTGTTTTCATGTTTTATCCTCCGTGAAAGGTTTATCTTTCGCGGCCCTTCCCCAATCCGGGAACACCCACAGCCCCGTGGCCGTGAGCGACCCCGCCAGGGCCAGCAGCATCAGGGGATTGGCTTTGTAATATGCGGCCATCACGCGGAAGGCCCCGGGCTGCCACAGCACGGCGATCCCCACCCCCACCGCGCCGATGGAGCACACCAGCACCGCTCCCGCGCCCACATCCTTGGCCTTGGCGGCAAGGGGGTGGCGGCCCGGG
>JGI24702J35022_10002864_pt1 | contig 10444 bp, 7 predicted proteins | sample TergutTh196P4_FD_35022 | JGI IMG/M metagenome (IMG submission 35022)
ACCTGCTAGACGAAAGCGGCCCGGACGGCGTTTCACAGGGTTACCTGCGGCGCGGGACTGTAGTGCGCATCATTGAAAGGGTAAAGTTAACTGGCAGGGGAAACTCCGTATCATGGGTATTCGCTGAAAGCAACTACCATGGACCCGGCGCAGTTTCCAGCGGCTGGCTTGAAGAGGCAGACCTGGCAATTTACGATAATGAAAATCAGGCAAATACCGCGTCAAAAACCTTGAACCAATGAAACAGATTTTATTTTGGATCCTCCCTCCGCTTACGGGAGCCATAATAGGCTATGTAACTAACGCGCTTGCAATCAAAATGCTTTTCCGCCCCTTGACCGAGAAAAGGCTTTTTGGCCTTCGCCTCCCGTTTACGCCGGGCATACTGCCCAGGGAACGCGGAAAACTGGCGGAAAGCATAGGCCGGATGGTGGAGCAGGAACTGCTTACCCCCGGTGTCCTGCGTGATAGGCTTGCAAAAGCGGAAGTCCGTGATAACGTTGAAAACGCCCTTGCCTCATATACCGCCCAGTTGCTTGAGCGTCCCGTTTCATACTGGCTTGATGAAGAAAGGGGCGATTTCCCCCCTGCGGAATTATTTAACAACTTTGTAAGTTCAGAAGTTTTCAATTCCTTTTTGGAAGAGACTATAAAAAACTGGATCTTCGGGACATCGACTCCAAATGAAGATACGGGCAATTTTGCAGATAAGATAAAATCCCGCTTTCGTGACCTTGGCAGTATCCTTGTCCCGCCTGCCAGGGATTTGATTAAAAACGGCCTTGTCAGGGGAATGAAAAGGCAATCTGATGGAAAAGGTTCCATCTATAGGATTGCGCTTGAAAGCATCATTGAAAAATACCCAAACCTTACTACCAATGAATTCCTTTCAGTGGGGGTGGGGGAAAAGTTGAAAGTCGATTCTTTTTTGGCCGGGAAGACCGTTGATACGCTGGATGAAAACATAGAAGGCGCCCTCTCCTCGGTCAACATCAAGGTTCTTGTTTCTGACAGGATCAATTCGCTTGATATGCTCAGGGTGGAAAAAATTATCCTTGAGGTCGTTTCCGGACAGTTAAAGTGGATAAATATTTTTGGCGCGATTCTCGGTGCCCTGATTGGTTTTTTGGAAGTGCTTTATTCTCTAATCACCGGCTAGCACACAATAACATCACGACTGAGAGCTGAATAAATTCGGCGATTTAAGGTAAATTTCCGCACTAAAGGTACGCATCAGTTTCCCAATGGATTCATTGGAAACAAAACGTGAGATTATTTTTGCTGAAAGTTCCGCCGAAGGGACAACTTCCAGGTGGGAAATCATGTCAGGAAAAGAAGAAGCCCCTATCGTGTCGGCTACAATAACTCTCTTTAGAATGCCGTCTTCTGCAAGCCTATTAAGCCGCATTGCCGCAGGCGGGGAAAAAAGGGCATGCACTGCTATTATATTAATCTCTTCCGGGTTATGTGCGTATAGCGCCTGGATCAGGCTTTCAACCGAGCCGGCTGTGTCGATCATGTCATCCACAATCCAGAGCGATTTGCCGCCCAATGGTTCTGCGGAAAGGATGTTGACTGACTCAATAGTATTGATTTTGGAATAGTCACGCTGTTTGTGGGCAACAACCAATGGAGCTCCAAAGGCATTTGCGAATTCCCTGGCGAGCTTTTCCCCCCCCGCGTCTACCGAGCAAAAGGCCCAGTTGCCCCTGACTTTTTCTTCGAGGGTTTTTAAATCCTGTATATAAACGTCGCAAAGGTAACGGGCCAGGAGCGTCAGGGCGGGTATGTCGTCAATAACGCAAATTGTCGGGTCAAGCATGGATTCTGACTTATTGGAATGAAGCTGGTAGGTAACGATGTGCTCTACCCCCAGGCTCGTGAGGATCTTGAAGTGGACCCAAAGGCCCACTGAGTTTCTGCGGGTCTTCCTGTCCGACCGCGAGCAGGAGATGTAAGGTTCAAAAACTATCACGTCCCCCGCCTGAGAGCGTTTCAACGCGTCAACCGCATGGTATAGCTCTATCTTGGCTACCTCCGCTTCAATGCCTGCGTCGTTCCGGCAGCAGCTTGCAAAAAGCACGACATCCTTTCCCCGGACGGACTTTTTGACGGAAACTTCCATTTCGCCGTCGGCAAAACGATCCGTACTGAGGATTTCCACTCCATTGATTGTTTCTGCCATGGAATTAAAGCGGGGTATTTTTGTCAAATGTTCCACAACCCGGGAAGCGTAATCCCTCATTGAGCGGGTGGCGGTAATGACAAAATCATTCATGGGCCCTTCTCACGAGAATGTAGTATACCATTAATCATAAAGTAAGAATAGTGGGATCTGCCTTTTACTTCACCATGATCTTCGCCGACACTGGGCTAGGCGCGCCTTTTTCCACCGAAACGGGCGTTGGGGCAGCGTCCGAGGCAATCACCGAATACGGACCTTTTACCAGCACGGATTCTCCTTCTGCGTTCACCGTCTCAAAGGCGGCGGCGGGGAGGGCGAACTCCACGGTGGCGCTTTTGCCTGCCTGGATGAAAACTCTGCGGAAATCACGCAGCGAACATTGGGGATCGTCTACTCCACGCTCGTCTTTGGATATGTAGATCTGCACCACTTCATCTGCATCCCGCTTGCCTGTGTTGGTAAACTGCACCGTTGCCTTTACCGAAGAGCCAGAGGATATTTCCCCCGCAAGAATTTCTTCGGTTGAAATTTCATCGGGAGAAAGCGCGATGGAATCGAAGCGGAAACTGGTATATGAAAGGCCGAAACCAAAGGGGTAAAGCGGCTTTTCCGTCATGTAACGGTAGGTGCGGCCTTTCATTGAGTAGTCCTCGAAGGGCGGGAGCTGGCCTGTGGAGGCGGGGAAGGTGATGGGTAGTTTCCCGGAGGGGATCACGTCGCCAAAGATGATGTCTGCCACGGCCTTGCCCCCCTGCTCGCCAGGGTACCATGCGAAGATGACCGCGTCGGCTATATCCGGGGGGATGGCTATGGGGCTGCCGCCCGTGAGTACCAGGATTACCGGTTTGCCGTAGTCTTTTAGGAGATAAAGGTACTCAAGCTGCCAGGGCGGAAGCTCTATCGTGTCCCTGTCGCCATTTGAGTCCGATGCTATGGAGTCGCTTTCTTCCCCTTCAATGCAGCCGTCCAACCCCATGACCGCGATGATGAGGTCCGTTTCCGCCCCGGTGAAGAACCCGGTTTGCGAGCCGAACTGGGAATGGCAATTTTCCCGGTACTGGAGGCAGCCGGGCCGGTACTCAAGGCTGATGGCATATTTATCTTGAATCTTTGCGCCGAGGCCTTCGAGGAAGGTGACAAATTTTGGGCTAATGCCGTAGTAATTGCCAAAAAGGGCGAGGGGGTTTGCCGCGCTCGGGCCTACCAAAGTGATCCGCCTGGCGCTGTTGCCTAGGGGCAAAAGGCCCTTGTCGTTCTTCAATAGGACAATGGATTTTTCGGCAGCCTTAAGCGCCAGTTGCCGGTGTTTTTCGCAGTTGATTACGCTGTGGCCCAGTTTGCCGTATTTGCTTTTCTCTGGCGGGTCGAACATCCCCAGTTTAAGGCGGGTTCGCAATAATCGCGCCAGGGCAGTGTCGATGGCTTCTTCGCTCGTTAGTCCTTCTTTGCATGATAAGGTCAGCATGGGGTAGGTGCAGCCGCAGTTAAGGTCGCAGCCGGCGTTCAATGCCATTGCCGCAGATTCCTCCGGCGTTTTCGTCACTTTGTGAAACTCGTGAAAATCGCGGATTGCCCAGCAGTCCGAAACCACGTGCCCTTTAAAACCCCATTTACCCCTTAGTATCCCTTTTAGTAGATATTCGCTGCCGCAGCAGGGTTCGCCAAAAGTACGGTTATACGCGCCCATAACGGATTCAACCCCCGCATCTACCAATGCCTTGAAAGCGGGAAGGTAGGTTTCAAAAAGGTCCTTTTTGGAAACAACGGCGTCAAAGGTATGACGCAGCTTTTCCGGGCCGGAGTGAACGGCAAAGTGTTTGGCGCAGGCGGCGGCCTTCATGTTTTCCCCGTCGTCGCCCTGCAAGCCCTGAACAAAGGCAACGCCGATTCTGCTGGTAAGGAAAGGATCCTCGCCGTAGCTTTCCTGGCCCCGGCCCCAGCGGGGATCGCGGAAGATGTTGATGTTAGGCGTCCAGAAAGTTAGGCCCCAATACTGGCTCCGGTTCCCGCGCTTTACTGCCTCGTTGTACTTTGCACGGGCCTCATCGGAAATCGCGTCTGCCACTTCCCTGACAAGTCCGTCGTCAAAAGTCGCCGCCAGGGCAATGGCCTGGGGAAACACCGTCGCCACGCCGGCGCGGGCAACCCCGTGAAGGCACTCGTTCCACCAGTTGTATTCCGGGATCCCCAGATGCGGGATGGCCACGCTCGAATGACTCAACTGGGATACCTTTTCTTTGAGAGTCATCTTGGAGATCAGTTCTTTTATTCTCGCTTCGTTGTCCACATTCACTCCCTTGTTTTCTCTTTTCTCTTCCTCGAAGAAGTTGTCGCCTACTGTACCGATAACCGTGTTGGGGTTACCCGATCCCTGCTCGTCCCTTGGGAACTGGAACATTACCATCCGTTGATAGAATTCAGGGCTTTCGCTCTGGGCCTGTCCAATAAACCAACTGCCCATTATGAGCATCGCGGTTTCACCCCGGTACAGCGGTGCGCGGGCCTGGCCGGAATCCCAATCAAGGCCGTTAAAGCCGGGCAGGAAGTAACCCTTGTTTACCCATTCCTGGATTTTGTCGCCGGCATAGATAAACGCCGGATCCGTTAAGGAGCCTGAGCCGTCAACCCCGTTTATGAAGGGCTGGACGCCCCCATGGCGGGTTGCGAAGAACATAAAGTACATTGAACCTGTCCACTGGGTCAGGTTCGCGAGGCTGAAGGGGGTAATGCCGTTTGCCTTGAGGGTGTCGCATACCGCCTCCATTTCCCTGATTGTGGTCGGCACACTGAGGTTGTATTTGGCGAAAATATCCTTGTCGTAGAATACCATGCAGACCGAGACGTTGGTTACGGGGACGGCCCAAATTTTTCCCTGATAGGTAGACTGGGCAATTGATGCGTCAAGGAACCTGTTTTTGTAGTTATTTGCGTTCATATAAGACGTTAGATCGGCAATTTGGTTATTTTGGACATATTCATACATGGGGCCGCCCGACCAGGAAAAGAAAACATCCGGGGGTCTGTCCGGCATTCATTGCAACCGCAAGGCGCTGCTTGTACATATCGTTCTGGATTGGAATGGCAGATCAAGAGTAGTTTTCTCATCTCTATTCCTCCAATATGTTTTAATATATCCCGTCTCAAGGCAGGATCAAACAACGTTTGAGTGTCCAAAGAATTTTATTGGACGCTGCCCGATGACAGGAACTGTATATTATAAATGCTCTTTGCAGTTATTGTTTATCCAAAGCAGAGTTTCGTCAATCATTGCAGAAAGTTCCATAAGGTCATTGGCTTGATTGCCGTTTTCATTTCCGGCTGCAAGGCTCTTGCTGTATGTAGATATCCGCTCAAGCCTATGGCAAACATCATCGTGAAATTTTTCGTGGTAGCTAGAAAGCCGCTTTACCGTATTGGCAAGGAGGATTAGCCCATTGCAAAGCTGGGGGTGGATCAGATCCTGGGCTTCGTAGACGACAAGCCCAAGGTATTCGTCGCCTGAACGCAGGTACCTCATGCACCAGTTACGGGTGGTACCGGATAAAAACTTAAGTTCCTTAAAAAAATCCTTTATGTTGATTTCACGGGCATCATCAAAGCTGTAAGTTTCTTTTTCCGCATTTTTTTTGTAAATCAGTTTTCCTTCCAAGCCAACGTCAGGGCGGGGCCTGTCAAAAACAACTAAGAAAAACAGGGGTACCTCAAGGCTAGATAAAAAAGCACCCAATGGCTTCCACATTTCTTCGTAGGTGTATATCGATGTCAGGCTCTTCCCCAAAGCGCTTAGGTACCTTAAATGATATATAGCACGGTATTGGGCAAGGTTGGCGGCCTTTTGCTCAGGTTTTAGGGGACAGCCGCAGGAATTACGGACGACAAGTTTTGCGTCAGCCGTGATGGAACTGGGCACTTCCTTGCCCTGGATAATGTCAACAAGGGTACGCACCCCCAGCCTGCCAAGTTCGTCCAGGGGCTGCCGGACTGTTGTCAGGGCCGGTATTTCTAGTCCAGACTGGCTGATATCGTCGAACCCCGTTACGGGGCATTTGTTCCAGCGGGGGTCATCCTGTACTAAAAGCACATTGCGGGCCCCCATCGCCATGGCGTCGTTAGCGGCAACGATTACATCTGGCGGATCGTCCGGATGCTGGTTCATGTATTCACGGACAATTTCCATGCCTGAGATTTCTAGAAAATTGCCATTTATCACCGTCCCCTGCAAAAGCGGGTTGGCTTCGCGGTGCTTTTCGATGGCTTCCCTGAATATATTTTCCCGGAGAACGTTGTCAGGATGCTCTGCCGGTCCACCGATAAAAAGAGGTTTTTTATACTGATGCAACATTATCAGGTGATTCATTAAGTCGTGCATGGGTTTTTCGGAATTGACCAGTATGGAAGGATAATCAAAAAAGCCATCCCCCACAGAAACAAAAGGGGTGCCTTTAAACATGCCTCTAAGCTGTTCCTCGTATTCATGGTTTGAGCGGTCAAAGAGCACGGAAGATAAAAATAAAATCCCGTCCGCCCCAATTATATTCCTGGACGGGAAAAGATCATTTGCATCATTTTCCCCCGCAGGCGGCTTTGTGGGCAGCGATTCTCCCTGGACACAGACAAGTTCCACATCCAAAGCGGCAGCTTCGTTTTTAATTCCTTTATAAACAGAGAGCTGGTATTCTTCATCAAGATTATTTAGAAAAAGTCCTATTCTCATATTTCTAATATACCATGCTTTTGGGTAAAAAGGCTATAGGTTTTCCAGTTGACAATGTATAAAAGCAGGTATACCATCAAACAAATTGCCAGGTAGCTTTCTTATGAAAGATTAGGGTTTTAAAAATATGAGCGCAGAATCAGAGCCAAAAGAGGTGTTCATCAGCCATTCCTCAAAGGATGCAGATAAAGCTAAAGAAATTTGCTGTATTCTTGAAGAAAAAGATGTAAGGTGCTGGATGGCACCCCGTGATGTTCCTGCTGGTGGTAGCTATGGAAAAGAGATTATGAAGGCAATTCGAGGCTGCAACATCTTTTTGCTTTTGGTGTCCCAAAATGCCAATGTTTCGGAGCATGTAACCACTGAAATTGAAATAGCATTCGATGCTAAAAAAGTGATAATACCGTTCATGCTTGAAGATGTTATATATCCTGAAGAAATCGAATATTTTCTTAGAAGAAAGCAACGGATTGATGCCTTTAAAAGTTTTGAAGACAGTTTGAATAATTTAGTGAAAGCAATTGGTATTCATGTCAAATCTATTGATGGGGAAAAACTACCAACCGCTAGTCCCGCTGTTATGCCAACTCAAGCCCCCTCAGCAAAAGGGCCGGGATCAGTAGCCGTTACTGACGAAAACCTGGCTGATGAAGCCTCTTCTTTGGAAAGTTATTGGTTTATTGATATGATCGACTATTATAATATATGTGTTGACTATAAGGCGAGCATAAAAACCCTAACAATGGTGGGAGAATGACCATGGATAGCTTTGATTTATTATCGTTAAATATTCGTTCAGCTTTTCGGCTGCTAATGCATTACACTGACCGGATTGTTTTTTTGATGAATCATATTAGCAATAAATTTAAACTTCCCCCCTTTTATGATAATTCGCCTTTTTATCAGCCAGTCCTCCATAATAAAAATAATTTAAGAAATTACAGAGATGGTGCTATGAATTTTTTGCCACTGTTTTTCCATGTATTTCATTTTAGGAACGAAGATGAAAAAGTCCAGCTTTCAATATTTATACTAAGCGATACCGGCGCGTTTAAGGATACTAAGTGGGATTGGAACGGTGCAGTTGATTCTTTTACAGATCTTGAATCATCAAAAACCAGAATACTATTTGGAATTACCAATGCAAAAGGATGGAATGGGGATAACATTGTATATGACTATCATGGTGATTTCATTAAAGACGAACTCATAATTACACATGAAGAGAAGACAATGGTATTTAAATCCTTTGAACTGAAAGATTTTAAAGATGAAAAAACCACAAACGGCACATTAAAAAATTTTGTTGAATACGCAAAAAGCAAGGGAATTGCACATATTGAGTATGTAGAATAAAGAACGGAAGATGAAATTTTTCGAAAAAGTATCCCGTACTGTTGATCGTATTATTTCCGGCAGTATGGGAAAGAAGCTCCTTTTTTTTATTGTAATTGTAGTTTTTGTTTTCGTAGCATTGTTTGCCTTAAGAACCATCATATTTTCCTCCTCAACGGAAGGTAGCCCTGATTCCAGGTTTTGGGCCATGGTTCAGACTTTTATTAATTATGGTAGCGGATACAATCAGCCAAGTAATTTTGAGCGGATATTTGTGCTGGTAACAAACCTGTTTGGCATGGTTCTTTTTACAGGGATATTAATCGCGCTTCTTTCAAATACCGTCTATCAAAGAATTGACAACATTAAAAATGGCGAGGTTTACTACAATTTCAACAATCATAATATAATTATCGGTTATGAACATATCTGCCACGGCCTTGTCCAACAGTTGGCTGAACAGGGCGAGGTTGTACTGCAGACATCAAAGGATGTCCAAGGGATACGCCTAAAAATTTATTCCGGAATAAAAGATAAACTTAAAAAAAACATTGTTATTGTCAACGGAAACAGGGTTTCCCGTGACGATATAGAAAAGTTAAACATTGGAAAAGCCAAGCAGGTTTTTTTGCTGGGGGAAATAGGAGAAGATGACCACGATTCGAGAAACATCGAATGTCTTGGCATCATTAATGATTTCGCCATAGCGGCAAAAAAGAACATCCGCTGCCATGTTCTTTTTTACGATCACTTGACATTCGCGGCTTTTCAACGGAATGAAATTCCAGGTATTCGCGATTACCTGGATTTTGTGCCTTTTAATTTTGAAGATATGTGGGCGCAAAAAATATTTTGTAATAATTCCTACAATAACGGGGAAGTTAAGTATAGGCCTCTTGATCATGAGCCAATTGGCGCAGATTCAAGCAAAAGGGTTCACCTAATAATACTGGGAATGTCAAAAATGGGTGTTGCCCTTGGACTACAGGCTGCGCAGCTTTGCCACTTTCCCAATTTTGTCACCAAAGGGATAAAGACCCGTATAACATTTATTGATATTGAAGCAGAACGGGAAATGAACCTCCTAAAAAACAGGCTACGCAATTTTTTTGCTGAGATTGATTATTCTTTTAAAGATTTTGATCATCCGCAATTGGATATTCCCATACAGAATAAAAAAACATTTACCGATATTGAGTTTGAATTTATCAGCGATCATTTTGAGGATGACGCGGTCCAGCACTATCTTGAGGAAGCAGCCAAAGACGACGATAGTTTTCTCACGGTTGCCATCACGGATCCCGACTCTTCCGCTGCCCTGGCAGTTGCCCTTTGCCTGCCCCAGGCTGTTTACGGCAAAGCAAGCGTATTGATCAGGCAGGCATATACCAGTGCCATTGTTTCATTGCTATCAAGAAGGGATAAAGATTCAAATTGCGAGTACAAAAACCTAAGGCCATACGGGATGCTATACAACTGTTACGATGTAAAGGAATCCGATGACCTTTTACCGATGATGATTAAGTATACCTATGATAACACAACGGAGGAAAACACCTTTAAGGAATTCCCGGTTGAAAAAATCCGAAATTACTGGAGAGATAACTGGCAGGTGGGTGACAATCTTTCAGCCCTTAAGGCATCGTGCCGGTATTCCGCGAATTCTATCTGGGTAAAACAGCGGTCCCTGGACATAAAGGAAGGCAGTGTGCTTAACATAGCCCAAATAAACCTTGCGGCCAGAATTGAGCATAATCGCTGGGTAATGGAAAAACTCCTCCTTAATTTTCGCGCCCCAACACCCGAAGAAGCCGAAGAAATTGCGAATGATAAAGAAAAACGCAAATACTATAAAGCCCTTTTTATACACCCCGATATAAAAGCATACCAGGCGCTTGATATGGACGCTAAAGGGGTCGACGTTAAGCTGTACGACATTAATATCTGCAATGCCATTCCATTCATGATTAAAGCCTACCGGGAGTTTAATTCCTTGGGAGTATAATTCCCCTTCACAAATGACGAAAAATGTGATACCTTAAACAAAATTCGAAAAAAAGATAAAAAAAGTTAAAAAACCGATGAAAAATCGAAGCATACTGCATCCTCGTGCAGTATAGGGGAGGGGAGATAATTATGGCAAAGTCAACAGAATCCGAAAAAACCAGAGGAAATCCTATGGCCTCTGCGGAAGAAAAGGAAAAGGCTCT
>JGI24702J35022_10002865_pt1 | contig 10443 bp, 3 predicted proteins | sample TergutTh196P4_FD_35022 | JGI IMG/M metagenome (IMG submission 35022)
GGAAAACGCTGCGGCGTTTTCCACATTCCAACCGCCTCTACTACGACTACCGCAAATTCAGGATTCCTTTTCTGGGGCCACATCATTTGACAACGCAGAAAACTCCTCAAAAATTATTTAAAAAAGGGCTTTACAAATATTCCACAATATGGTACAATGCTACGTAAGGTACGGAAGACAGTACGCCTGTACATAATTACAGTGAACCGGCGTGCGCTTTTGTTTCTTGTTTAGGGCAACACCAGCCGCCGTGCAAAGTGAACTGGTGTTGCCTGCTTTTCCCTCTGCCTTGCAGGGGGGTTCTTCATTTTATCACAGGAGCAGCGCGAAGAAAAGAAATCCATGGGAGCGCAAAAATTTTTTGGACATAATCAAAACCGAGATGAATCCGTACAAATGTGCGACTAAATAGTTTATCACAGGAGCGCTCCAATTGCAATATGTTTCTTTCATTTTTTTGGTAAAATTTTTGTAACCAGTGCGCTGGACGGCAGCAGCCGAAGAAGAAGAATGGGCGGACGCTTGAACGAGCCAAGTCGGAAATATAGGCGCAAAGTCCCATGAGCCGAGCGACACCTGGGTATGGTCTATGGAATAAGCCAAATCAAGTTCGCCAATATCGCCACTTATTTGTATTGGCGATGTGGTGAACTTGATCCAGGATATGGAACGGTCTTGCAAGGAGAACAGCGTTCCTATAGGGGGGTACCGCAAAACTTTTCCGCGCGTTTTGAGGTAGGGGTCAAGCTCAATAAACCGCTATATACTTAGCTTTCCCAGGGGGTACCGCAAAACCGCAAAAAAAAATGCGGGAAAGCCTTTAGGTTTTTCACGGCTTTGTCATTCTTAAAATAAAGTTGGCACAATTGTTGCTATTTTGGGAAAGATATGATAGAATAAAGGCAACACATTAAAGGAGGCCGCTATGATTACGACAGCCCAATTGAAGTCGCTCAAGCAAAATGACATCAGCGCTGACGCGGAGAAAACAAAGGCGCGTGCGGAGCAACTATGGAAAGCGCAAAAAAACGCGACAAAAAATGATTTGGTGGCTTTTGCGGGCTGTTCCCCTGCCACAGTCCACAGGATTTATAGGACCGGCAGCATCCACATAAAGCTGGCCCTGGCCTTCGGCCAGGTGCTGAATGTCAATCCCTATTATTTGACCGGCGAAGCGGACGAGCCCGGCGAGTTCACCGAGGCACTGTTGCTACAACTGCTGGAGCAGCATGGCTACAAACAGCTGGCCGAGGAAATCGCGCCACCCGCGCCCGCTGCTGAGGAAGCTGTGAAGCCCAAGCGGAAATATACACGCAAGGCCAAGCCGGTGATCGAAGAGGCGGCCCCGGAGCCGGAGCCGGAAGCAGAGGAAGCCCCGGAACCCGAACCCGAACCAGAGTCCATCCCCGTGGCGATTGAGGAGCCCGCGCCTGGCGCGGACATTGACCTCCCCGAGGAGGACTTGCAGGCTCTGCTGCACACGCTGGTTATTCTGGATCGCGCGGGCATTGCGTCGGCGAAGGAGAAGCTGGCGCGGGTGAAGGGAATCTTAGTTTCGTAGTAAAATTGCAACAGTCCCGGCAGTTCACACACTGTCGGGACTGTTTGTTTGGTTATTGCCCCCGCCGCCTTGGAGAGGGAGGCGGGGGCTTCGCGTTTACAGTTTTATTGCGCCGGGGGTGCTACTTCACAAACCACATCCAAATCCACCCGAAGCATACGATGAACAAAATCCAGTTCAAGAAATTTGAATCGTACTTGGTGGAGAAGATTTTCTTCGCTGCGTCCTTATACGTTGCCGTGACCGTTGCGTTCTTGGCGGGCATGGTGAATGTCGTGCTGGTGTTGCTCGCATTGGCGAAGGTTACGCCATCCGATGCAGTCCATTTGTCAAACACCTTGCCGGAGGGGGCGGCGTTAGCCGCTATGGTTACGGTTACGCCCTGTGCGAAGTTCCCGCCGCCTGTTCCGCTATTAACGGTGACAGAAAAGTAAACAGGTGCAAGTGTCAAACCGTCAATTGCTGCTCTCACTGCCGCTGTCGCATTGTCAATATCAGTCTGCGTTGAATACGTGTCATCAAGGGCGTAGATGAGTTCGTTTGCGTTGAATGCGTTATTCATCGCTGTTTGCAGGGCTGTCCACGAAGCCTCTGTATACTTGCCGTCATTCTCTTCACCCAGATCCAATGCTTCCAACAAAGCGTCATTGAGCACGGTATTATCCGCGTCCTGACGCCAGATTGCATGGAGCGTCAGCGAAGCATCGTCTTCGTAGAGATACTCTTCAAATGGCTCATATACCACATTGCCGCCATTGCTTATCGCCCATCCGAGGAAGGTGAAACCTTCTTTGTATGGAATCTCCGTTGACAATTCAATCGGCATATCCTCATACTTAATGTGTTGCTCTGGTATTTCCTCTGCGCCGGGGGCAGAATAAGCGATTGTGTACTTATCAAGCCACACAGCCTTTAGGGTGAGGCTTTCTTCGATAGTGATTGTCTGCTCAGGCGAAACTGGTTCTCCACTCGGTGTCGCCCAGTATTTGAATATTTCATCCTCTTTTTCGATATAGTCCGCTACAACACACTCGACGGATTCCACTGCGCTCAGATCAGCACTGTTGACTTGCTGCGTTACACTGACAGGCGCAACAGGTGTACCGCCGTCTGAATCATAGCTGAGTGTCAGTTCGCGTTCATAGAGCCCATAGAACGAGTGCCCATCCAAGGAAACTAAGAAGCCATCGGGCTGTGGTTCTATGCCCGGTTCTTCATCGCCAGATTCAGGGGCGTCTGTCAATGCGTCGTCCAAATCAGCAGGTTCTACACCGGGATTGGCGGGAACAACTGGATCACCCGGATCAACTGGTTCCTCGTATTCATCCACAATCTCAACCGGGAGCGCAATATTCGCCAAATCCAGTTCCGGCCCGGCAATCCAGCCGACGCCATTCCAACCAGCGTAATTGCGCTGCACTGGCGCTGAGGGGATAGTGACTTCTGTTTGGTTGTTGTAGAAGGGTACATTGACAACCTGCACACCAGCGGCGTCCGTGAAGGTCGTTGGAACGGTTTTGCTGAATATAGCGAAAAGTGTAATGTTGCTCGAAGCAACGGTCAGGTTAGTTAGCTTGGTGGTGGCGTCCTTGTTCGTGTTCCAGCCCACAAACACATAGCCGTCTTTTTCAGCAGTCGGGGTCAAATCCACAGTAGCGCCTGTACCAAGGCCCGATGCAGAATCTGCTGTTGCGCTTGTGCCGCCATTCGTAGCAAAGTCATAGTTGACGGTGTATGTGGATGGGGCAGACGCTGTGCACCAGACAGCGTATAAAGTCATGCCTGCATTGAAAGTATAGGTGTTACCGGGGACATACTGTACGGTTCCCTTGTTAATGTCGCTCTTTTGGGTAGACCAGCCCGTGAAGATATAGCCAGGGCGTGTTGGCAGATCAAGCGTTGTCAGGCGCATGGGCGTGGTTGTCACTGCCACCGAAGCGGGAACGCCAATACCGCCGTTCGCGTCATACGTTATACTGAAGTCCACACGGGTTAGCTTGAAGCGTTGCGCGGTTGTACCGTTATCAACGTATTGCTGCAACCCAGTGGCATGGGCTGTGCCGTTGCCCTTCACATCAAGAACGCCGCCGGTTTGCTGGTTGACAAGTTTATATTGTCCATTTTCAGTGGAGATCACATACCACCGCTGAGCGGAGTTCGTGTAGGCGATGGCTTCGGCCCCATTCCACAGCCAAGCGCCACGCACATCCATGTACAGGGAAGTGTTCGCATAATTGTGAATTCGATATGTTCCATCGCTTTGCCTCTGGAAATACCAGTATTGATCAGCATAATATCCGCCCGTTGAAGGAGTTCCGCAAATATAAAGCTGGCCATTTTCAGTGCTGGGGTAGTTGGAGTAGAGACCTTTTGTTTTTGCGTAAGAAGCACTTTGACTGATATACATCCCACTGCCTACGCCCTGGATAGTATACCAACCGTCCGCAATGTCAGCCGAGGCACCATAGACAGCCTTCGTTTCGGCTTCGATTTTAAAACGTTCCCACGTCAGGTTACCGGCAGTGGCATCCGGCTGCGTGGTAGTGTATCGGAGAGCTTTTGTTCCGTTGTCAACGGCAACGTAGTTCCCGGAGGACATACGGAGATAGTAATAGCCGTTTGAAGTGTTGCGGTAGATATGGAACTGTGACCCCGCGCCCGCAGAGGAGGCGGATGCTGCGGACGTGGCACTCCCGACAACGAGATATTTGCCACTCGCAACGCTTTGCAGCGCAACGTTGTTGCCGGATTGAACCACCTTCCATCGCTCATAGGAGCCTTTGTTATTGCCAGAACCTATTACGTTGCCGGCTCCACTTGGGCTTGAATTCTGAACTAGGCAATTGCTAATCACATTTGTCAAATAGATGGTCTTGCCGTAGCTCCCGTTCGCGAAAGAACTCGTTAAGTCCTCAAAGCCAGGTGCAGGGGTTGGATAGGCAGGGTTCACTCGAATAGTAACCGTGTTAGAGCGATTTGTGCTGAACCCTGCGCTGTTGTGGGAATAAACATAAAATGTATAAATACCCGGTAGGTTGCCAGTTGTCGCATGGCTGTATGTTAATGAATTCTTGTCGCCATTTAGATTTGTTACAGTCCGCTCAGCTTGAAATTTACCTGTCTTGATATCATAATCCTGTTTGTTTACATTGACTCTATAGTAATCCGCACCACTAATCTTGTTCCAGCTCAGCTTCATTGCATTCCCTTGTTGTTGTACTGCCGGCGTTTCGAGTTTTAATGTCGGAGGGTTGGGGCGAGTAACGCTTGAGGATGTGTTAGCACTACAGTAGTATTCTGGGTTTGCAAGAGTATAGCTACTAAAGTATGTGCTCTTTGTTGTGTTTGTTCTGATTTCAAAATGTAGATGCGGCCCTGTAACGTTTCCAGTTTGTCCAGATTCTCCGAGTTTTGTTGATTGCGTAACCTGTTGGCCTTCAACAACACTTTTCTTGCTCAAGTGAGCGTATAAGCTAAAAACACCTCCACCATGGTCGACAACCAAGTAACTCCCGTACCCTTTAGTAGCGCCTTCATTTTTCGACATAGCCACTTTACCGGCTTTCGTGGGGTAAACAGGCGTTCCCACAGCCGCAGCCAAATCAGTCCCTTTATGAGATGTACTTGCTCCAACGGTGGGGGCTGTTCTTGGCCCCATACTTGATGTTACTCTAATTGATCCTTTCAAGGGCCACTGATAACCAGCAACAGCAGCCAACGAAGAAATCATCCCCGCCAATGCCCCTGTGGCAACTAACAGTGCAACCAAGAGCAGTGAGAGCAGACGACGAGAAAGCGAGGCGATAAGGGGGTTGCGAGATGATGTTGACATGGTGATATTCCTTTCTTAATTGGGTTTTGGTTTTGTGGCTTACATCCAAATCCAGCCGAAGCAGAAAATAATCAGCAGCCATTGCCAGAACGTGGGCTGCACCTTCACGTTGAAGGAGACGGAACCCGCGCTATTGGAGGCCGTTATTACTGCCGAGCCGGTTTTGATGAAGTTCTTCATGCTGGCGATCTTGCCTGTCGCTTGATCGACGGAAACATAACTGTTGCCGCCGCTCCAAGTAATGTTTTCGCCGGTTACCGTAAGTTGTGCGCTGCCCTTGTATTCGAGAGAAACGCTGGTGGAGCCGTTGGCTGTTGGCTTCGTGATGGTTTTGGGCTTCAGAATGTTGTCGCTATATCCAGCGCCGCCATAAACGCCAAGTTCACCAGAAGCCTTTTTTACCAAGAGCGAATCGTAGGCGCTGTTGAAGTAGCAGTCGTCAATCTTGGTTACATCACTTGTTATCTGCACGCGCAAATCCTGATTCGCGGAGCCACTGACAACCGCACCTTGTCCTTCTAGTTTACTAAGGCCAACTTGTCCATTTGCTGAGCCAGAAACTTTGACCAAATCCATAGAGCCATTGTTGACACCGAGCGCGGCAGTGAAAGGAAACTGCTCGGAACCGTTCACGCTGATACCCTGATTTTTGTCTAACGTTGCTGATGCGTCAGCACCTATCACCTCGACAGCAGCGTAAAACCCATTGGACAAAATTTGCGCTCGAAATCCTTCTGTTCCGTTGATTGTGAATTTATCGCTATCAGCAACCTCAAAAACAATTTGACCGGGAGCGCCGTTTCCGTCCGTTGTCTCATTGGCAATCAAATCCTTTCGAATCACATTCATATTGCCACTAATTTGCTGCGTATTAGCGTTATACGTTAAAGTCTGGCCTGATGCGTTTGTTATAGTTGTGATGCCTGCGGAGGATAATCTGATTTGGGGATTTGGAACGCTTGAGGTTGAAAAAGCACCGTTACTAGCTTTGTGCCCGGAACTGTCCACTTTGAAATTGCTGAATTCAGTAAAATCAGTTGTTGCTTGGAAAGCCCTTACTATTTCTTCTGTCTTCCCGTAAACAGTAAAATTTGATGGATTGAGCACAACATAAGTATCTTGATTTGGCTCTGAATAACGGTTGTCATAAGCTATAAGTGTACAATTTCCGTCATCGTCAACGCCTCCATAGCCCGTGATTACAATTGTGTGAGGGTTTCCTCCAACAGGCAGATAGGTGAAAAGAATTGGTAAAACGCCTTCTTCTGCATCTTTCATAAGTTTATTTTTAGCCGTCAACCATCCACCCTCATAGTCATAGACCAAGCCCATATGCGCAACATCGTAATTAAGCACCCCTTGTGCCAATTGATAATAATAAATCGCGTTTTTCACATTTTGATTATCGCGAGGCATTGGGACTTCTTTTAGGGAACGAGCTCCTGGAGCAAAATCCAAAAAATTGATTTGCTTGCGGTCATGCAGAATTGAAATGGCAGACATTCCAAAGCAGGCACCGGCATTCCACCCACTCATATTGCTTTCATCTATGTAATTTTTTACACCCGTATTAAGCTCTTTATGCTCTGGGTCTGGATAGCGGTCATCAACATAGCTTTTCAGCGTGATTAGATACGGATTGTTTTCTCCAAGGAATGCTGTCGTTTCTCCAACCTCAAAATCATCTTTTGTATTGGCAAACGCGAACCGCTCAAATGGTCTAACATTTATAGTCCACACAGCATTAATCACTGTGTTTTCGTTGATCGTAATCGTGTCGCCCGGCTGATATTGCCTGCCATCGGTGCTACCCTCAGCCCAAGCGATAAATGTATGGTCGGATTTGCTAATGGCCGCAGGAAGGGTAAAACTTACGCTGGTTGGAGAATCAATTGCATAGGCGTTTGTGTACTGTGTCCCTGTTTGGCTTGCGGGTGTGCTGTTTCCACCATCTGCGTTGAAGGATAGTGTGAGTGTTCGCTGGTACAGAGCGTAAAAACTTGTATCCGTTGAAATGGTAGTAGAACCACGGTCTGCAAGAGAGACGCTTGCATTAGCAGCTGTATCAGTTGCCCAGCCGCGCGAAATCCAACCGGGATAATTGGAAATGGACACCGCTTCGGCAGACGCATTGGCGTATGTGGCATTATTATATATGCGGTACATATATGAAACGCCGTATGATATTTCTCCTGGTGGAGAGTAGTCAATGAAGCTGGCACCAATCACTTTACCGTAGATTGCATACAGTGTCACATCAGACGAACCCATTAGCAAACTGGTTTGTCCCTCTGCGCTGGTTGCGTCTTTTGACGTGTTCCAGCCAACAAATGTCCAATCCGCTTTTGTTGCGGTCGGTGTCAGATCAATGGCTTGGCCTTCCTCGACTATATCGGTTTGTTTTGTCGCGCTTGTGCCGCCGTTGTAGTTGTAGTTATAGGTGACGGTGTGGGTTAATGGCGGTAGCTCTTCAAAGATGGCCCTAACCGTGACTGCGTTAGCAGGCATGAAAAATGTGGTGCTCGCACTGTTTGTGCTGGCAAGCGCTGCGCCTCCGCTGATCATCTGCCATTCCTTGAAGCGGTAACCATTGCTCGGCGTGGCCGTCAGGATAATTTCCGTTCCTGCTATTGCGCTGGTCGGATTGGCACCGGCCGTGCCATAGCCGTCATTCTGCACAGTGACGGCATAAATAATCGGCTCGAAAACCGCCTTGATTGTCACATCCTGCATTGGCATAATGAATTTATCACTTGTGATAGATATGCCACCGCTGATGACCTGCCACTCTTTAAAAAGGTAGCCAGTATTAGGTATGGCTGTCAAGTTTATTTCCGTTCCCGCCGTCGCGCTGTTTGGACTTGCGTTGGCCGTGCCATGGCCGTCATTTTCCATGTTGATGGCAAAGGTACTCGGTGGCAACGGTTCGAATATCGCCTTGATCGTAACAGCCTGCGTGGGCATGATGAATTTGCTGTTTGTAACTGTCACGCCGCCACTGACGACCTGCCACTCTTTGAAGCGATAGTCGCTATCAGGAGTGGCCGTCAGGGTGATTTCCGTTCCCGCCGCCGCGCTGGCCAAACTGGCGCTGGCTGTGCCATGGCCGTCATTCTGCACGGTGATGGGGTAGAGATCAGGCACCCACACCGCATGCAGTGTCATTGTTGTCCCATTTGTATCTGCACAGTTAAAGTTGCTCGCGTTCGTCAACGCGTTAACCGCGTAGGCTGCATTTTTGTTATAATGCTGGGCATTGGGTGTACCCGCGTTCCGGCTCCAACCCGCCAGCGTATAGCCCGTTCTCGAAAGTTCGTTGCCGTTTGACAATGTTACGTTCTGATCATAGGCCACAGATTGATCGCCTATTGTGCCGTTGCCGCCGTTGGCGTTATACTTGATGATATATGTGTTAGCTGTCCATTGGGCGGTGAGCGTTGTTTGTTCGTTAGCACCATAATTTGCACCGGGGGAATATGTCGAGCCATTTGATGCTTTCCAATTTGCAAATGAGTATCCAGTTCTCCACGGTTTTTCGGAGCGAAGTGTCAGCATTACATCTTTGTATTTGGTTTGCGCGGAAGGCGCGTCGTTCCCGCCATTGGCGTTATATGTAATAGGATATTCTTCTGCCTCAATCTGAAACCAGCCCCACTGGTTTTCAGATTCTCTCATAACTCCGGCAGCGTTTTTCGCATATGCTTTTACCAGAAAAAATCCTGATGGAAGAGCGTCGTTGAGCGGCCACGACCAATTTGAACCGCCGATGCCCTCTTCATTTGTCCAGAATCGGCTAAAGTGAAGGGTCGAAAAATCTACCCCATTCCAGGAGTACACGTTAAATCCAGCTTCAACGACCAAAGGCGCCCCCTGTTGAACAGAGAGACCTAATCTGTAGTTTATTTTATTGTTGTCGATAATTTCCCCATCAAGCGTTTGAATCGTAAAAGGAACATCTGTCCATTGCGCATAAATAGTCTGGTTGCCCGTCATAGTCGTGCCGCTGGTCACTTGTGTGCCGCCGCTAGTCGCCGTGAACCAGCCTTTGAAGAAGAAATTCGTCCTGGTCGGGGTCGGCAGTGTCCCCATGGTTGGATTCGTCCATTGGGCATAAATAGTTTCCGACTGTGTGGGGGTGTAACTCGCACCTGCGTTCGCGCGTTTTGTGCCACCGCTCGCCGCTGTATACCAGCCGTTGGCTGTGCAAGATACGCTTTTGCTGGAGGGAGATACTACATTGCCGCCGTTTACATTATAGGTGAGTATATAGCTCTTTGTCGGCGTGGGCGTGGTCACGCTGCTTCCAACATTGACGGTTGCACTTGATGGAGACACACTGCCGCCGTTGGCATTATAGGTCACCCCATAGGTCAGCAATGGCAAGCTCGTAACGGTGAAATTCCTGTTAATCAAGCCAGAGCTGCTGAAGTCCGGTGACGTTACGGTAAAGTTTCCGGACTGGCTCGCATTGCCAGTGGTCGATGAGCAAGTGACCGAAAAAGTATAGGTTTTCGTTGCTTGGGACGATTGATACCAAGTGGAGTTTTTAGTCTTTATGGTTACATTCGTCGACGTGCCACCGACGGTAACCTTGCCATTCAATGCGCCTGTCAACAAATAGCCACCATTGCTCAGTGTGGCCTCTAGGGTGAAGTCGTACTTCATCTGAGAATTGTTCGGCCTGCTCCTGGTATATGTCAGGGTGTAGGTGACAGAGGGGGAACTCCCTGCAACTACACCCGAAAATGCGGTTTCAGCCGCAGCAGGCATCATTAAAATAGGAAGCATCGCGAACACGATGAGCATTGTCAAGAGAACCGAAAGAACACGCCTTATCCATTTTGTTTTCATCTGAAATCCCCTCTTGATGATTGTTATTTATGTTCAGCTCGAAAGCCAAAACCCGCCGTAGACGCGAAAAGGACTTCTATCAAATACTCTACTTTTTGATATAGCAATCCAACTTGACAATCGAACAATTCCGTGATATAATAAAGATATGGCATATAGAAAAGACTTCAAACAACTGGTGTTAAAATACCGCAGAAAC
>JGI24702J35022_10002866_pt1 | contig 10442 bp, 6 predicted proteins | sample TergutTh196P4_FD_35022 | JGI IMG/M metagenome (IMG submission 35022)
TGTCAGTATCGGCCACATTGCGCAGGGTAAATATGCGCATTGAGTGTGCGTCAATATTGGGCGGTTTGATGGGCGCGCCTCCGGGGGCTAAAATCAGCTTGTCATAACATTCGTTATATATTTCGCCTGTCTGGTTATTTTTCACCGCAACTGTTTTTGTTTTAGGATCAATAGACAGTACTTCGCTTTGAATTCTTACATCAACATTAAAGCGCTGGCGGAAACTTTCGGGGGTTTGCAGCAGCAGTGCCTCACGGTCAGGTATCACTCCTCCGATAAAATAAGGCAGGCCGCAGTTGGCAAAAGAAATGTGTTCCCCGCGTTCAAATATTATTATTTCTGAATTTTCATCCAGCCTGCGAAGACGTGCTGCTGCTGTTGCTCCGCCCGCTACTCCGCCAACGATTAAAATTTTTTTCATAAATTTTTATGCAATACCGCTCAATTTGCTGTCAGTTGGGAAGGGATTGTTGAACACCCTTGTTATAAGTTCATTGTCAAGGGTTAAAAGCAGGCCTTTATCATCGCCAATCATTTTAATTTTACTTAAAATTTCTTCTGCATTGGCTTCTTCTTCAACCTGCTCATTCACATACCACATTATAAATTGATAGCAGGCGTGGTCGTTTTCCTGCATAGCAAGAGTTGCAATATTGTTTATGCTTTCCGTTACTTTTTGCTCATGGGCAAGAACTTTTTCAAAAACATCTTCAACTCCGGTAAATGAAATCGGCGGCTGTGCTATTGACGCAAAATACGGAATTACACCTCGATCAAGAATATACTGGTATATGTGAATACCGTGAGCCATTTCTTCCTTTGCCTGAACAAACAGCCAGTTAGCAAACCCTTTTAAAGCGGCATTTTCCGCAAAAGCCGACATGGAATGATACAGATATGCCGAATAATATTCTGCATTCACCTGATCACTTAATGCTTTGGTTAATTTTTCATTTAACATAATATCTTCTCCTCTCTGAAAATTTCTTTGTTTTAATCAATAGCAGACTTACGGTAACACCTACGCCCACTATTTCAAGTATAACATAAATTAATACCGTTTGCACAAGTGTCACTGAAATAAAGTATTATGGCGAGGCTCTTGCAAAACTCTTGAAAAAAATGAATCTTATAAAGCGTTTGTAAATGGTAACAATTAGGCATAGTATAAAAAGCCAGCACAAGGTGATGAATCGCATAAAACTCTGTAACAACTCACCGCCTTTCGGCGGATAGTGTTTCACTGGTCTATGGCGATCGCTTCGCTCACTCCCACTCCATGTTCCACCTGCACTTTTTTACAGTAACTGTATTCATTCGGAAGGGGGGGATTTGAACCCCCGACATCGAGTTCCCAAAACTCGTGGCTTAACCACTGGCCTACCCTCCGGATTGAGTAATAATTAAATATAATGAACCTCTAAAACCCAATTGAGATTTTTAGAGGTTCCTTGGAGAAAATTGTTAACTCCTTGCTACATAAGAAATTATAATATTCTCTATAAGGTATGAAAAATCCTAATAATTTTACACAACTTCATAATTCCTGGACAAATTTTGAAAAAATATCGAAGAGAATAATGTCCAATTTTGGTTTTTTTAAAATAAATTCTTCTTCCATCATTTTTATAGCTTCATCCGGAGTCATGGCTTTTCGGTATTTTCTGTTAGGATCAGTAAGGCTGTCAAATACATCTATTATTTCCAGCATTTTTGCCGGAAAAAAGGAAAGCGACTCACAGTCAATTACCGATTCTTTTTCAAAACAAATACAGGAATTTTGTCCTGCCATAGGGTTGCTTTTTTTGTACTGCTCAAGGTAAGAACGGAAATATCCATAACCTGAAGGGTCTCCGTAATATTCGTGATGATATCCTGCAATAAGACCAGCATCCCGCGGGTAATTTGTTTTATTCATAATTGACGTATAACCCACTTTAACATGTTCTACAACAATTTCTCGGTTATATGCTGATTCGCCTTCATGATACTCAACTGCCGCTGCTTTTCCAATATCGTGAATTAAAAAACCCACTGCCCAATTAAAAAAATCGTTTTCTGGAATTGCCCTCATTCCTCCTAAAAATACTTTTTCTAAAGTTATAACATCCGGATGAACATTGGGCAGCAGAGATCGATAAAAATCCTTGTATTTTTTTTCAAAAGAAATTCTTAATTTGGAAATAGTGTGAGAAGTAGACACCAATTTATTATAATAAGAAAGAAAGGCAAGCCCGTTAACATATACGCGGATCATATGCTGAATAATGGTGCCATTGGACTTTGCAACCAGTGATTGAATTAATTCATCATTAAAAATGTCAGCCGATACCAATTGGGTTGAAGATTTTACTAAATCGCGGGTAGAATCGACAAGATTCTGTGTCTGTTTTTTTGCCTCGTCGTTTGAAAGGTTCATTGCATTCATCAAAGCTACATGATTATGCAGAACTGTATCCCTTGTCGTATCAACTAACGCTTCCGATATTTGTTCTTTATCCCCTGGTTTCTGGGAAATCAATACATCCAGCCGTTTTTTATTATCATTAATGTTCTCCAGCCTTTCCGTTTCTGACATTAATGCAATTGTTTTATACTCTTTGTCAAATTCTTTTTCGGCAAGGTCAATTAATTCGGCATGGTTATCTGTTTTTTCAGGGACAAACTGAATATTGATATTCTTTTCATCTAGTTTTTGATGTTCTTGTTTTATTTTATTATAATCTTCGATGTTAAGCATATATTCCCAGGATTCATTTTGCAGCCAGAATTTATTATTATTGCCATGCAAAACCTTAAAAGAGACATACTTTTTATTTTTATTCTGCAAGTTCATGCAAACAACAGAAACATCTTCCTGTAGACAAACCTTAATATAGTCATTGTTTTCTGCAACAATGTCACGTAACAAAATAACAGATTTTTTTTCTAACATAAGTGAATTATAACCGAATTTTTAATTTTTAATCAAGCGGTTTAAGGAAAATTTGAGGCTGATACGATTCGAACGTACGACCTTCAGATCCGCAATCTGATGCTCTATCCAGCTGAGCTACAACCTCTTGTCAATGACCAACCATTTTCTTATTGAAACCGTTTCGAATCCCCAATGCCTCCGGTTTATTTCAGCCTTTTTAATAAAGGATTAATTTACCGGTTTATTAATGCCGTCTCGGAGCAGGGGGGATTCGAACCCCCGGTGCCTTGCGGCACAACGGTTTTCAAGACCGCCTCCTTCAACCACTCGGACACCGCTCCAGTACTTTTCCTTCTTTAAGGAAAGCATTTTCAATAATTAAAGCCATTTTCGGAGCAGGGGGGATTCGAACCCCCGGTACCCTTTCGAGGTACAACTCCTTAGCAGGGAGCCCGATTCAACCGCTCTCGCACCGCTCCAATAAGAAAAATCTATCTTTTTTTTAAATTCATGTCAATAGGATGCATTGCATCATTCAAATACATTAGTATCCCCGTTTATCAGAGAATTCAGTGGTTTTAGACCACTAAATTCTGCAAAGTCCGACAAACTTCTAAGAGCCTTATTCCCTGCTTTTATCCCTTACCCAGCGCTGGACAATTGCATCCAAATTCATAATATTAATGGGTTTTGCCAGAAATCCCTGAAAGTTGTTGTTCAGGAACATCTGCTCGTTTCCTGCAATTGCATTGGCTGTTAGCGCTATTACCGGTATGTTCATTGCATACTTTGTCCCAATTTCACGTATCTTTCCTGTTGCTTCCACTCCGTCCATTCCGGGCATCATGTGATCCATGAACACCGTATCGTAGGCAGGTTCGCCGGCTGTAATTCTGTCTATCGCTTCCTGCCCGCTGATTACGCAGTCCACCTGCATCCGGTATTTACGCAACAGCCCGGCGGCGACATCCAGATTGGTCTGCATATCGTCTACCACCAGCACACGCGCATAACTTAAATCTGAACGAACAAACTTCCGGCTGGCTATGCGCTTGTTTTCCACATAATGGAAACTGCGCAGATTTTCCGCTGTTTCATTGCCTATTGTTTTGTCCGAGACAAAACCCTGCCGGATGCTGATACGGAAAACAGACCCTTTTCCATGTTCGCTTTCCGCAGTTATTTCTCCTCCCATCATATTTGTAAGCCGTTTGGTAATGGACAAACCCAGCCCCGTACCTTCGATATTGCGGTTTGTCCGTGTGTCTACCTGACCGTAATCGGTAAACAGTTTTTTTAGGTCTTCCTCGCGTATGCCGATGCCGGTGTCCTTTACATACACAGACATCCAAACATCCTGTCCGGCACTTTCAAGATTGCCGCCCGAACAATGTATTCCCAGCGTAACTGTTCCTTTCTGTGTATACTTGAAGGCATTGCTTAACAGGTTGTTGATTATTTGTTTAACCCGCAGGTCATCGCCAAAAAGGTGGCATGGCAGATCATCGCCAATGTCTAACATGAAGGTAACAGGCCTGTCTTCAATGCGAATCATGTTCAGGGTAATTATGTCGTTCAGCATGCTTGGCACTTCATATTCCACAGGCGTTAATTCAAGTTTTCCTGCTTCTATCTTTGAAATATCAAGGACATCGTTTATAAGCCCCAGCAAGGTATTTCCTGCTATGCTTATCTTTCGCAGGTTATCTTTCAAATGAACAGAAGGATCGTCTTCATCCAGCATTAAGTCCGTCAGTCCGACAACCACGTTCATGGGGGTACGCATTTCATGGCTCATATTTGCAAGGAATGCGGTTTTTGAATGGGAAGCTGCTTTTGCTTGTTCTTCCATCGCCTTACGTTCAGTTATGTCACGCGCTATACCGGCAATTCCAACTACTACGCCGTCTTGTTTAAGCGGGGCTAAAATTGTCTCAAAAAGGCGGGAATCACCTTTGGCTGAGGGCATAAATTCCTCAAACACAACCCTGCAGTCCTCGTTAATGACCTTTCTGTCCGCATCATCTGCCATCTTGGCAAATTCAACAGGAAATTTTAAGCCGTTCTCATTGTCTTTCCCAATGATTTCACTTTTTTCTAAACCGACATATTCTGCCATTAAATCATTGCACAGCGTATATTTTAAATCCAAATTCTTGCAGAAAACAATGTCTGGTATTGAATTAACCATTGTTTGCAGCATAGAAGTTTGAAGCGCAAGCTCTCGCTCTATCTCTTTGCGCTCGGTTATATTGCGGGATATGCCCAAAATGCCGATTACCTTTCCGTTTTGAACCAGCGGGGCTTTAATTGTTTCCAAAAACAATTCTTTATTATTTTTGTGCTTTATTATAATGCTTTCTTCAAATACAGCGGGGTGTTTGGTATCCATGACTTTTTTATCATCATCAATAAATTTCTGAGCCGTCTCCAAAGCATAATTAAAAATTTCCCTGTCGGTTTTGCCGACAATATCCTCCTCGCTGAAATTGTACATTTCCGCATAACTTATATTACATTGCATGTAACGTGAATTTAAATCCTTGCAAAACATGATGTCCGGAGACGAATTAAACATGGTTTTAAGTTTGGAACTTTCAATCTCCAGTTCGCTTGTCCGCTGCTTAACAAGCTTTTCCAGCCGTTTCCCGGTTTTGCTGCTTCTTATTGAAAAAGCGGTAACGAGAACAAGTATTATAAAAAACATAAAAGCTGCGCTAATAAGCCATGGGCGCTGCGCTTCNACTACTTTTGTGCGGTAATCGAAGGTTTTGCCTTTCCAGAAAGTTGTTATGTCTTCTACATTAATTAATTTAAATGTCTTGTCCACAATGGAACGCAAAATAACTTCATTTTTATTAAAACCAAAACCTGAATAATAGGGAGGTTTGATTATTATATCTGCTTTATAACCTGGGTTTTCATAATAATTTGACAAAGCAAGAAGCCTGTTCAGGTTAACCATAATCACATCCACTTCGCCCCGCTCCAGGCCGTTTTGCAGTTCAGTAAAATCGCTGTACTTAACAATGTTAACATGGAACGGAAACCATTCCTTGAACAGCTCTTCCATTGCCAGGCCGTTTATAAGGCCGACTTTTAGGTATATTATATCGTTAATGCTGTTATTGCGTGATTCAATTTTGGAAAGAAAAGCATAATTATCCATTAAAGCATTGGTTTCTGTCCAAATAAAATAATTTTCTCTTTCTTTTGTATGGATCAAATCAACAAATAGGGATACCTTCCCATCGGCAAGCATTTGTATCAATTCAGCCCCGGGCGTAGACTGATCGTTGGCAAGTTCAAATTTTAACCCGGTAAGTTTTGACACTTCACTTAATAAATCAAAGGAAATTCCCTGCCATTGTTTTTCATGGGTATTGTAAAATTCGTGCGGGTAAGCGTCATTTTCTGCCGCAAACAATACACGCGGCGCGCTGTGTATATAAGCCAATTCTTCTTTAGTAAACTGTTTAAACAATTTTTGCTTTTTATATTCTAGATATCCGCTGCTGTACAGTTCGGCAAGGAAAGGGTAAGCGCCGTTTTCCAGGGCTTTTTGCACTACCGATATAACGGGCTCAAGTTCCAAATTTCCGCTTGTCAAAGAAACAGGGCTGTACACAGCAGGGGAGAAGTTTTCTATAATCACGTCATTATAATTATCAAAAGCAGCTTCGCCGGAATTCACCACAATAAAGGCATCAATCTCGTTATTTTTTAACATTTGATAAATATAATCGCCTTCGGGTTTTTCAGGAACAACCATTTCATAAGAGCCAGGCGTAAGCACAGAGGCAATATCCTGAATAGCGATACTGTCCCCCAGAAGCGCATAACGCGGTATCTGCGGCAGCGTTATTTTTTCAATAGCCTGGCTGCCTTTCATCCGTACCGTAATAAGAGAGCGAAGCGCTATTGGATCGGTCATATAATAGGTCTTACGGCGTTCATCGGTGGGCCTGAAATCACCGGAAAAATCTATTTCCTTTGTTAATAACACCGTAAACAATTCGCTGTAATCAATATGCACAGGCTTAAACTGAATCCCGAAAACATGGGTAAGCCATTCACAGAATAAGGCAGTATATCCTCCAACTTCACCGGTTTCTTTTACGAATGCTTCGGTGCTTTGAACTGCTCCGTATAAAAAAACACGGTTTTCTTTTTGAAGTGTTTCGATGGCTTTAATTTCATCCTCTGTAACGCCGGGGATGTCCCGAAACGAAATATTCGCCATTAATAAACCAGCCTGCTTTTCTGAAACTTCTGCACACCCTGCCGGTAAAATTGTAATTAATACGGTAACCAGCATTAGGCATATCACATATTTAACTTTAAGCATAAAAAACTCCCATATATGTTTGCATTACGGGGATAGGGAAAACAGATAACAGGGAACAGGGGTTCTTGTCAATTTTTTAATCATGGAAGCAACACAATCTTCTTACAAACAAAAGCCCTAACCTGTTCCCTTTTTATTTTTCTTTGCTAATTGCACATTGCTATTTGTTCACTGTATCCGCTTGCGGCAGATGACTCTCTTTTTCCATCTCCAAAAGTAATGTAATTTATTGTACCATTGCCGTTGTTTTTTGACCATATATACAGATAAATTTCTTATTCTTTGTTCATAATAGTTACTGAATATAAAGGTGAAAGAACAGAGTGCTTCGATTTTTTACCACAGAGGACATGGAGCGGTTTGAAGTTAGAGAAAAGGAATGAAAAAAGAGATAAAAACCATAGCCGCAGGGCGGTTTTTAACTTCTTGCTTCATATTTTTAATTTCTCGCTTCATTTAGGGCTTGCCAATAATTTATTTAAATAATATACTTTATTTTTGGAGGATCATTATGGCTGAAAAAATGTATATTGATTTTGCCGCTGGAGTCAACAGGGTAGGGAACAATACAAAATTCTTTATTAAGATGCTAACTAAATTCAGGAATGAAACAACGCTCGACAAAATGGAAGAAGCGCTTGCGGCTGAAAATTTTGAAGAGGCAAAGGCGGTAGCCCATACCATAAAAGGGGTCGCCGGCAATCTTTCTCTTTCTGAATTAGCAGACGAATGCCTTAAGATTGAAACGCAAATTAAAGCTAATGCAGTGGATTCGGGGCAATTGGCAGTGTTAAAAACTGTTTTTGATGCAACCATAGCAGAAATAGATAAGGTTTTAGCAGAAAATGAATGAAAAAAAGACAACTATCCTTATTGTAGATGACATGGAAATTAATGTCATGATGCTTGAGGAAATTTTGAATGATCAATACAGCATAATTACCGCAAGCAACGGAAAAGACGCTCTTGATAAACTGCGGACTGCATTGGTACTGCCAAAAATTATTCTTTTAGATGTAATGATGCCGGAAATGGACGGGCGGCAGATGTTCGAAAAAATGAAGGCCGAAAAGAGCTTGCAGCGCATTCCGGTAATTTTTATTACAGCGGAAAACGATTCAGAAACCGAACTTCTGGCTGCAGGCGCGGTTGATTTTATAAACAAGCCCTTCCTGCCGGAAATAGTAAAACTTAGGGTAAAAAACCAGATTGAACTGAAAAACTACAGCGACAGCCTAGAGGAAATGGTGGTGGAAAAAACCAACGAAGCGACCAAAACCCTGGATAATGCCCTTCAGGGACTTGCAAACGTAATTGAACACCGCGACCTTGAATCAGGGGAACATGTCAAGCGGACACAGTTGTATGTGCAATCATTGGCTAATTCTCTTATACTGAGCGGCTCGATTTATGCGCAGGAAGTATTTGATGCAAAACCGGATATTATAATGAAGTCTATGGCACTGCACGATGTTGGCAAAATTGCCATACCGGACCGTATTCTTCTTAAACCAGGAAGGCTGGATCCTGAAGAATATGAAATTATGAAGACCCATACTACAAGGGGAAAAGAAATAATTGGGGAAATGGGCGATGCAAACACTTCGCTGTATCTTAGGCACTGCGGAGATATTTGTTACGGCCACCATGAACGCTGGGACGGAAAAGGGTATCCCTGTCAATTGCAGGGAGCCAATATTCCCCTGTCCGCGCGCATGGCATCAATAGCCGATGTGTACGATGCTCTTGTTTGCGCAAGGGTTTACAAAGCAGCTTTCCCTTACAGCGAAGCTCTTAAAATAATTTCTGATGGAAAAGGCACTCAGTTTGATCCAATCCTGGTCGATGCAATAATAAAAGTTCAAGACCGTTTTATGGAAATTGCCGAAAAATACAAATAAGCCGCTGCGCTGAACCATCTCTGAGGTAACTTTTATGAAATTAAAGAAAAGTCCACGGATTAGCACAGATTTCCACTGATTAATCAGAATTAATTAAAAATCCGTGGCTATTGCATATATGCCTTAGCGAGATGCCAAATGAAGTTAGAGGCAAGCTAAAATTCCATATCGCCTATTCCAATGCTGATCCTGTCCCGTCTCTTTATTTCAAGGTTATATTTAGTATAGGCATCGCCGTCTACGTCAATTATGCGGACATTGTACAGGGCCGCATCGTCCGGCGGCACTCCCAGGTTTATGGTAATGTGCTGCCCTTTTGACAAATTGTTCGTCAGGTAATTTTTACCCCAATTTTTTTCCCCTGCCTTGCATACAAAGACGTTTTTGACAGTAAAACCTGTATCGTTAACCACCCTAAAAACCAGGGATTCGCCTTCCGTTCCGGCAGCGCTGGACTGCAGCCCTTCCACAGAGTTGATAATTCCGTCAACCATATTTACCAAACCGTCCTGAGCTGTTATTCCATACACAACTGTTGCAAATAATAAGGTTGTCCAAAAAATTTTTTTTAACATTCTGTACCTCTTTTCAGACTATTGGTCTGTATTGATCTATATAATATGCCCAATAGAGCAGATAATCCTATACAATGTATTTTACTCTATATTTTCTACGTTGTCAAGCATTGCTGTCCAAAATATACAATATTTTATAAAGATCAGTTACATTCCTTTTAATAATAACAGATTTACATTAGCATTGTAACATAAAACGCCCGTCAAATCACAATTTTAAAAGAAATTTACCGGAGAATTGCAGAAAATGTCAATAAACAATAGGCAAAACCAAATAAAAATGGCATAATATAGTTTCGTAGGCATATAAAATCTATGATTTTTTAATTTTAAATTTTTGGAGGATCTTATGAAAAAAGCAGTTTTAGTTATTTTTACTGTTTTATTTGGGTTTTGCATTCTCTTTGCAGGATGCGAAAAGAAATCTGAAAAGGGAACTGAAGAGGAAACTGAAGGAGGGTCTGAAAGCATGACAGTATCCGACAGTTTCACGCTTAAGCCGGGTGTTCTTTCAGTTGGAGTTGAAATTGGATATCCGCCAATGGAGTATCTGGATTCAGATGGGGTAACTCCTGTCGGGTTTGATATTAGCATGGCCGAGGCTCTGGCTGAAAAAATGGGTTTGGAAGTTGAATTCATTGATACTGCATGGGCAGGGATATTTGCCGGAGTTGATACAGACAAATACGATTGCATTATAT
>JGI24702J35022_10002868_pt1 | contig 10441 bp, 9 predicted proteins | sample TergutTh196P4_FD_35022 | JGI IMG/M metagenome (IMG submission 35022)
AGGAATCATACTTCCTTCGTAGATGAAAATCCGGCGAATCAGCCGGTCATCGGCTCCCATACTTCGTAACATCCTGACATCCTCTTGTTTTTCGATCATCAGCATTGAAAGTGAACTGACTACATTAAATAATGCAATCAACAGGATAAAGACAAGAATGAGGAAAGACATCCATTTTTCGATTTTCAACATTTTATAAGAGGCCTCTTGTTGTTCGTAACGATCCAATACCCTGAAATCATCGCCCAATAAGGAACGGATTTGTTGTTTGACCATCAACAGGTTGGCTTGTGGTTTCAATTTTAATTCCAGTGCGGTGACTTCGTTTTCATAATTCAGTAGGTCGCGCATCATGTCTAACGAAAGAAACATATACCTTTCATCATATTCGGCTTGATTGACCATAAATTCACCGGTGATAAAAGCGTATTCGAGTTGAAATGAAGTGGCTAAATTGGCCATATTGACNTGCCTGTCGCGCACAGGCACATAGATCTCTAACGGGTCCACAAAACCTGTCCTGATACCCAACGCAGTCGACAAGCCTATCCCTAACACTGAGCAATACACATCGCCGTCGCGTAAGTTAAATTCGCCGTTAATCAACAGGGAATCAATATTTACCATTTGTTGGTAATTGTTGCTTACGCCCTTTGCCACAGCTACCTCCTGCCTGTCATGGTAACGAACTAATATATTTTCTTCCAACACCTCCGTATATAGCTCAATTTCAGGCATATCGTGTATCAACCTGAACGAGGAGCCGTCCGGAACGAAAACCTTACCTTTAGCCGGTGTTATTTTCAATTCCGGATCGAAGTTGTTGAACATCGAAGCCACCAACCCCTCAAAACCATTCAAAACCGACAACACACACACCAACGCTATTGTAGCAACAACAATACTGCACACAGATATCATTGAGATGATATTAATGGCATTATGCGATTTTTTAGCCACGAGATAACGGCGTGCTATGTAGTAGGCGAGATTCAAATGTCCTGATCTTTTAGCAGTTGGTCGATTTTTTCGATATAATCCAAAGAGTCATCCAAGAAAAAACTGAGTTCCGGTATTTTACGCAACTGCATTCTGACACGTTGTCCCAGATCGTACCGAATCGTCCGGTTGTTATGCTCGATTGACTCCATTAGTTCTTTTCCTTTTTCCGAAGGGAATATACTCAGGTATACTTTCGCTAAGCTCAAATCGGGACTAACCCTCACAGCGCTAACCGAAATCAATGTCCCAGGCATACCTTGTGTCTGCTTTTGAAAAAGATTGCCCAACTCTTTTTGAAGTAATCTTCCAATCTTATTTAACCTTGTTCCTTCCATAACTTTATGTGCTTTAAAAATAAAGAATCGCAAAATTACAAGAAATTTTCGTTTATTCCAAGCGCTTAAGGTAAAATATACGGCTTTGGTCATTGTTCCCCACTTGAATAAGTGATATATAAGAACTAATGAATTCTTTTTCAAGGAGGATTAGTAAGATCTGAAATAATTATGTACAAAAATTTGTTTATCTCAAACATTTACCTTAATTTTGCACAGTTTCTTAATATAGGTCATTATGCAAAACGAAGGTAACTATATATTGAAAGAGTATGTTAGCAATACTATTGGTCTTTCATTTTCTGAGAAAAGTTCTGTAAAGGATTTGGTAAAAGGCTTGCCATTATATCTTGAAGGAGCGTTCGACTTTTCATTTGTGGAAATCGAGGGGCAGGATTTTCTATTACTAACGCCATCAATTGAAGTTAATTTATCGACTTTGCGAACGGTTAAGTTTGCCAATCAAATCAGCAAGATAACAGGTAAACTGACACTTATCAATTTCAAATCGCTCAATAATATCCGGCGACGAACCTTGATTAGCCATCGGGAAAACTTTGTCGTGCCAGGCAAACAAATTTATATTCCATCATTGTACATGTATCTTAATGAAACCGGGAGTATTCGACAACTTGACCCAAAAGAAAATCTTTCGCCTTCCGCCCAGTATCTATTGCTCTATCACCTTCAAAAAGCATCATTGGAAGGTTTACCATTCAAAGAGATAGCAGAAACATTGCGTTATTCAAAGAAAACCATTTCAATTGTGGTAGTGGAACTTCAAAAATTTTCTATTTGTAAGATTGAACAGACAGACAAACGAAATAAAGTCCTGCGATTCAATACAAAAGGACGTGAATTATGGGATAATGTTCTTCCATTGATGAATTCGCCGGTTTATAAAGTCTGGTATATTGACAAAGAACACATTTCAGCAAACATGCCTCTTTATGCTTCTTATGACACAGCATTGGCACATTATACTTTTATTGCAGATACTTTACTTTCTTCATTTGCTATTGACAGAAAAGTTTTTTCAAAATATCAGGATGAATTACAGGAATTTCTGCATCCCGAAGAAGGAAGTGTCAGGTTAGAAATATGGAAATATAATCCGGCATCACTAGCCGAAAGACAATTTATTGACAAACTCTCACTGATGCTATGTTACAAAGATACGTATGACGAACGGGTAAGCATGGAGCTTGAAGAAATGATAAATAATATCACATGGTAGGTATTGATAAAATCAGGGAATATTTAGGCGATTTTAAAGCCAACTACGTAATCATAGGTGGAACAGCCTGTAATCTACATTTTGAAGCAGCTGACTTGTTGGGACGTGCAACAAAAGATATTGATATGGTTGTTGTCAGTGAAGCCATCAGTATGGAATATATTCGTCAATTTTGGAAATTCATAAAAGTAGGTGGTTATAAACCATGTCAAATAAAATCAACAGATGGGACGAAACTTGGTTATTACCGTTTCATTGAACCGACGAACTCATCTTTTCCATCATATATCGAACTATTTACAAGAATACCAGCTGGGATTAAGATACCCGAAGACTTACATATCATACATATTGATTCGGACGAAGAGTATTTATCCGGTTTTTCAGTCATATTGATGGACAATGATTACTACAATTATGCCGTTGGGTGTTCACGAGAAATTGATGGAGTGCAAGTGGTGGATAAAGAGGGATTAATTGTTCTGAAAGCAAAAGCATATCTGAATAACAGAAAACGCAAAGCGGAAGGTCATCAGATACATCAGAACGATGTAGACAAACATAAAAAGGACATATACCGCCTTTCTTTTCTATTTTCAGGGGAAGAACGATATGATGTATCCAGTGGTATTAAAATGGATTTAAAAAGTTTTCTTTCAGAAATTCAAACTGATCCCATAAGTACGAAAGCCATGGCCAAATCAATGGGGGTAGTGGAAGTATCTATGCTGGATTTTGTTCGAAAAACAGAAGTCATGTTTCAATTATAATGTATTCAATATCTTAGCTGAATGAAATAAAAAACTATGTCATCTAATTCACTACATCACTAATTCTTTTAAATCTTTAAGATATGAATAATCGACGAAATTTTATTAAATCGGCCATTGGGGTTTCGGCCGGACTTTTAACGGCACGGCATTTATCGGGTAACGAATTGTCACTGTTTAACTTGCCTTATGAAAATATAAGTCAGACGCCCCGAATTCGCTTTGCAGTGATAGGTATCAACCATGGTCATATCAATAGTATGGTCAATGTTGTCATGCGTGGTGGTGGCGAGTTTGTTTCTTTTCATGCCAAAGAGGACGATCTTGCAGCTAATTTTGCGAAAGCATTTCCTCAGGCGAAGCGTGTACAGACTGAGGATGAAATCCTTGAAGACAACGCTATTCAGTTAGTGTTGAGTGCAAGCATTCCGAATGAACGGGCGCCGTTGGGTATTCGGGTTATGGAGCATGGCAAGGATTATATGGTTGACAAACCCGGAATCACATCGCTTTCGCAATTAGCAACTGTCCGTGAAGTACAAGCCAAAACCGGCCGTATCTATGCCATTTACTATTCCGAGCGGCTTGAAAGCAAGGCCACCGTAAAAGCTGCAGAACTTGTACAAGCCGGAGCCATCGGCAAGGTGATTCAAACGGTCGGATTGGGACCGCACCGCATCAGTCTCCCAACTCGTCCTGAATGGTTCTTCGACAAAAAATATTTCGGTGGTATCCTTTGTGACATTGCAAGTCACCAGTTCGATCAGTTTCTCTACTTCACACGTTCCACTTCCGGGAAGATACTCGCTTCACAGGTAGGTAATGTGCACTACCCTCAATATAAGGAATTTGAGGACTTCGGCGATGCATTGGTACAGGGTAACAACGGGTCGGGTTACATCCGCGTGGACTGGTTTACACCTGATGGCCTGAATACCTGGGGTGACGGACGGCTAACCGTACTCGGCACCGACGGGTTTATCGAACTCCGAAAGTATACCGACCTTGCCGGTCGCAATGGAGGCGATCACCTGTTTCTTGTCGACGGAAAAGGAACAAACTATATGGATTGCAAAGACATTGAATTGCCGTATGGCCGACAATTGGTAGACGACATTCTTAACCGCACCGAAACAGCCATGTCGCAGACTCATTGTTTTCTCGCCACCGAACTAACCCTTCAAGCCCAACAGAACGCGGTTAGAATTTGAACTGATCTATTTTATGTATTATCGTCAGTCCGTCGCGGATGGGGAGAATCACTTTTTCTACGCGGGGATCGTTCTTGATTTTTTCGTTGAAGTCAACAATTCCCTGCGTTCGGCGGTCGGCGTGAATCATTTCCTCATCCATGATCTTACCATCCCATAACGTATTATCTGCCAAAATAATACCTCCCAGACGTACATAAGGGAATACCAGATCATAATGGTCGCAATAGTCGCGCTTGTCGGCATCGATAAACACCAAATCAAACACCTCATTTAATACGGGGACTATATCACGTGCATCCCCCCAATGTATGCGTATCTTGTCTTTATCGGGCGACTGATCCAAAAAAGGACGGATGAATGGTTCCATCTCATCATTGATTTCGATGGAATGAATCAAGGCATCATCGTCTAAACCTTCTGCCATACAGAGCGTTGCATAAGCTGTGTACGTACCTATCTCCAAGACACGTAGCGGACGTATCATCCGGCAAAACATTTTCAGGATACGACCCTGAAGGTGACCCGAAATCATCCTTGGACGTAATAATTGTACATGCGCTTCACGACGCAATGTGGCAAGCAAATCGCTTTCTTCGTCGATGTGATTGAGGATATAGGTTTCTATCATGTGAATATCGGCAGTTCGTAATTGTCGCCCATATTGAATATCCTGTTTACTTCGTTGATTTCGAGAAATGAGGTGCCTCCGCCTTTCCCAAAGGCTCCGCCCAAGTAAGCGACTTTATCCGTCAATTCGATATGTCCGCTTTCCATCAACATCGTAAGCGCTTCAAAGAAATAAGCGCGGCGGTCATTGTTCCACGGTTGATAGACAGCCCAAACGCTATATGATAATGATAACATACGCATCACCTGTTCATTATAACAGATGGCAAAGACGGTAGCCTTGCCTCGAAATGCAGCTAAGTAACGGGCGGTACGTCCACTGTGACTGTCGGTTATGATGGCTCTCACATTGAGTTTCACGGATGATTTGACGGCTCGTTTTGCCAGAAATGCAGTGATGTCAGGTTCTTCGGTCTCTGTCAGCACACGAAACCCATTGGTATCGTGCCTTGTTTTCTCTGCTTCGTGTATGATCCTTGTCATGGTCCTGACGGCTTCGACAGGATATTTGCCGTAGGCTGTTTCGCCGCTCAACATCAGGGCATCGGTACGTTCGTACACAGCGCCGGCTATATCCGATACTTCCGCACGGGTAGGACGGGGATGGTCTATCATCGAATGTAACATTTGTGTGGCCACAATGACCGGTTTCTTCATTTCTTCGCATTTTCGGATCAATGTGCGCTGCAAACCGGGAATCTGCTCGACAGGCAGTTCAATCCCCAGATCTCCACGTGCAATCATAATCCCGTAGGCTACTTCCAATATCTCATCAATATGATCAACCCCCTCCTGATTCTCTATTTTGGCAATGATTTTAATCGGGCTTTGCCGTTCGTCCAATAGTTGCTGTATTGCTAAGATATCCTGTTTGCTGCGCACAAAGGAGTGGGCGATAAAATCAAGTTGACGGTCGATTGCCCAGTCAATATTGGTGCGATCTTTTTCAGATAATGAAGGCAGGTTGATGTGGACACCCGGCACATTCAGGCCTTTATGATTTCCCAATGTAGCGTTGTTTCTGACTTCGCAAACCAAACTCCTTCCCTCTTTTCGGATAACTTTGAGTTCAAGGTCGCCATCGTCAATCAGCATAAGACAGCCAACGTCTACATCGTCAACAATACCTGCATAAGACACGCAGATGCAGTCGTGCGTCGATTCTGCTTCAGGATCGCCTTTGAGCATCACACGCTCACCCGTCTTGAAAGGTATTGGTTCTTTCACGCGGCAGGTACGAATATCAGGCCCTTTGGTATCGATCAGGATACCTATCCGGTCGGATACCTCGCGTATGTTACGCACGATTTTCTCCAAGCCTTCCGTATTGAGATGTGCCGTATTCATGCGTACCACATCCATGCCGGCTAAATGAAGCGAACGCAGCAACTCCACCTCACAATTCTTATCTGATATGGTTGCAACTATTTTAGTGTGTTTCAGCATAGAACATGAAAATTTGTAGGGGCAAGGTATGCCTTGCCCTTATGTTAGGAATGCTTCGATAGCTAAGCGGTATGAATCCAAACCAAACCCCGCCACCACTCCTTTGCATGACGCCGTCAACAACGATTTGTGACGGAAAGGCTCGCGCATGTATACATTAGATATATGCACTTCAACGACCGGAGTCGTCACCGCCTTGATTGCGTCATGTAAAGCAATGGATGTATGCGTATAAGCGCCTGCATTTAAGATAATTCCGTCGTAAGAGAAACCTGTCTCGTGGATTTTATTAATCAATTCTCCTTCAATATTACTTTGAAAGTATGTTATCTCACACTGCGGATACCTGTCTTTCAACAAGTCTAAATAACTGTCGAAAGTCGTTTCGCCATACACGGCAGGTTCTCTTACACCCAGCAAATTCAGATTGGGGCCATTGATGATTTGAATCTTTTTCATTCAATCAATTACAATGAATCCTGAAAATCCCTGCGGAATTTAGCCATCAATTTTTCAGGCCAATCCGATACGGGCGCTAATTTCCCCATAAAGAACCGCAATACAGGAGGCTCGTAGGTGAATTTCAAACCGCCGATCATCTCGCGGTTATCATAGAGCCACAGCATACGATCCGCCACATACTTGATCTGTGAGAGGGTAAATACGCGTCGCGGTACAGCCAAACGCAACAGTTCCATATCGGCATATGTCTCGTTTCCTTCTTCATCGCGTTGATTGGATACCGAACCGCGTTCCATTCCCCTGACCCCTGAGATCAGGTAGAATGCGGCTGCCAAAGCGCCTGCCTGATATTCTGTTTGCGGTACGTGTGCACAAACCTGCATGGCATCCACATGGGCACCTAATACACCTGCCGGCATAACAACGGGAACTCCCATCCCATCTAATTGAGATACCAAATATTTAATAAAATCGGGACTTTGACTAATCATCGTCTCATCCAACGTTTCATATAATCCCACGGCCATCGCTTCGATTTCACGTACCGACATCCCGCCATACGTTAAGAAGCCTTCGAACAACGGAACTAATGCTTCCAATTTCAGGTAGATATCGCGTCTGTTGGTACAAATCCCGCCTCCGCGTGATGAACTCAATTTGCGTGCCGAGAAATATACTAAGTCGGATAAATTGGTCATCATCTTCATGATATCCGCCATCGTATTTTCCTGCCATTCTTTCTCACGCTGCTTGACGAGGTAGGCATTTTCGCCTAACAGGCTGGCATCTAACACCAGCATGATTCCATATTTATCGGCTACCCTGCGTACATCCATCAGGTTTGAGACAGAGAACGGCTGCCCTCCAATCAGGTTGGTAGATGCTTCCATCCTGATAAACGGAATGTTTTCTTTTCCGTTCTTCTCGATACAAGCCACTAATTTATCTATATCAATATTCCCTTTAAAAGGATTATCGCTCTTAATCGTCAAAGCATCATCCGTCAACAATTCCGCAATCCGCCCTCCGTATTGTGTGATATGGGCTAACGCAGTGGTAAAATGATAGTTCATAGGGATGACATCACCCTTTTTGATAAAAGCATTGCTGATAATGTTTTCAGCAGCGCGACCTTGGTGTACCGGTAAAAAATATTTTTTCCCCAACACATCTTCCACCGCCTGTTGCAGGCGGTAAAAACTCTGTGAACCGGCATACGCATCGTCGGCTTGCATCATGGCAGCCAACTGATTATCGCTCATGGCATTGGTGCCGCTGTCGGTAAGCATGTCCAAGAAGACATCTTTCGTAGATAACTGAAAGGTGTTGAATCCACCTTCATACAGCGCTGCCAAGCGTCTCTCGATTGGTACTAAGTTTAATTTTTGTACAATGCGTACTTTGTGTAATTCCAAAGGAATACTCTCTGTCTTGTAAAATTTGATCTTTTCCATCGTTGAAATTTTTTAGAATGAATTAAAAAATGCAAATGTAAATATAATATTTGTATTAACGAACTTTATTTTTTTATTTCGACGCGACAATCGAGCGGTTTTTTCAGATTGGAGGCGTTTCTGAAGTGGACTTCTGCATAGCCGATTTTTAATTTCGTGCGTATCTTGATCGGGATATAATTATCGTCATCGCCAATCCATACCTCTGCCGACGCTTTCGTGCGTGAAAACACTTCATCGTGAATATCAATGATATAGTAATGCGTTCGATACTTGACATTATCGCGTTCAACAATAGCCTGCCCCTGATAACGAAAACTTGTCGGAATCAAGTCGCGACCGGTAACAACGGTACATGGAAACACATCGCCTGCGTTCAACTTATGCCTGTCGATGGTTCTTACGAAGAAAGTTGCACCCAGCATATCAAATACATGACCGGAAGGCACCGTCAGGGTGGTGTCTATTCGTTTCGACGTGGGTGTGTAGCGTAGTGAATGAACCGATGTGCTTGGGTCGGCATACGTAAAGGTCAGTTTATCCGTTGCATCCCAGCCTCCTTCAACCGTATGGGTGGTGCTAAAAAACAACACATTGTTCGGATTGTAATAACAATCGAGTGTATCCCGCATTTTATAAATAGATTCAAAAAGATTGACTGTCTGGAAAATCAACCGGTACAATGAGGCCGTTTGTCCATTGAAGGAGGATTGATTGTAAGAAACTTTCGCCTCACCTGCACGCGGCATCAGGATTCCCCATTTGAAATAGATATCAAATCTCACCTCCTCTCCATAATTGAGCGGCATGTTCAGCGGAACGTATTGCGCTTGAAGGCTCAACAGAGAGAAAAAAGTACAGACGCAAACAAGGAATAATCGCTTAAAATCCAATATTTCTGCCCAAGCCTCCGGGCAAAGCCATGCCTCCCTGACTTTGCGACTGTCCTTCTTGCCTGTAATCACGTCTTGGCCTGTCAACATCTTTCGGTTTATTTTTTGTTATATCCATAGGTTTCTGTTTGATAAGAGGTACGGATAACACATCCCACGTTTCTTCTATCTCCCAGTTGGCACGAATCTCGTAGACTTTTCCATCATAATAGACTTCTTCGGGTTGCAGTTTTTCCGCATAATTGCCTGTATCCCATATCCCGTTTTCATTGGAGTCGACAATCAGGCGAGCATAATACTTATCAGGTTTCAGATTGAGAAAAAGTGCGCCCCCATCCTGTACTTTAGCTTTGCGTACCGGGACATCGCTCGCGTTCAATAATTCGACAAATGCCGGTTCGGAAACGCCTTCTATCTCCAAGAAAAAATGACCGTATTCATCTTTTGACTTAAATTGAAAAGTGGACTGCAGCGTATTGTTCCACTTTCCATAGAGGCTGAATATCAGGGCTGAATCAACGATCAACCGATAACTTTCTTCATAATCCCAGTTTCGTTCTACATAATACCTCAACGAATTGACACTGTCTTGCCTGAAATCGAAATCAACGGGATTCCATAGCGTATCTTGTTTAAGTTCCAATTGAAAAAATTCTTTATTCATCTCAAGTACCGGTTCCGGGAAGGTGATGGAAAGGGTATCATAGAGATTGATCGATCCGGATGGTGCGATTGTCATTGTCAGAAAATCAATCGGCGGCGGCTCATCCGATCTTGTTCTGCGCTGTGGTGTAGTCGGTTGCCTGCGTGTCGATAAAGGAATGGTATCTGTATTAAGTTGCAATTGATATAATGAGTCGGTTCGAAGATAAGTGACAGCCACATGGAGCGTATCCATATTCCAAATGAGCGAATCTTTGATCCAGTAGTTTACCGTAGTAGGATCGTCGGGAATTTGTGTGATAAACCAGTTGTCGGCCGAAACAGGATTTTCCAGCAAT
>JGI24702J35022_10002869_pt1 | contig 10441 bp, 9 predicted proteins | sample TergutTh196P4_FD_35022 | JGI IMG/M metagenome (IMG submission 35022)
ACAGCTTAGTTGAATGGTCGGCGCGGGCAGCGGAAGGCAGCGCGTCGATTGACACAAACGGAGTCTTGTCTGCCGGTGCGGGCAGTATGGGAGTTATTGTCGGCAGGTTCTACGTGTCACCCTCATTGGCCTCCGAATCCGGTCTTGACGCAGCAATGACGGCATCCGCTACCTTCGGCGCCGAAAGCAACAGCATCACAAATGACGACAGATGGAAAGGGGCGGTGACGCCGAAAACCGGCGGTACGACAGTTATTCCAAACGGAATTAACGCAAAGGCAGGAGAACTTGTATCCATGAGCCTGCCTCAGGACGTGGACGAGAACATATGTGCGCCATATTGCTATATTGGCGGGACAAAAACCTATGTGAAGCTAAGCGCCGCCATAGATGGAAAACTGATCTTTGTCGCGCCATACGACGCAACGTACTATATTGAGGAGAACAAGGTGGAATTCTCCGATATTTCAAGGCATTGGGCAGAAAGGTATATTGATTTTTCAGCGGCGCGAGAGTTGCTCAAGGGCATGTCGGCCACGGAGTTCGACCCTTACGGCGGCATGACACGTGCGATGTTTGTCACCATACTTGGGCGTATGTCGAATATCAATGAGAAAGATTACGCCACAAGCAAATTCAGCGACGTAAAGGCGGGATCGTGGTACGCGCCTTACGTAACCTGGGCGGAGGAAAACGGGATTGTGTTCGGCTATGACGCAAACACCTTCGGACCGGACAATTTGGTGACACGGGAGCAAATGTGCGCTCTGTTGAAACGGTATTTAGACTTTGCCGGGTATTCGCTTGCGCTCTCTGATGATTATACGGCATTTACCGATCGGGACAGTATCAGCAATTGGGCAGCGGAAGCTGTATTGTATTGTCAAAGAGTGGGATTGGTGCAGGGCAAGGGGAACGGCATATTCGACCCGAAAGCCAATCTGACTCGTGCCGAAGCGAGTACCATACTGGAACGGCTTGTGGCAGGGATACTGGAAGAACTCGTAAAACAGCAAGCTGCAAAAGAGTAGCAAGTAAAATGACGGTTTACTTGATTCAAAGCTAAAAAACTCAAAGAAACGGGCGGCGCGGCGATGATGATGAGCTTACCGTTAAGGTATCACCGTACACATAAGTACAGCCGCAGAACGGTAACTATGCTCTGTTCACGCGAGAAAGGAAGATGCGGCCAAAAGCAGTTATCCTCGTAGCCGGTGATCACACCGGCTCCGTGCAGTTGCCCGACTGCGTCTACCGCCCATTCCGATACGCTGTCCATGTCGCCAAATGATGCGGTACTCTGCGCTAACGGTTTCCCAATTGCATCCGCAAGCCGTGCGAGCAGCGTAGCCGCCTGTTCGCGAGTCAGTTCGGAGTTTGGGTCAAACCTGCCGCCGCCAACACCCTTCACTACCCCAATCGCGGCAATCTTTTCAACATCTGCGTTCACAGTGTCGATAAACGACTCCCGCTCAGTTAACTCAGTGCCGGTCACGGTTTCATAAAGCGCCACTGCGAGCGAACAGAACTCTGCGCGGGTCATGGTTTGCGTGTACGACGAACGCAAAAACTGCGGCACCAATCCGGCTTCGCAGGCAGCCAAAACGTATTCCTCAGCCCAAAAGGACGGCGGGGCGAATATATTATCAAACTTGCTAAGCCCGCTTACAGGTTGCCGCGAACCATCCGCGGCGGGCCAGGAGTCCCTATCCCACTCGTGGGTCGTGAGCCATTCCTTGTCCTGCTTCATGAACAGGAAATAAGACGGGGAGTTGTTTCCGCTCCGATGGTATGTAGTGCCTTCCACATCAACATCGAACCAGTACCAAGTACCGTCAATCCTGATCTGATTCCAGCCGTGCCCGCTTTTTGAACCGTTGCTGTTTACATAGTAGCCATTCACATGATTGCACTCGAAGCCGAGCCGAAGCACCAACAGCCGGAACGCTGCTGCGAATGAGTCGCATACCCCCCGGCGATGGTTAATTATGTCGCGGGCAGTCATTATGCTGTCTGCTACCGGGTTAGAGGGGTTGTGACCATACTCATAGGTAATTAGGTTGTAATTATTGTCATGCAGGCAGTTATATATCAGCCAGTCGTACACGGCCCTTATTTTTTGCATATCGTTCATATCGGCGCGTATAACTTCGTTCAGGACTTCCGTGACAAAAGCGTCGGTATCAGCATCATCGCTTATTGCTCCGGGATATTTACCGCTTGTGTCTTTTGGCAGGCTCATCCATGCGAACTCAAAAAGGAACGCAACGAATTGACCTATTGTGAGGGTGTCGGAAGGCTGCAGCTCAACTAACCCCCTGCCAAGGCTATTGCCAACAATGGCATTTATCATCGGGATGAGGATGGCATCATCGAAAACTACCACGTCTACATCCAGGAAATCGTGCCGATCAAAAACGCCAAGGTAGCTTTCTGTAAAATAGCAGGGAGACATCGGCGCGATGTAACTCCATGCAAAACGCTGCAACATGAACAAAGCCTGATCGACATCAACTACGCCATCACTTTCCCAGGGGATGAAATCCTGGGCGAGCATGTCGTTGACTGCGGTCACCTTCGTCAGGAATCCGAACATATCGTACCACCCGCCTGAGTTACCCGCTGCCGCTACTTCCCCTGACATGCTCTGAGCTTTGAATAGGTAGTTATCCACGTCTACCCCGCATTTGCTTTGCGCGAAGCCAAGAAGGCAGGACAGCAAAGCATCCGCAGTCAACGGTTGGTCAACCTTTGATTGCAGCTCATAAGGGAGGAACCCGGATTGCACCCCCCAATAGAAACAGAAATCGTAAATAGCCCTGTAATCTGAAGCTGTACCGGAGAGAGGTTGCACAGGGGCTATGGCTACTGCAGAAGCGGGAAGCATTGTAAGACACAGCAATAATACCAAGGCAGTGGCTAATATTCGTTTTTTCATGTTTATAACAGTTCCTTTCGATATGATCGCAGCATTATCGTAAATCCCCCGATGTCTTCGGGCGTTAGGGACTTTTGTCCCAAGCTCCCACGGAGCGAGAAAACCCAAGTGCTTTAGCCTTGGGTAGTTCCCCTGTGGTGTTGTGCGATTTGTGCGATATCACTATAAGAGACAAGCACCACATTTCCAAGCTCTGTTGCTCGCTTTATACAGCTGCTCGTAAAACCATTCTTTGCGAACAAATAATAGTGTTTTTGGCTAAAATGTAACAACCGGCTATTTTGGACCAGTGTATCTAAAACGGATAAACCAACATCCTCGTTTGTCCACTTGCACTCGCCGAATATCGCATTGTCCTTATCCGCTATAGCTAAAATATCAATTTCAACTGCGCTCTTGTTAACCGGGTCATTACCCCACCAACGTCCTAATTCTACAAAAGCAATGCTTGCTTTTTTTTCACGATTGAGGCGCCAAAGGTATTGTTTACATATCTCCTCAAACACTGCCCCCATATACGATGAGAGCTGATCAGATATTCTTTCGTAAGCGAGGCCGACCATGCCATTCTGAATAATGGACATATTAGCAGGAATAAACCGATACCAAAAACGGAACATATTGTCTGCAATTGAATAAATCGTTTTTTTAGAAGACTTTTCAGTAACAGGTGCCTCTTTCTTCACAACGCCAATAGAAAGGAGGTTCTTGAGATAAATGGCACAAGCACTTGTTTCCTCGCCAGCCTTGCTTGAAATTTCCGACATCCTCGTACTACCGGTTGCGATCGCCGTTATAATGGCGTTATAAATCGCAGGCTCTCGCATCTCCTGTTTCAATAGATTACTCGGTTCCTCAAACAGATAGGATGTATTTTTAAGGAAAGCATTCTTTATGTTTTCCTCTATGGATAGAGTATCATCTATCTGTAAGAGGTACTGCGGGATACCACCCGCAATGCCATAAATCAGCGCCATATCGAAAGGTGAAAAACTTTTGAAGCAACGACAACTATCAAAGTAATCGAATGGCTGTATTTTGAACTGCGCTGTTCGCCTGCCATAAAGCGGGCTTTTATAGCCAAGAACCTGCTCCTCCATGAACGACATGGATGAGCCACACAAAATCAAAAACAGCTTTGAGAGGCCTTTGTATTTATCTATAATCGTTTGCAGTGTTGAAGCAAAACTTTTGTATGACTTTGCAACATATGGGTATTCATCAATAACTAATATCAATCGTTTTTCACATGACAACTCAAACACGTATTCAAGTGCTTGCTGAAAACCCTGGAAAACAGGCGCTATCGGAGATCCATCGGTATACTGGAATATCGCTTTGCTTAAATTTTCCAGGTTTTGCTTTGAATTTGTTTCAATACCGGTAAAGTAGATTGTGTTTTTGCCAATGGCAAATTCGTTAATGAGCGCGGTCTTGCCAACACGCCGGCGCCCATATATGACCAAAAACTGAAAACTGTTTTTTTCGTATAATTCATTAAGTTCCTGAAGCTCGTTTTCACGTCCAACAAACACTGTGTATCCTCCTTGCTTAATTATGATTTACTTAATCGCTATTTACTTTAATGTAGCATAGTGTAAGAGTATTGTCAAGCTGCAGAAACCTTTTTTTGTTATTAGTGATGATGCGGATTGACGGATCGTTCATTTCTTTAATCCTCGTATGACGCCGGAAAGGTCAAGCAATAGTCAATAATCTCTCGACGTGTCATGCCGACCTGCCTTTTGTATAAGTGCCGCCTTTATTGTCATCGTTCAACGTTCCGTCGAGTTCAATAAGCAAACATTTCACAAGTTCCGTGCATACGGGGCGATGCAGCGTCCCCTTTGGAATGACAATCAGATCGCCTTGACTCAGCGGCACCAACCCTTCTTCAAACTCAATCGCAAACGAGCCTTCAATCACAAGGAATAATTCGTCTGAGGATGCTTGCCTGAATCGGCTTCCGGAAACAACAATATGCGTCCTTGCGCTTCCGGTAATCGGGCAGCAAGGGCGCGTATAGGGGTTCATTTTTTTTGCGTGGATAGCTCCGATTAGTTTTTGTTTGCGCCGGTGTCCGTTTCGGCTTCTTCCTGATTTTCTGCCGATTCTGTGGCATTGTCGGGGACGGCAGCTATTGTCAGCATATCTATAAAATCGGATGGCTCAATTACAGGCACTGTTGAACCGGTAAAATCCCTATGAAGTCCATTATCACGTTTGTGTCAAATAGAATTCGCATATTTCTCGTCCCTCGCCTGTGCCAGTTCAGCTTTTATGTCTATGTCATATGGCACTATGCTTTTGTATGCCTTGAACCGCTCCCATGCCTTTATTGCTTCAGAAGGGTTGTCTATCGCGGCAGTACGCGTTCCGAAAGACGTCCTGCTTTTATCGTCGAGAACGCCTACGATCCATTTGAGTATTTCGATTACATATGACATTTTTTCTTCCGGGAAGCTCTGAACCATATCTACAGCTTGTTCCTTTAGTGTCAACATGAAGAACCCGCTCCTTTCAGAAGTCGATGTGTATACGAGTATAATACAAAATCATAGGGTTTTCAAGTGTTTTCCGTGAAAAGTGCATTGTGCTCTGTGAAAAGTGCGTTGTACATGTGCGTTGTGCAAGTGTGGGTTCAGGCAATGAAGTGGCTGGAATACTGAATCCGCAGGATTTACAAGTCTGCTGATATTTTTTCTTCACACCTTGACAACACGCTCGGGAATCCATATGTGGTTATGGAAATCCAATGTCCGGTTCTCAGCTTACAGTACATTCAGCATATGGTTATTCAGATGACCGACTTCATATGAGAAGTATGCTAGCCATGAAGCGGAAAAGCTACTTCACGGATTGCAGGACTGCCCAAAGTTCCTGCGCGGTGTTGCTGTAAACCCTGATGAACAGCCCATCCCATGTGAAGCGGTCGCCTGCGTCGATGGGGAATCGAGCGAAGTCAAGCGGGTGTTGTCCTTTCCAATTCTTCGGTTTCGATTGTCTGCTCAACAGTGTTTGACGAAGGGATGCACTCGTCCAATTCATCCAATACAAGAGCGAACTCCGAACCGCCGCGTTTTTTTGCTCTGTTCATCTTGTATTTGTCAAACGCAAGATTCCGCGTAATCTTCCCAAGAAACAGGGATAGTTTATACGGTCGTTGGGGCGGGATAGCGTTCCATGCCTTTAGCCATGTATCGCTCACACATTCCTCAGAATCTTCGCGGTTGTTCAAAATTCCGTTGGCGATGGCGTAGCAATAGTTTCCGTATTGCTTCGAGGTTTGTGTTATCGCAGCCTGATCTCTGTTCCAGAATAGGTCGATGATTTCCGCATCCGTCAATTCGTTGTCCTCCTCTCGGTTTATTGAAAGCGCCTTCACCCATATAGACGACAAAATCTGCAAAAGGTTATTTCTTGTAAAGAAGATTTTTCACCAATCATTCATTGACCGCTTCAAAAAAACAAGTCCGAATCATATTGCTTGAGCAAGCGGAATCGGACGCACGGTTGTATACTCCCATTGTCTGTCATATCTCATTTCACCATTGGTACAAATCTGACAAGGAGCAATTCATTATCAATAATCTGGCTTCCGTTTTTCGTCAGCAACCTCAATGATTGCACCTCATGGGTTTTTCCGACAGGCACGACCATTCTGCCACCATCCTTGAGTTGGTCAACAAGACTTATCGGTATGCTCTCGGGTGCGGCTGTGACGATGATCGCGTCAAACGGCGCTTCCTCCGGCCAACCAGAATAGCCATTTCCGCACTTCGTCCTGATACCGTCAAAACCTAACGCTGAGAAATTCTTTATTGCTTTGTCGGAGAGTTCGTCAAGGAGTTCAATGGTAAAGACTTTGCATCCGAGATAGTGCAGTATTGCCGACTGATAGCCGGAGCCGGTTCCTATCTCAAGTATTCTCATTCCGGGAACAGGGTCAAGCTGTTCGGTCATATAAGCTACGATGTATGGCTGTGAAATTGTCTGACCTGATCCGATTGGCACAGGCCCATCACTGTAAGCGCAGTTTTGGAGATTCTCCGGGATAAAAATGTGTCTTGGCACATTCTGCATGGCATCCAAAACAGAAGCAGACGCTATGCCTCTCGGTATCAACTGCTCCTCGATCATTTTATCGCGTTCATCTTTGAAATCATCTGTCATTCGAAAGAAGTCATCCATCCTTTCTGCAAGGTTCTTCGCCCGCCGAGTGACGGCTTGGATAAACTCCCCTTTGGCATTTGTGTATCCATCGCGGTTATGCTCGTACTGTTCTTTCAGTTTTCGTTTCAGGATGGAATAAATGTCTGCCGCTTCGGGATGAGCCAATAGATAATTGCGAAAATGGATCTCGTCCCAATCGCCGGGATATCGAACATGGATGTGGAACACTTTCTTTGCAAAACCGGATGGAGTGTAACCTTTGATGAACAAGACAAGATCGTTTGTGGGAATAGTCTGCTGGCGCAAGCAAATATATTCATTATCCGGCATGGAAGCAATCAAATAATCTACCCTGGTGTTTTCGGCAACTTCAAGCAAAATGTCCACCGTAGGCTTCGCCATAAGTCCGGATATCGCCGTACTGCCAATATGTTCGATGCGGACAATCTTTTCCATGCCGATAAGCATAGTCAGCCGCTCTTTTTCCTCCGTGTACCAATGAGGCCACGCAGGATTGTATTCGCTCAGGATTATTGGGAACAGATTCGCCCGTTCCTCATCTGTTATGTCGAACACTTCTGAACCCCTTTCCCTCCCTACATAGGCTTTAGGTTTTGACTAAGCCTGTCAACTATTTTTTTAAAGTCCCTCTGTCTGGCTTCTTCGTTTTTGAACGAGAAGTATCTTCCTGTATAAGTCCTTCGGACAGAGTGAGACATATTGTTGAAATTCTCATATGCCGGAGACATTCCGGTCAACATCGAAGCAAAGGCTTCGATCTGTTCATCAGTTATTGGATCGCGCTTTGGTGCGTCCCATGTTCCATTTTTCTTAGCTGCTTCGACAGCTTTTTCGCCTAATTCGGTCATTATTTTACTTTCGCGCAGCTTGTCCACCAACTTCTTGTTCTTCTCGGACCAAGGGCTTTTGGAGCGCCGCTGCGCGAAATATTTCAAGTATTTTGTTTCGTCGATGCTTTTCATCTGACCATCAATCCAGCCAAAACAAAGTGCTTCTTCCAAAGCGTCATTAGCGGCTAAAGTTTTAACATCATTCGTTTTACCAAACACGAGCCATACACCGCCGCTTGTTTCGGCATTTACGTGGAGCCAATCGCGAAAGTCGTTGCGCGATGTAAAGCATAGTTCAGGTATACCATCTTTCATTGTAAGACCGCCCCCTTTGTTAGATGCCGTGTTGCTACTGTTTTTCCGGATACAGTGCGATCAAGTCTGTTGCCTCATATCTGTTATGCCCTGCAATGCTCTTTTTATACTTCCAACATTTGATTGCATCGTCAAGGCTATTTCTCTTATTGTCAGCAAAAAAATCACGGATATAGGTGTTGTATTCAAACTGCGTATCAATGACGCTTTTACCTTTTTTCTTCTCTGCTTGTATTACCTGGTACGCTTCGATGGCATCCTTGTAGCTTTTCCCCGCATTGGATTTGAGCCACTTTTGGAACGCGACGTTGAAAGTGAACCCTTTTCCGATGGACTGCACAAAGAAAGCGCGATGTTTTTCGGAGCAAACGAAGTGGCTCTCAATCAGGGTATCTTCTGTAATATTCTGAATACTATTGCTGCGTTTAGGCAGTGAGTTGGCGACGAGGTTTTCTCCGGTATCGAGATAATGGGATATACGTTTTGTTAAGTCATCTTTTCCACCGGATGTCTGCAAACCTTCTTGCCGGCAAAACTGCACGAGTTCCGTTTTAAGGTAATAGTAGCGAAGAAAAACCGCGCTATCTAAGTTTGTGCTTATATCCGGTCTGCTTTCTGTCATGCCTCGAACTCCCCGCTCTTAATCCATTGTTGTCAAGCCTTTATATCCTCAAAACTCTCCAGAACGCTGCCTCTGTTNTTAATAGCCGCATCAANCCGCTCCCNGCATTTGCTTTTACCGCTTGCNGACACCATTTTGACTACAACGGTTTTTCCGCTCGGCAGTTGCTCCAGAATAGCGTTGAACGCCGGGGGAGAATTATCCGCCCATATCGGGGCAAGCAAANTCAATCGGCTATATTCAGCGAGATTCACATTNGGCGGCTCTATCGGCCATGATTTGCCTTTAATNGCTTTAATGATTCCCGCCGTATAAGNCTTGATCTTTCCGGGGCGCTTGACATCCTTGATTTCCGAGAGAACGGCAGATTCTTTTGCTGCGAGTTCCTCTGCAATCGCCTTTGTTTTTCCGCTATATGAGTAAAAGAGTACCAGTGTATTCATTTTGACAGCCGCCTTTCAATTTCTCGTTTCACCCGCTCCAAGTCATTATCGTGCAGCAACGGGATTAACTCCTGAATCTCGCCTATTGCTTTATCCCACCACCTGAACTCTTGCAGGAGCGCAATCAGTTCATCATCAAATCGTTTGCGGACAGCCTTAGCAGGATTGCCAACAACGATTGTGTAAGGCTCAACAATTCCACTTTAGCTTCGCCGGATTTGGTTCATTCTCTACCGCTATGGCGCGGAGGGCGTTCGTGTAGTCAAGGCATACTTCTTCCGCAATCTCAGCGTATATTTCATCGCTAGCCTCGAATCCCACGCGGTCGTAGGCGACAGCCGCCGCCGCGTAGAAGAATAAACCAAGCGAATGGGTTAGCGTATGAACAACCGCCGAGCCCTGACCCACAGCCCTTGCCGCTGCTTGTGCGACAGGGTTTGCGTCAAGTTCGCGGGCGGCTTGATGGCATTGATTTAGTATGATGTCTTTGACCACAGTGAACTTCACTTTACCGTCAAGATACTCGCGCGCGGCGTTTACCGCGTTTCGCGGGCGGCTATCGCCGGGGCAGTGCTTTTCAAAAATCGGCAATACCTTTTCCTCGGCATAGCCAAGACACCATTCGCGGATTGTATCCTTGCTCTGCGTGTTGATCAGGTTTCTGAGCGAAACTGCGGATAGCGAGTTTACATCGCCAAGCATTTTGCGTAGTTTTTTAGGCATCACCAATAGCCTCCAGCTTCTCTTTTATCAATGTAACAGCGATACGGAACGCTTCAATCCTGCGGGCTGTAAGTGTGTGCTGTGACGTCCCTTCGCGGAGTTTTGTCAATGCCTTTTCGCATTTGCTTAAAGTTGATTCAATGGAGCGAAGGGCTTCGCTTAGTTCATCCTGGGGGAGATTGTGCTGTTTCATAAATGACAGCTTATCCCAATAACCTCTTTGAAAAACAATCTTGTCATCTACGATCTGAAAGAATCCGCACCCTCTTAATCCGAGAGGGTCTTTCCATTCCAAGATAGCCCACTCGCCATCTTCAAAGACATTCTCAACAATGCAGGTCATTATAGCCTGAGAGAACTCGTGTTGAAACATTTT
>JGI24702J35022_10002870_pt1 | contig 10441 bp, 10 predicted proteins | sample TergutTh196P4_FD_35022 | JGI IMG/M metagenome (IMG submission 35022)
GATTTTTCAATCGCTTCCTGTCCCAAACAATCGTTGGCAAAGTCAACATCTACGCCTAATAATTCGGAAATACGACTTAAAAGATGTTTCAATGAATATTTAGCATTCACACCCGTAGGGCGTCCCAAATGGGAACTGATAATGATGCATCCGTTGTCCTTAAGGATTTTTTTCAAGGTCGGAATAGCTGCTCGAATACGGGTATCGTCCGTGATATTGAAATTGGCATCCAAAGGTACGTTGAAATCCACGCGAATAAATACTTTTTGCCCTGAAAAATTAAAACGGTCTATTGTTTGCATAAATGTAAAATTAATGTGTTTTTTCAAATTCCTGCATAGTTTTAATCAATGCTACTACCGCTTCATTAGGCAGAGCGTTATAAGTAGAAGCGCGAAAACCGCCTACTGAACGGTGGCCTTTAATCCCTACCATTCCCCGGGAAACTGCGAATTGATAAAATTCGGATTCCAAATCGCTGTATTCATCATTCATTACGAAGCAAATATTCATTAATGAACGGTCTTCAACTACAGCGGTTCCTTTGAATAATTTATTCCGGTCAATTTCCGAATAAAGAAAACCGGCTTTTTCTTTGTTTCGTTTGTANATTTCTTCAACGCCTCCAATGGTTTTCATCCATTTCAATGTTTGCAGAACTGCGTAAATCGGNAGNACAGGNGGCGTATTATACAAAGAATTTTCTTTAATAAAAGTGCGGTAATCCAACATAGACGGTATTGCCCGGCTAATTTTACCTAAAATTTCTTCTTTTANGATTACAAAAGTTACGCCTGCCGGACCCAGATTTTTCTGAGCGCCGCCATAGATCAATCCGTATTTGCTCACATCAACCGGCCGCGATAAAATATCCGATGACATATCGGCGACAAGCGTTACCGGAGAATCAATGTCACCGTGAATTTCAGTTCCGAAAATCGTATTATTTGTGGTAATATGAAAATAATCGGCATCTGCCGGAATGGAATAATTTTTAGGGATATACGTGTAGTTAGCTTCCTTTGATGAGGCGACTTCGATAACTTCGCCGAAAAATTTGGCTTCCTTCATCGCTTTGCTTGCCCAAGTTCCTGTGTTTAGGTAAGCTGCTTTTCTTTCAAACAGATTGAACGGAACCATGCAAAATTGCAAACTGGCTCCTCCTCCGAGAAATAGGACGGAATAACCGTCGGGAATCTGCAGTAGCTCTTTAAATAAAGCAACAGCTTCGTTGACTACCGCTTCAAATTCTTTGGAACGATGGCTTATTTCCATCAATCCGATGCCTGATCCGGCAAAATCTTCAATTGCTTTAATNGTATTTTCCACTGTTTCTTTGGGTAAAATGGAAGGACCCGCATTGAAATTNTACTTTTTCATATTTAACATAATTATATAAAAGAATCGTTTTAAATGGACAAAATTACAGCTTTTTTTTCATTTTACAAACTTTTTTCTTGTTTATCACAAAAATAAAAACATTTATAATGTATTATATATATTTATATTTTTCCACCCATTTCTTTATATGCATCACGGAGCGCTTTTTCATCATCGCTAATCAAAAGAAGAATATCTCCTTCGTTTAACTCCGTATTTCCTTTCGGNATGAAATAATGATGGTNTCTTTTTACCATTACNATTAATGTTTTTTCCGGTATGGTCATATCCATAATTTTGTTNCCGTGTTTTAGATGACTTTTCTTAACGGTTATTTCACTCATAGCNGATTTTATATCTTCCGAAAACTCGACATCAAACTCCGTTAATTTCATTTCTTTTTTNGTTTTTCGCGATAAGCCCAATAGTTTNGCCATCCATGATAAACTGGAACCTTGAACAACCAATGATAAAATGGTNATAAAGAAAACAATATTAAAAATCATTTTGGCTTGCGAAATATTCGCAATCCAAGGATAGGTAGCGAAAATAATAGGTACAGCCCCTCGTAATCCGACCCAAGATATATAAATCCGGGCTTTTAATGTGATTTTCCGAATNGGGAGTAATGTNAAAAAAACGGAAAGCGGACGTCCGATTACAATCATAAAAATACCTATTAATAATGATACGCCTGCAATGGGTAATAATTCGGACGGATTAACAAGCAAGCCTAAGGTTAAGAACATAACTATTTGAACTAACCAGGTTAATCCATCAAAAAATTTAACGACACTCCTTTTATGNATAAATTTGTTGTTCCCTATCACTAAACCGGCGATATATACAGCCAAATATCCGTTNCCTTTTATAAAATCGGTAAATGAAAATATAAAGAACATGCAGGTAATAAGTAATACGGAGTANAAAGAATCATTATCCAGATTGATTTTATTGATAAGCCAAATTGAAAATTTTCCAAGGTAAACGCCGGCAATGCANCCGATAGTTAATTGCATGAATAAAAACAACAACATCTGCCAAAAGGTATCCGTCGGATTATTAATCACAGAAATAAAAGAAATNGTTAACATATAGGCCATCGGATCGTTACTTCCGCTTTCAAATTCCAATAGAGGCCTCAGATTTTCTTTAAGCGAAAGGCCTTTGGAGCGTAAAAGACTGAAAACAGACGCTGAGTCGGTGGATGACATAACCGACGCTAAAAGTAGAGACTCTACGAAGGAAAAAGTGACGGTAACAAAAAAATCGTTGGTTATCCGGTAAATAAAAAAACCTGTGAAAAGAGCAGTTAAAAGAACNCCAAAAATNGAGAGAATAAATCCGGGAANGATAACCGGTCGTATTTCATTGTATTTAGTATCCATTCCTCCTGAAAACAGGATAACATTAAGCGCTATGATACCTATTAGTTGCGCAGATTTAGGGTTATCAAAATGAATTCCTACGCCATCACTTCCNGCNAGCATACCGATCAATAANAAAAGCAAAAGGGTGGGGATACCTACCTTATAGCTTGTTTTTCTGGCTATTAAGCTGATAAATAATAGTATGGAGCCTATTAACATTAATACTTCCGCTGAAAAATTCTCCATTTGTAATTATTAAAGTATTAAATATAAGTTAAAACATAATCTTCATGTACAAAATACTTGATTTTGAAGCAATTTTGATACTTCGTCCTTGTTTCGCAGGCTTCAAAACCGCTCCATTCCCCCAAAACCGGTTCAAAGGAACGGATGTGTAAATGGGTTTTAAAATCAACATTTTCGACGCTTAGCCATTTAAATAACGATTCTTTCGCCGACCAATACAAGAGTAACCGGATTTGATCGTCCGATTGTGAAAAGGATTTTTCTTCTTCTTCATTCAGAAATTTCTTCCTGATGTTTTCCACTTTCGATTTAGATGCAATATTTTCTATATCAATAGCTACTTCGTTTTCTTTATTTACTATCAAAGCTGCATAGCCTTTGGTATGACTAATGCTAATATGAAATGAATGATCTGACAGATAAGGTTTTCCAAGAGAATTATAAAGTATTTCTTTCTCTTCTCCGGTTAATTCTTTTAATAAGACCCGGATAGCGAGCCATTCCCTTTTGCGTTTTTCCGTCATTTTTTCTGTCACCGGTAAGTATTTATCTTTGAAAGATAAACGGGACAATAACGATTCTGAATCTTCCTGAAGGGGAACAATTGCAATGTAGTTTTCATTCCGGTAGAATGTTTGGACGATAGACTTAAGTTCTTTGTTTTTTTGCAATTTAGTAGTGATAGCATCATACCAATGTACGATATTATCTTCATAAACCATAGTTGTTTCGCCTATGAAGTCTAAAGGGTTATTTTTGCGCCTGAATTCCATAAACGATTCTTTTATCTGTAAATTGATAGCCGATAGAGCCGATTGCCAATAAATCGCTCAGAATATTTTTAGCCGTATGGTAATTAATACGGGCGATTTTTCGGAATTGACTAACTGTAATATAAGGATTTAAATCCAAATAGTTTAATAGTTTTTCAACCGGACGGCTAAGGACGATATAAGCGCCGTTTAGTCCGGAAATTTTCAACCACGCCATTTCAAGAATTTCCGGCGCCATGATATTTTCGTCATTTACACGGATATACGTTTTATATATATCATATTTATCCGGTGATTGATGGGGTTTTACAGCGCTTGTTTTAACTTTTACTTCAAGTATTATTTTCCCTTCTATATTCCATTCTTTCGCTTCAAACGGAACTTTTGGACGGCAATACATTTCNGAAGCGGCTTCAATCATATAATATTCCTCTTCACTNTGAATGCCGGCNATATGACCATTGTCTTTCACTCCGATTAATAAAGTTCCGCCATCTGTATTTGCAAAAGCNGTAAGGGTTCTGGCTATTTTTTTGCTATCGCTAACCTCGAACTTAAAATCCAGTTGCTGGTGTTCGCCTTGAGCTATTAATTCCGATATGTAGCGATTCTTGTTCATAATTATTCTGCAAAAATAAGAAAATTAATGGAAAATATTTATTTTTTTTCAATAGAATTTTAAATTTTATTATTTTTGTATCAATAAAATGAATAATTTATGAAGTTTTTAGGAATCATTCCCGCCCGCTTCGCTTCTACTCGTTTTCCGGGAAAACCTTTAGTAGATATAATGGGTAAACCGATGATACAGTGGGTATATGAACGCGTTTCCGGTTTAATGAATCGTGTGGTTGTAGCAACCGATGACGAGCGAATTCTTAACACAGTCCAGGAATGGGGCGGAGAAGCGCTATTGACATCTCCCAATCATCCAAGCGGAACCGACCGTTGCTTGGAAGCCTATCTGAGATTAAATGAAGATTACGACGTTATAATCAATATTCAATGCGATGAACCTTTTATTCATCCTTCTCAAATTGAATTACTAAAGACTGCTTTCGGGATTCCTTCGACGCAAATTGCCACTTTGGTAAAACCTTTTTCCTCAGATGATGATTTCGATAATTTATTTAATCCCAATACGCCCAAAGTCCTGCTAAATTCGGAAGGACATGCAATTTATTTCAGCCGTTCGGTTATTCCGTATATCCGGAACAAGCATCATTCGGAATGGTTGAAATTGCATGTATTTTATAAACACATAGGAGTTTACGCATATAAACCTCAAGTATTGAACGAGATTGCATCTCTGCCTCCTTCGGTCTTGGAAAAAGCCGAATCGTTGGAACAACTCCGATGGATTGAAAACGGGTACATTATACAAACCATGATTACAAACGAAGAAACAATCGGAATAGATACTCCGGAAGATTTGGAAAACGCTTTAAAAAAATGGTATTGTTAATTTAGTATATATAATTCATTGTTTAACTTAAGAAACAGTAAATTTAGAGATAATTCCATCATGTATTGTAATTTGCTGTAACATTTTGTTTTCCTTTTGAATCCAAGCCCCTCCGAATACATTTCCAACGCCATGCGACGGGTTTCTTCCGACTTGACGTCCGATTTCTCCTGACTTCGACACTTTCAAAAATAATATTTTGTAACATTCTATATTTTAGTGATTTATAAAAATTGAGGCACCAATTTGGGTGCCTCAATAAAAAGTGCTACTTTTACGTATGTTTGTACGCAGGAAAAAGAATAAGTCAGGTAGCACTACAGTCGTTATTGTTGACAAAAGTATTGGAAGATTCAAGCCGATCCGAATCCTTGGAACAAGTTCGAATACAGACCAAATAGAAAGGCTGTTTAAAGAAGGATTGGAATGGGTTGACAATTATGGTGGGCAAATGGATTTATTCCGGTCTAAGGATGAAGCAGAGGAAGAAGAAAAAGTGACAGAACGGGTCTTGTCGAATATTGAAAATATACTGATCAATGGTGCACAACGGCTACTTAATCATGTGTTTCGACAAATTGGTTTCGATGCTATAGATGATAAAATACTGAAGGAGTTAGTCGTCGCTCGTTTATGTCAACCCTTGAGCAAGTCAGGTACTGTTGATTATCTGAAATCCTATTTTGATGAAGACATTGAGTTACACCAAATATGTAGATATTTGGACAAACTGCATAACACTCAACAGGAAAAGATACAGCGAATCAGCGTGGAGCATACTTGTAAAATACTGGGCGGTAGAATTGGTTTGGTATTTTACGATGTCACTACCCTTTATTTTGAGAGCGATTATGGAGATGAACTACGTGAAAAGGGTTACTCAAAAGATGGGAAACACAGTCAGCCACAAGTAGTCTTGGGGTTATTGGTAAGTTCCGGAGGTTATCCTTTATCTTATTCCCTGTTTAATGGCTCTCAATACGAAGGTTACACGATGTTACCGGTAAAAGAAAGATGCCTACAACAGAGATAAAGGGGTAAGACGGCTAACAAAGGCCTACAGTCGAGGTCTAGGAACCATCACCAAAGAGAACATCAACAAGCGAGGATACAATAAGTTTCTTGACTTATCAGACAATGTTAAAGTGAGTATCAATAAACAGAAAATCATTGAAGATAGCCAATGGGATGGTTTGAAGGGATATATTACCAATACAAAGTTGTCGGCAGAGGATGTTTACAGGCAATATCGAGATTTATGGTTTATCGAACGTGCTTACAGGATTACTAAAGGCACATTGGAAATGCGCCCTATGTTCCACTTCACCCCTAAAAGGATAGAAGTCCATGTTTGTATTTGCTTTGTTGCCTATAAGGTGTACAAGGAATTAGAGCGGATACTAAAGCATAATGGTATTCCTCTAAGTGTGGACAAAGTATTGAATATCACTAAAACGATAACAACCATTCGGGTAAAACTACCGAAGTCAAATAAGACTTTATCAAAAACCATGGTGATAACTGCTAAGCATCGGCAGGTAGAACCACTCCTTAATGAAAATTTTTGGCAAAATTTTACATGAATTTTTCTGAGGGTGCCTCATTGTCGAAGTCAGGAATATATTAATCATCCGTTTTAAAATATCATCCATTCGACTCATCTTCAACTATATTATTCATTCAAAACCTGTATGTCGCAGACAACAAAATATTTCTCGGTCTTATCTTATAACTTCTATAAAACGAAGCCAATTCGCTCTCAATAAAAGAAGAATACCGGTTTTCGTTGAAAATATTCTTCACTCCGCAAGTTAATTCCCACCGGTTGCCCGGAAGATAAGAAACAGAAACATCCGAGAAAATGAAATGCTTGTAGTTGTCAGGGTTCAACTCGTTGCAATAATGCTCGAGCGCATAACTCATCTGCAGGGATTTCATCAGGGAATAAGTAACTTTAAACGATTCGGTAAAACGGGTGGAGGAGAAATATTGCCGGTTCGATTCCATTCTATTTTTGTTGTAAGAATAGGAAGCCTGATAGGTTAAATTGCATTTACTGACCGCTCGCGAAGTGACCATTCCTCTGAGCGAATAGGAATCCGAAGAATATGGAATCGTTATCCCGTTCCGCACAATATTTGAATTATAACGGCTGAAAGCAGGCGAAATTGTTGCTGTCCCCTTGATAAGGCTAATTCCCTTATCCACCGATCCGCTTACGGAAAGCATCTCGATTTCCGTATTTCCCGGCTGGTAGTAAGTTAAAATATAGTCGTCTATAAAATCCTGCGCGGATATTTTTGTATTCCTTCTTTTTGTATATATAATCCCCGCATTAGCGAAGAAAGCCTTGAGAACATCTTTATATTCCGCTCTTACCGAAAACGTTGCAGCATTTCCGGTAGAGAAATCAATATAACCGGCTGTTTGTTGCCGGTAATTATTCAGGATATTACCATAGTAAAATAAATTTTCATTCGGCAACTGATTGGAATAAGATAAAGCAGTGTTTAGAGTTAAAAAAGGAGATGCAATCCAATTCATGGATAAAGAAGGATTCGCTCCATAAAGCGAATGCCATTGGTTGCCGACCGAAATAGTTTGATAATACAAAAAAACCGATAAATTAAACCGGACGCGGTTTATGTTATATTGAAACGAAGGGGAAGTGTTTACCCGCAGTTTGTGCGTATTCAAGTGATTGAGTACATTATCCAATTCATTTTCTATTTGCCGGTACTGATACAATAAATTAATGGGTGAATTATACCGGAATTTTCCAATCATAAAAGAATAATCCATGGAATTATTGGAAGAAAAAGACGACAATACAATATCTTGACAAATAGGCGTTTGATTGTTCTTGGAAACTTCGAGTGATTGTGGTTTGGAAGCCAATTCGTTATTCGACCGGAAGGTAAAAACTTTCTCTCCCCTCCGTCGGAGAATATCAAAATTATTACTGACCGTCCAATTTTCGAACTTTGCTTTCTGGGAGTTCGGGTAGGTTCCTAATATTTCGATGGCAGGGTCGTTACGGTCGTAATTGAAATTAAACGTATTGTTCAGGTAATACTGTTTCTGATTGGATTTCAACTGGAGTTTTCCGGTAAACGCTTTCCTGAACGAATAGGCGTTTTCGGTTTTGTCTTCGACTGAAATCAGGTCTTCGCCTAAGAAATAGGTAGTTTTGGCACTATATTCCGATTCGCGCCGGTCGAACGAGCCTGTGAATTCGGTAATAAAATCAAAATCTTTCCCGACCTTAAACAGGTTATTTGAAGTGAGGTTGTTTGTTTGGTTAAAGTTGGAGCGGCTATTGCCGATACCGCCTGCAGAGGAAGGCGATACATTAACGTAAGAAGACAATCCTGCATTTTGCATGGATCCAAGGTCGCCATCCGGAAAAAACACGTTCATTTCAAAGGATTCGCTTCCAGTATTGTTCCCTTTATAAGTATTCATACTTTGGGTTTTTGCTTTGAACCGCATGGCAACAGCTTCTGCAACCCACAATCCGGGTATTCCGCTTCCGCCTTTCATCGTACCTGCCCACCGCGATTTGGCATCTTCTTTCAATTTAATGTTCATAGCCGGCGAATCGGAAAAAGTCACATCTTCTAAAGCTTTCACCGGCTGGTGGTTTTCCATGATTTCGACCCGGGAAACATTCTCATAAGAAATGTTGTTGGTTGCCAAACCGTAGCGGCCGCCCAGCATATCGGATCCCTCAATATAGAATTTGTTTAATTCTTTTCCCTGATACAATATTTTCCCGGATTCCTGCACTTCTACGCCGGGCATTTTTTTCAACACATCGCCGATGGTGCGGTCTTCTTCCGCCGAAAAAGACGATACCAAATAACTAATGGTGTCTTTTCGTTGAATAATACTTTTCGGAGATATCACCACCTCTTTCAATGCAAAATTCTGAACAACCAATTCGATGAGCAGAGGTTGGTTATTAGCGAGAATTTTATGGGTTTGCGGAGCATATCCAACACAGGAAAACAGTAATTCCAAGGAATCGGATGAAATATCCCTTTTCAGTTCAAAACTCCCGTCTTTTGCAGTTTGGGTATAGGTTATGATTCGCCCCTCATTGATTCGCCTTAATGTTACCTGTACTTTTTCAACAGCTTCTTTTTTCTCATTGATTACTGTTCCTGTAATATGGATGGATTGGGAGTAAACCTGACTTGAAAAAATCAAAACAAATTTCAGCGCAATTATGTATTTCAGTTTTATCATTTATAATCCCTTTCGATATGATCGTAATGCTCCCACGCTCCGACAGCACTTATCCCCACTTTCGCCAAATCCATCGCTACCAAATCAACCCCTGTCCGCTTCATTTTCAGCCTTAAAAAAGTCAAGCGGTCAATTTTCCGGGCATTGTTGCTTCCAACATACATGTACATGGGTTCGTTTACCTGTTGCAAGCCTATCATATTGAAACTGTAATGCGATTCGGTATCTTCCAATTTCATGATTAATCCGGGTAAACCATAGAATTTAAAGGGACCTTCGTTGATTGGAATATCCGGTGCGAACCAGGCTTCCCAATCCCTGCCCCGCCAACTGCATATTGCTTTCTGACAGGGATAATCCAAAACAGTCATCGTATCTCCTAATATAGCCCAGTCCTGCGGTTTTAATTCATCGTCATAATAAAAACCGTGCATAGAAATATTATCTCTAACTGTTATCTTTTCTTCTTTGTAGTCTTTATAAACATAAAATTGAAAGAAACCTCTGCTGGGATGAGCTGCTGTAATCCCTTTAGAATATTCTACAAACAAATCCCAATTCGTCTTAGGATCAGGAGCATTTCGTACAAAATCACTTAAATCATTCGCTCTCTTCTGACGTCCTGCAGGGGTACTGTCCATAGAATCAACATAAAATGTTTGATAACAATAACTTTGAGTTATGTTTTCTCCAATATTGACCACATATAAATTTTCTAAATTAATCACATTTAAATCTTTACTATTATATTCCATTTTTATGGAATCTTTCAAAAACCTGAATTGATAGGTACATTTAACTTTAGTTGTATCAATTAATTTAAACAAGTCTGCGAAATTTTGCGCTTCGACCGGAAAACCAAAGCCAAAAAATAAAATTAGCAAAGAAAATTGAATTTGTTTCATCTGTATATAAAATTTAAACCGTTAATAATCAAAATAATAAAAATCGTTTAA
>JGI24702J35022_10002871_pt1 | contig 10432 bp, 5 predicted proteins | sample TergutTh196P4_FD_35022 | JGI IMG/M metagenome (IMG submission 35022)
TTGTATTTAATCGCCTGTTAGCAAGAATACCCTACGATGATTATACCAAAGCCATCCAACAGAATGTCCAGTTTGACGAATTCAAATTCCCTGCACAAGAATGGCTTTACCGCACCTCCATCCTTTCCTTGTTGCATGGCTGCGGCGTAGAAGTCAATCCGGAAGTACATTCCAATCTGGGACGAGCCGATTTAGTGATTTTACACAGGGGTGTCGCATGGGTCATCGAAATTAAAGTAGCCTACAGGGATAGCGGTGACACCCCTGCAACAAAAGCCAAAGAAGCGCTCCGGCAAATCGAAGATAACAATTACGCAAAACCCTTTTCGGAGGCTATTTGTATCGGTATGGCTATTGACGATTCGGAGCGACAGATAACGGAATGGGAAAGCACGTAATTTTTAAACTGAATAGAAAATGAGATTGGGATCACCCGTTTTCCACCCCTATTTTTTGGATTCTGTCTTCAAATTTGCCGTTTGGGATTAAAGATTTTTTCCGAAACTTCGACCGATAGTTGTAGATTGTCGTGATGGAGTAACGCAGGAAATCGGCAATCTGAGCGCTATCGGTTATGCCAAGTCGTATCAGCGCGAAGATACGCAATTCGACGGTCAGACTTTTATCTTTTTTAGGGATAATACGGTCTTCGTCGGCCAACAGTTCGTTAAAACGTTCGACAAAATCCGGAAACAGGCTTAAAAAAGTGGAGTCGAAATTCCGGTAGAACGCTTTTAGCTCGTCGTTTATGATTTGGGGTGATTTTAACATTTCATATAACTCGTCAAGTTTCTTCGCAGTAGCCTTTTTATTCAACGACTTACGGTAGGCCTCCAATTTTTCGATGTATTCGGAACACTGGTTCAGGAATCGACCGATATAGGCCTCTTTTATCTGATTGGTTTCCGTCAGGCGGTTGTTTATCTTTTTCAGTTCGTCGTTGGCCTGAATCACTTCACGACGTGTGGCCGCTAATTTTTTCATCTGCCTGAAAAGGTAAAAAGCGATTCCGGCTAAGAATAATGAAAGCAATACGATGATGATGATCGTCCATTGAAGGTTCTTCCGGTTTTTTTCCCTGTCTTTCTGATACGCCGTATCAATGATCGGGAGGATTTTTGAGATTTGAACATTCCTCAATCGTGCGTTATAAAAATTGGCGTCATCCATGCTTTTTTTGATGTAGCTGTTGGCGTGGTTGATGTCGCCTTCATTCAACATCAGGTAGGCTAACATGCCCAAGGAGGTGTTTTCTTTCACAGAAGCCCGGATATCGGCTATGGCCGAATGGGTCAGATATTCTTTTTGCAGGTCTTTCTGTCCTTTCAACTCATACAATGAAGCTATCAGGGAGGTAAGTACCGCAAAATCGCGCGTATCGGGCGCCATCTGCAAGAGATAGGGTAAAAGCGCTTTTTCCGCTTCATCAAACTGCCGCATATCAATACACTTGCGCCCGTAATTGATGTCATACGAATAACTGCCCTTAGGAATAACCGCTAATGCCGAATCCATGTATTCTTCCCGTAAAACGCTGTATTTTAGAATCTCATCATTGGAGCAGTATTCACTCCAGTAGGTATAAAGTTCGGCATAAGCATTGTAACAGGCGCCTAATCGCTCTGAGTCCAAACCGGTTTTGTCAATAGAATTTAATAAATCTTTCGCTTCGTAGAAGCTCGCGAAAATGGAATACATACGCGCAAGCTGCATTTTACAGTCAGTAACCCTTTGCCGGTTTTCTTCCGCTTCACATATCTCCAAATGTTTGCGCACGTAACATAAGGCGGAATCAAACACAAAAGCCTCATATTCCCTGAACAGTTGATAATAGATGTCGTGTATGGCTTCCGACGATTCCTGTTTTGTTAATTGCTGCTTTAACTCCTTTATTTTCAGTTCTTTTATTTCTTCATATTGCTGTTCCTCTTGAATAGTCTTATCTAAGACTATCAATAAAGAATCCATGTTGATAGCCCCATTTGTCATGAAGACAAAAAACAAAAGGCAGCTAATTATTCCCATTTTTTTCAAAACCATCTGTTGTACACTTTCTATTTGACGAAACAAAAGTAGATAAAAAAACGAATTTCTCCAATAATTTATGCGGACAGGATGTCCGCGTACCCAAAAAGATGCGGATATGTAACGGTCTGTTAATTCCTAATCCAAACCTGACCTTGCGATAAGATTGTTCACATACTTGGTCTATTACGGATAATTAGAAAATTTCAGGCATACAGGGCGGTCGACGTCTGTTATTTGTTTGGCCTCGTCTTCTTTCAGGAGGCCTGTTTGCCTCTCTATCGCAAAAATCTGTATCCGATTGCTGTTCTGGCATGCCGTTAAGAGATATTTCCCGTTTGGGGTGATGATAAAATTACGCGGATGTAGGCCTGTCGGCTGCTGTCCCACAAGGGATAACCGACCATCGGTCGCATGGATACTAAAGATAGCGATGTCATTGGTATTGGCACGGTTGGAGGCATAGAGGAACTTGCCGTCGGGCGACACATGGATATCTGCGCTTCCCTTGTCGCCTATGCCTTCCGACATGTCGGAAGCGATGTATTGAACCGGCTCAAGTTGACCTTCCGAATAGCGAAAAACGGTTACCTTCCCCGACAGTTCGTTGATTAGGTAGGCATATTTCCCGTTAGGATGAAATGTAAGATGACGCGGACCCGAACCCGGTTCCAAGCTGTAGGCTTCAGGACTTCCTGTTGTAAGGAAAGGTGTCGTACCGCTCGTCGTAAACTTATGCAACCGGTCGGTTCCCAAGTCGGCGGCAAACAGGTAGCGTGCGTCGGGTGAGAAGACGGCGCAATGCAGATGCGGCATATCCTGACGCTTGGCATCAGGCCCCGAACCCTCGAAGTCGAAAACTTTTTCTGCCGGCAGTAATGATCCGTCGTCAGCTAATGGAAAGACGCTGACATTACCTCCGGAGTAATTGGCTGTCACCACAAAGCGCCCCGAGGGGTCGGCGCTGATATAACAAGGCGCCGCTCCTTTTGTCGGTTGTGAATTTAATAAACTTAGTACGCCCGCCTTTTCATCAAACGTAAAAGCGTATGCAATAGCAGCATCCCTGCCGCTTTCACTTACGGAATAGACAAAACGTCTGTCGATCGAAACTGCCAGATAGGAAGGATTAACCGCCTTCACTTCACTAACATACGTCGCTTCGCCCGTCTCTTCATCGAACCTGTAAACATAAATACCTGTACTTGTACCGGAGGTATAGGTGCCGATAAACAGATAAAGGGGCTGTTTGACGGGAATATCTCTTTTTTCATTAAGCGTATATTCGGCTTTCATCAGATAGTTGCCGACTCTTTCCGGCATAATGACCTCAAAAGGAACGGTCAACGTTTCCCAAAGGTCGATCATCAGTCCGACCGGTGCAAAATTCATCCATTCGCTGTCTAAACGCATTGTTTGCCTTTTCGGTGTAAGTTCATTCGTACAGGAAACCAAAATGCCTGTAAATAAAGCTAATATACAGACACAACGAAGTTTTATACCGGATCGCATCGTGTTTTTCTTGTCCAAATGGCGTTCATGGAAGGTTTTTAGTATTCTCCACATTTTTTTTGCGTTGTTTTTTTTGGGTATAGCATAAGCATAATATTTTTCGCAAAAGTACATAGAAAAACGATTTTTACAAAGCATTGTTATTAATTTTTTAAGTTAATCAATTAATCAATTCTTTTTAAATTATCTTTGGAAATCTCAACATTTTCATGTATGTTTGCAAAGAAATTAGTATAAAAAACATGAACAATCAACTTTTTAATTTACTTCTATTTGTGATTTTACAAAAAAATAAAACATATAAAATAGTTTATCTTTTGTTGATTACTGTCTGTACGGTAAGCGGATTTGCGCAAGTCCAACCCATTGCAATCGACATTCAAAGTGCTGTTTCCGGCATTGTGCGTGAGATTCGTGAAGTCGACAGTGTTGCAATTGCTTTTCCTAACGCTAACATTCGTTTACTCAATGCCGGTGATAGTTCTTTAGTGAAGGGAATGTTGTCGGATTCTATCGGCAGATTTCTTTTCCCGACGATTAAACAGGGCGATTATCTCCTTGCCGTATCGTTTATTGGCTATGCTACATCCTTTACACAAATACCTTCTACTCGCTTTCGGGAAAATGATACGATAGATATTGGGATAATCGTATTGGATGAGGCCGGAATATTGCTTGATGAGGTTGTGGTAGAAGGTCCTATTCCCGAATTAGTGATTAGAGGTGATACGATGGAGTATAACCCTGCCGCGTTCAAGGTGAAGGAAGGGGCGGTAGTCGAGGACTTGCTTAAACTGTTGCCCGGATTAGAGGTAGATAAAAATGGCAGGATAACTACCTCGTCGCAAAAAGTGATAAGCAGGGTTTTAGTCAACGGACAGGATTTTTTTGAAAACGACCCGAAAATAGCGACCCAAAACATCACGGTAGAAATTGTCGACAAGATACAAGTGATTGAGAAGCCTACTGATACAGCGCTTCTGACAGGGGTTGACAACGGTGAAAAGGAGACAGTCATTAATATTAAAATAAAGAAAAACATGTTTAAAGGTTGGATGGGTAATGTAAATGCAGGCGCCGGGACGCTGTTGTATACCCAATTGGAAAACGGCTCGAGATATAACTTGCAAAGCATGTTGAACAACTTTAACGAAAAAACGATGAAGAGCATTGTAGTTAACGCCGGCAATACTAATAGCGGAAGTGGCGGCGTTACCAATACCCATTCTTTAGGTCTTAATTATAACGCTACTGTGAATGAGAAACTGAAACTGGGGGGCAATGTCAACTATAATTTCTCGGATAATTATTCCGAACGTAATAGTTTTCGCACCAACCTGTTAGTCGACAGCGTTTCATATAGGAGGAGTTCTTCAAATAATCGAAACTCTTCACGCAACATTGGGTTCAATTCAAAGATAGATTACAAACCTGACAGTTTGTTGACAATTGTTTTTTCACAACAGGTGTCGTTCAGGTTCTCCGATTCGAACAATCAATCCTTTGAAATGACACAGGCAGGCGATAGGGATTCTACGCTTGTGAACCGTAGTCACTCTGTTTCGGAATCAAAAACTAACGGGACTACAATAGTTGGCAGTCTGATTGTTACACGGCTTTTTTCACGCAAAGGACGAAGACTGAGTCTTACGCTTAATGGTAACCTGAATTTAAGCTCCACTAATGGAGCCAATGTATCGACAAATGAATTTTTCCTGCAACCGGACAGAAACATGAATTTTAACCAGCAATCAGGAACTTCATCCAACACCAATTCTTTCAGCCTGCGTACCGGTTACGTTGAACCGTTACGGGAAAATATGCAGTTATCGGTGTTTTATGATTTTAATCAAAACGGAACGCTGAACCTGAAGGATACATACGACTTTAATGAGACCGACAGCGCTTTTTCGTTACGGAATACCGATTACAGCAGAAGTTTGAAAAATCAATATTTTACTCAAACCATAGGAGTAACCCTGAACACTACAAAACCAAAATACTACTATAATATAGGGATAAATATCCTGCCTTCGTCCACACAAAGTACCAATTTCATCAAAGATGGGGTCTCTGAAGGGAAGGATTCGATTTTGAATCAAATAAAAGCTTACAAAGTAATCAATTATGTGCCACAGATAAATTTCGTCTACCGGTTCAGTGACGTATCCAATCTCAATTTTTCGTACAGAGGCAATACGCGCCAGCCGACTGTGAGCCAGCTTGACCCAACGCCTGACAATACTAATCCGTTGTATATCAGAAGCGGAAACCCGGACTTGCTGCCTGCATTCTCCAATTTCATGTCGTTGAACTTCAGTAAGTATATAAGGGAAAAACTAAGTACGCTCTCTACCTCGATTGATTATAGCTTCACACTCAACGAAATAATCAATTACACAGATTATGAACTGGGAACAGGTATCCAACACACAGCGCCGAAAAATGAAAACGGCACATGGAATGCCGGAGGAAACATGATGTTCAACCTGCCGCTTGACAAAAACAAAAGACTACGGTTAAATATCAATTTCCGAATAAACTACAGCAACCAGATCGGTTATACTACATTAGACAAACAAAGCTATAGAAACATTTCAGGGTCGTTAATTATTTCGGAAGGCCTCGGCCTGAATTATAGTAAAGATTGGTTTTCAGGATTTATTAATGCCAATGCCAATCATTTAAATACGACCAATTCGTTGGAAAGCGGACAACAACAGCGCAACGCAAACTACAGAATATCATACACTACCATGATAACGCTGCCGAAGGAATTCACCTTTGACACGGATATCAATTATGCGATGCAACGAGGCCTGACAGCCGGTTACAACCGAGATGAAGTCCTTTGGAACATTGGAATCAGTAAACAGTTCATGAAAAATAAATCCGGCTCACTGAAATTTGTGTGGACAGATATTCTGCAAAAACGGATGAATATCTCCCATGCTATTACGGCTAATTACATCGAGGACTTTGCCGTCAACACACTGTCAAGCTATGTAATGCTAACATTCACCTACCGCCTAAATAAAATCGGCGGCAAAATCTGAAAAAAGGCTGGAAAGTAAATAATTGAAAGGCGTCACACATTTGATTTGAAAATGCGATTCAAGTACATCGACTACAATCCGGAGGTATTTGTGAAAAATCATACGGTTTTCAAAAATAATACGTATCTTTGCCGACAGATTCAAAAGTTGTACTTAAAATCTGTCGACAAAGATATTTATAATGATGATATACAGAGAGTAATGTGAAATCTATTATTTCTGACAACGGGAAACTTTCTAATATACAGGACAATGAATTAGTCGCTCTTTTGAAGAAAAATTCGCATCAGGCATTTTGTGAACTCTACATTCGTTACTATGATCAGTTACACTACTATTGCAAAAAATACCTGAACGACGAAACCGAAGCGGAGGACATTGTGCAGGATATTTTCATGTATCTGTGGGAATCACGCGATACATTGGATATCACATCGTCTTTTTCGGGTTATATTTACGCAACGGCGCATAACCGGATACTGAAAATGTTACGGCAGGTTGATGTTCACTTGCGGTATGCACAACATATCCTTATGAATGCCATAGCAACTACCAATGAAACCGAAGATTCTATTATAGACAATGATTTCACATCGTTGCTGAATGAAATGATTGAAAGATTGACGCCGAAACAACAAGAAGTTTTCCGCCTCAGCCGCATAGAGGGGCTTACCTATAAAGAGATATCCGACAGGTTGCATATATCAGTGCCGGCGGTACAAAAACATGCTTCAAACGTATTGGAAAAAATAATCGGATACTTAAAGAAAAATAAAATCATTTACTTTAAGGCAGTTATATAGTCGATTACTTTTTCCTGATTACTTCGCAAGCTCGCAATGACGAGCGATATATGAATTTTTTTTTCCTCCAAAGTATAGATGCTCCTATCGAAAAGGGTCTATTATACGTAAAAAAATTCGTATATCATGGATCAAGAAAGACCTTTAAGAAAAGACCTCGTGGAGGCATGGTACCGTTTTGTCAACCATACCTGTACCATTGAGGACTTGACGCTATTATTTAATTCCGTTGAAGGCAATGAGTTTCTTCATGAATTTGATGAAGTATCAGACAGCGTTTGGAATGAAGCTATTGCTAACAAATCACTCATGACTGCAAGAAAGAGAAAAGCATACAGAAAGAAAGCCTGTCAGCTTCTCGACAAATATGAACATAAACAAATGCAAATTCCTTCGCGAAACATCGTTCGTTTCCGCAGAATATTGTATACTGCCGCTGCCATTGCCTTGTTTGCTGCCGCGACCCTCTTATACAAATCACAATATGGTACACAACCGGTGCAAAATATAGATACCATCATCGGACAGACAATGCCCTCAAACGATATTCGCTTGATTTCGGGTGAAAAAGAGGTGGCGTTGAATCAGAACGCACAACTTGCACTGAAAGAAGGACTTATCTCGGTGGTTGATGAGAGCAATGAATCCGAGATTGCGCTTTCGGAAAACATCATGAACAAATTGATTGTTCCGGCAGGCAAACGCTCAACGCTCCAGCTGGCTGACGGCACGCATATCTGGCTCAATTCAGGTACGGAATTGGATTTTCCATCCAAATTCACAGGCGCCACCCGCGAAATAAGCGTGAAAGGCGAAATTTTCATTGAGGTAGCAAAGGGACAAAAAGCTTTTTATGTGAATACATCGCAGTTCAAGGTACGCGTACATGGCACTAAGTTCAACCTGTCGGCCTATGGCGAAAACGAAGAAAATAGCGTCGTATTAGTGGAAGGTTCGGTGGAAGTGGTTGCGCCCGGAAAGGAATCCGCTTGGTTGGCGCCCAACGAAAAAGCCGTTGTAAGCACTGGCGAAATAATAAAGGAAACCGTGTCGGTGGACGAATATACCAGTTGGAAGGACGGAGTGCTGACACTCAATAAAACGTCTGTTTCAGAAATGTTAAAAAAGATAGGACGCTACTATAATGTCAATTTTGAAAATCATTGCGACAGCGTAATAACCGCAAAAACGTATACAGGGAAATTATTCCTCACCGATGATTTTGAAGAACTCATGATTTCTTTGTCTTCCTTTTTCTTTATGCAATATGATAAGGAAGGCGAAACGGTATATCTTAGAAAAAACGTAAAGTGATATTAAATCTTAAATCAAAAATCTTTTAAAATAGGAGGTAAATCTATGGGACCATAACAAACACATTAAAAAAAATCGGACGACAGCTGGCACTATCGTCCGAGGGATAATTCATTTCAATACGAGGTATTATTAAAACAAATTAAAGTTCAAAAGTATGTTAAATAAAAATTTTCTCAAAGAAAAACTCAAAAAATTTTTTAGAATAATGAGAATATCAGTATTTTTCTGTTTTGCCTTTATGGTTTCAGCCTTCGCAGAAGGCACTTATTCACAGACAGCTAAGTATTCTATGACGTTGAATAATACGACCATAAGGCAGGCAATTTCAGAAATAGAGCTACAAAGCGATTGTTTCTTTATTGTAGCAGACGAAGTAAGTGATGAACTAAACAAGATCATCAACCTTTCCTTCACAAAAAGCGAGCTTCCTGAAATTTTAGAAACGATGTTTTCCGGCACAAATCTGTTGTATATGATATCAGGGCGGCAGGTCTTCATTTCAAAAAATGAAGAAAAGTCGCTACGACAGCAGAAAGTAGCGTTGGAAGAAGAACTAACTGTGATTCAAGGAATTCAGGTCACCGGAATTGTCGTCGACATTAACGGAGACCCTTTGCCGGGAGCAAGTATTATCATCAAAGGAACGACTCTGGGCATTGTGAGCGACAACGACGGGCGGTTTTCAATAACCGTTCCCGATGTGAATGCTGTATTGCAGTTTTCATATATCGGATTCGTTCCACAGGAAATCCCGGTAGGCCAAAAACGAACAGTGAATGTGACACTGCTGGAAGCCACTACCGAAATGGAAGAAGTCGTAGTGGTGGCCTATGGTCAACAGAAAAAAGTTTCTGTGACCGGCGCTATCTCTACCGTACAAACAAAAGAACTGAGGCAAAGTTCTGCTGCAAACCTGTCTACGGCGCTGGCGGGCCGGTTGCCCGGATTAACGGCCCTGCAATCTTCGGGACAACCCGGTTATGATGCGGTAAACCTTTTCCTGCGCGGCGCCGGCACTATCAATGGCGCCGATCCGTTAATCATGATTGACGGGATACCCCGTACAGATATCAGTTCGCTTGACCCGAATGAAATCGCTTCCGTTTCCATCCTGAAGGATGCCTCGGCAACGGCAGTGTTTGGTGTGAGGGGCGCTAATGGGGTCATTCTGATCTCTACACGGCGTGGTTCGGAAGGAAAAATTGAACTGAGTGTGACCATGGACCAGAGCTTTCAAAAGTTCTTAGTACATGCCGACAGGGTTCATTCATGGGAATTTGCAGAGTTACGCAACCAGGCGGCGCGTAATGACGGACTCGATATTGAACCGTTTACACCCTATATGATTCAAAAGTACAAAGATGGGTCAGACCCCATTTTTTATCCCGACAGGGATGTATTTCATGAATATTTCAGGGACTACTCACCCCAGAGCCGCATCAATATCAACCTCAGTGGCGGCAGTAAGGATATGAAATATTTCTTAAATGTGGGGTATGTCGGACAGGGAGGTAATGTCAAAACAGAACCTAAATCGTTTTTAGGGTACGACCCGAGTTTCCGGATGGACCGCTATTCCTTTCGGGCCAATGTGGATTTTGACGTCACCAAACGCTTGAAAATGTCCCTCAACTTAGCCAGTTATATTGAGAAAATGAATTCGCCCCAGTCTTTTGCTTTGTACTCGGACAACTTCGAATTCATGATTTCCCAGATATT
>JGI24702J35022_10002872_pt1 | contig 10425 bp, 9 predicted proteins | sample TergutTh196P4_FD_35022 | JGI IMG/M metagenome (IMG submission 35022)
CGCAGGCGCGCATCAGCGACCCGCTGGCGCGGGGATTGGCGCTGGGCACTGTCGCACACGCGCAGGGCACGGCCCTGTCCCTGATGGAAAGTCCGCAGCAGGGCGCCATGTCCGGTCTGGCCATGATCCTTGCGGGTCTTTTTACCGCCGCTTTGGCGCCGCCGGTATTCCGCCTGCTGGGATAGCGGCTGCGTTTGCCGCGACAGCGCGTCAGACGCACACTGATCTTCCATCCGCAAGGCGCGTTGACACCCTCCCTCTCCTGCACATATTAAAGAGTGAGCACATACAGAACAGCACAGGAGGTTCCAAGTGAATATTCTTATTTTCGGCCCTAACGGCAGCGGCAAAGGTACCCAAGGCGATCTGGTGAAACAGAAATACCAGCTCGCCCACATTGAATCCGGCGCGATTTTCCGCGAACACATCGGCGGCGGCACCGAGCTCGGCAAAAAAGCCAAAGCGTATATTGACCGCGGAGACCTGGTGCCTGACGACATCACCATCCCCATGGTGCTTGAAACCTTACAGAGCAAAGGCGCCAAGGGCTGGCTGCTGGACGGTTTCCCCCGCAACATGGTGCAGGCCGAAAAACTGTATGACGCCCTGAAAGCCGCGAATATCAAACTCGATTACGTGATTGAAATCCTCCTGCCCCGCGAAACGGCAAAAAACCGCATCATGGGCCGCCGCCTGTGCAAAACGAACAACAACCACCCCAACAACATCTTCATCGACGCCATCAAGCCCAGCGGCGACAAGTGCCGTGTGTGCGGCAGCGAACTTTTCGCCCGTTCCGATGATCAGGATGAGGGAGCCATCAACAAGCGCCACGATATATATTACGACGCCAAAACCGGCACCTTGGCCGCCGCTTATTACTATAAAGAACTTGCGAAAAAGGGCGTGACCAAATACATTGAGCTGGACGGACTGGGCACGATTGACGCCATTAAGGAGACCTTGCTCAGCCGGTTGGCGTAGTTGGCAACGGCGCGTTTTGGCGTCTCAAAAAAAGCCGTCAGGAGTTCTCCGGGCGGCTTTTTTGTTTCAGGGCGGGAAAATTGCAGTATCTACAAAGAATTATTAGTTAAAAAATATTTTGAAAATATTTTACCCGCACTGATACCCGTATATTCACAGGGCAACAGCGGTCAGTTTTGGACGGTTCCGGTCATAGAGCGGCAATAACCTTCCGAGAGTGCTTTTACCAACAAAATGGGATATTGGCCTTGCACTTGACTGTATCTCAATTGAGATATATCTTGGTTTTACGAAAAACCTTTTGAGATATGGAGTAACACAATGGCCGCTCAAACATCCATGCTGCACGTCAGGGTTGACGATACTATCAAGGCGGAAGCGGCGGCAAATTTGGCCAACTACGGCCTGACCGTATCTGATGCTGTACGCATTCTGCTGACCCGCATTGCCAAAGAAGGCGCGTTNCCCGCCGGACTTACCTCTGATCAAGCCGCGTATGACGCNTGGTTCCGGGCCAAGGTGNATGAAGCNTTGGCGGATACACGTCCNCCTGTTCCACATGAACAGGTTATGGATGAAGCNCAAGCGATTATTGACGGGAAACGCCGTGCCCGTTCTTAGCCAGCGCAAAACAGCCCGCGCTGACCTGATGGCGATTGTCGAGTATATTGCCGACGACAACCCTGATGCCGCTATGCTGCTGCCGTACCCCTCTTGCGTGTGCTGCATGCGGCTCAACAGTGGCCGTAGCACACGGGAAACTTAAAATTCAAGTTACATTTATAACTATATTAATGTGAATTTATTATAGTAAATTTATCAAATAAATTCAACGCTCTATTATTGTTTCTGCAACGATGATTGAGCACATACCATCACAACCAGTCTGCAGCTTGCTAGAAAGAAGCGTCTTGAAATATCAAAATAGTTCTCAATCTACTTTCAAATAGGCTGTAAGCTCAGAAGTGATTTGGGCGGATGTTTCAAGCCGTTTAGCACACTTTGCCGCCCAGTTCCGCCCAGGATGTAGGGTATCCCACTTCGAGCGCATGCCCTCATAACGCCCTTTGCCAGGGTCGTGGTTTCCAAATCCATCAATAAGCTTATTCCAAATTGGCGCGAATTTCGCTATCAACAACGATTCGCCCAAGGGAATCCAAATATCGTCTACCACCAAAAAGCGACAAAAGAGGTCTTCAATAAGCAAATTTTCAGCGGCCTTCACGCTTTCCGCGTGTTCTTGCAGGCGGTTATGTAAAGATGGACCAGGCTCAACATCTAGGCCAAAATTGCCCTTCCGTGCGCCCGGAGGAACGGCTTTGCCTACATAAATAGGTGCTTCAAACTTGTCATCCTTGTTCTTCTCCGCTAGCGGCTTATATGCCTCAAAATCGCCTATGTAATAGATGGCGTAGATACCCGCGCCGTTAAATGGCTTCAAACCACCCAACGGATACACGCGGCTTTCAAGCATGGCTTCCGCTACGCTGCCGCCAAGGTTCATCTTATCGAGGGGGTTGTATGGCTTTATGTCCATCAGGCGGCCCGTTTCATCTTGGCTATGAGTTGCTTGGTTTCTGCCTCAACAAGTTTTTCCGCGATGCTGCCCATCAAGACACGGGCCAGAGCCACCGGGACGGCGTTGCCAAGCTGGCGCATGGTTTCCGTCCATGAACCGTGAAAAACATAGGTGTCGGGAAAAGTTTGCAGGCGGGCGGACTCCCTGACCGTGAAGTACCGCACTTCACCAGTCGGCATGACAAGCATATTTTCGCCGCCGGGTACACCATGGTCGCCAGCTTTAAGCGTCTTGGCTGGTAAATCCAAAGGGCTGCCCGTATGCCCGGCGTAAACCCGTGCACCTGGCTGGAAAAAATGGTTACTGTGTAACGCGGTGGCTTTTTTATCCCTTGGATCGGGTAGGCCTTGCAGAGCATCACGCACGGTAAGCCACGGTTTATCCCGAGAAACGATATCCATACCGCGCAGCTTTTCAATGCGTGTTTTATGCTTGCTGTCCAAAGCACCGCGCGTTTTCCGGCTCACCTCGTGGCGTTCCCAATATTCGCCGCTCACCCATTGGGCGTGAAGCAAGGCTTCCAGGGAGTGAGTCGTTTTAGGAAAAGACCAACGGACGCCCAAATCATGTCGGAAACCTATAATAAACACTCGATCACGTCGTTGTGGAATGCCATAGTCAGCGGCGTTCATCACCCGACAAACCACGTCATAGGTAAGTCCTTGCATCCTGCCGGAGGTTTTTTCTTTTTCCAGGCGTGCAAGGTGCTCCATCCAACTCTCTTTTGGTACGCGTATAAATTCGGGGTAGCTCAGTTGCAAGATGGTGTATTGCAGATAGTTGGTGAACGCCGCTCTGGTGAGACCTTTGACATTTTCAACAAGGAAAGTCTTAGGCTGCAATCTACGCACGGTATCAATGGTGGCAGGGAACATATCCCGCTTGTCGGAATAGGCCTTGTGCTTGCCGCCAAGAGAAAACGGTTGGCAAGGCGGGCCACCGGCCACAAGGTCAACGCCCTTAAAGGCGGAAAAATCGAACAGGCGCACATCCTGTTCATGCAATGGCCAATCCGTCACCAGTGGGTTTTGCCGCTGCTGGTTTTCTCGGATGGTATCGCATGCCCATTTATCCCACTCTATGACCGCATCAGGAGTGAATCCAGCCAAGGATGCCCCCAAGGCCAGCCCTCCTGCTCCGGCGAACAGTTCAATGGATTTCATCGTAGTATCCTGTGTTTTAATCTCGTCCCACGCCTTCAAGAAAGACACGGATAATTTCTTGCAAGGCGCTTGTATCTCGAAGCATGCATTCCCAAATCACTAGGATATTCCAACCCTGTTCTCGTAATAGGGCTTGCTTTTGTATGTCGCGCTCCCGGTTACCCTCCAACTTCGGAAGCCAAAAATCAAGGTGGGACTTAGGATGTCGTCTGCCATTCGAGCAATCGTGCCGATGCCAGTAGCAGCCATGCACAAAAATCGCAACGCGATATTTGGGTAATACAATATCCGGCTTGCCCGGAAGGTCTTTCCTTTGGAGCCGGAACCGATAACCCATACGATGCAGGAGAGAACGCACGGCCATTTCTGGCCCCGTATCATGCCCCTTCACCTGGGCCATTATCCAACCGCGCTTTTCCGGGCTGACTGAATCCATCTGTTTAAGATATACCCTGAGGACATCTTTGTTGCAACAGAGTCTAGAAAGTAAAAATATGATGGCCTTTTCACGAATATGAAAAAGATATTCCATCCTTGAAGCCGCTGATGTCGGGCATGGACACGACCGGGCCGTGCCAGCGCGGACACAGGGGGTTACGGGTTACCAGCAAAGCAAAGCCGGGAAGTTCACGGCGGGGAAGACGTTGAAAAAGAATCTGTATGGCTGCTCTGTGCTGTTCCCATCACAATTCATCCTTGGGCATGTCCGGCCTGATGACAATAGACCCCGGCGTTCGTTCCTGCGCCTGTACCGCATCGGGTTTCCCAGTATAGGCCGCTATCAGCTTCCTGGAGGATGTCAAGCGCAATTGTGTGACAATGGCGAGTTTGGCGGATTTTTGGCGAGTTTGATAAAACCTTCCGAATGCTCTAGAAGCTGTAGCGGAGGTTCACCGAAATCTTCCAGGCATCTTCCTTCTGGTTGCCGGACCACTTCCAGGTGCGCTTGTCCACCCCGTTGACAATATAGCCAAGTTCCACGCAGGTTTCGAGATTTTCGTAAATCTTGTAGGTGCTGTCCAGGTTGAACTCCACCAAGTAGTCGTTTGTGGTCAGGTAGACCGTGCTGGCGGGCTGATTGTTCCAGGCGAGGTTTGTGTAGAGTTGGTCAAGATCCATACCTTGAGGACTACGCAGCGATCTGGCCATCGCCGGATCGCTGGTGCCGCGCCAGTAGATGGCGCGCAGGGTATGCGACAGATCGTTCAAAAAGGACAGATCCTTGATCTGCGCGCCGACGGCCCAGGTGCCGGAATAACCCGTATCGATGCGTTCGCCGATAGCGAGGTTGCGGAAGTCGCCGTAGTATCCGCCAAGGCCGAAGCTGGAAAAGTCGCCGCAAGGCGCCAGATACGGCATGCGTCCGGAGCCGTTCCTGGGGTTGCCGCTGTCGCCGGAGCCGTACCAGCCGAATACGCCGGGAATGCCCCAGTCCGTCTTATATTCAGCCAGGGCTTTGAGCACAAAGCCTTCGCGCTTGCTGTCGTTGCGGCGGGGAGTGCCGTCCGCATTGCGGGCGCGCAGGTCGTTATAGCGGCCAAAACCGCTTATGTAGCCGTAGTTGGCGTCCAATTCAAGATTGATCGGATCAAAGGCGCTGATCTTGAGGGGAATGCCCGCCCACACCATGGAGGCATAGGCGCGACGAAACTTGGCATTCGGCTCCGCGCCCAGCCCGCCTAATTCGGGGGAACGCTGGGTTAAATCGACGGGGAACATGCCGCGCTGGACGTAATCGCTGTCGGAACCGGGATACCAATGGCCATGCGCAAGCTGCCAACGGGCGGCGTTTTTTCCCATCATGCCGAACATGCCCCAGGGAGTGACCGAAACGCCGTCAAAAGTCAGCGGAACGGCCAACATGCCAAGATCGACATTGTCAAAGGCGCTGTTTGGGTTTTTGCTGCTGAATGGGGTACCGGCCAATGCGTTTCGCTTGTAGTTGTCGTTGTAGGGGCGAGCCCACACGGCGGTAATGCCCACATGGTCGTTGATCGTGTAGGAAGCGCTCACAGCCGCCACATCTTCGTCCAGCACCGCGGAACCGCCGGCGGCGTTCGGCAGGGCGATGCCTTGTATCCCCATGCGGAAATGCACATTTATGCCGGGCGCCCGCCAGTCCATGTATGCCCGCTTGACCCTCACGCTCACGCTGCGTTCGCCCATCGACGCGCCGTCCCGATCTTCCGGGCCGCTTTTCTCGGTGCCCCAGCCATAGGGACCCATTTCAAACTGCAAAGTGCCGGAAAGGTCCTCCGAAGCCGCCGCCTCAAACTGCAGGCGAATACGGGTATCAGGCTCAAGCACGTCAGTCATCACCCCTAAGTTACGAGTATCATAGGGTTTCTTGAACATGCTTGTTTCGCCGATATTGAAAAAGGTATTCCACTCGCCTTTGATCTTGAAATCGAGGGCCGACGCGCCGGCAGCGCCGCCCAGCACAAATCCCGCGGCCATTATAAGCAGTATTGCACGTTTCATGTTCTTCCTTCCTTTGCTGTAACCAACGAGCCTTCAAACGCCTGCCCTATTCTGCCTTCGGGCAGGCGTCCCCCTTCAAAAATGCGGACATTGTTGTTAAAAAATTTGACCTTATTTTATTTAATGATACTCTATTGTTAGAGTAACTCCCTGTGTCTGTTGCGACATCTAATCCTGTGATATATAAAAGTATAATACCATATCCTTGAAAAAATGCAAATTTTTATAACAAAAAATTTGTACTTTATTCTTATATAATCATATTAAATAGTTATATTAACTTCCGTATTGCTTCCGGCATGCAATGCCGCGCGCAGCGCATACACCATACCATACTCCCTGGCGATTCCCTCGTTTTTGCGCTATGCCTGCACATCACGCATACACGCGGACAAAGGATGCATATGAACAGTCTTCCGTTCCTGTTTATTATCGGCTTTGTTGGAGCGTTGCTTTTCACCCTGCTGAAGCTTCCCGGCGGCGCCATGACAGGGGCGATGATCTCTGTGGTGGCCTTTACCGCGATTTCCGAACTGCCCCCGACCGAAGCGCCCGGTTGGCTGACCTTCATCGTCTACAGCTCTGTCGGCGTCCTGATCGGCAGCATGTACAAACCCGGCATGATCCAGGCAATAGGCGCCGCCTGGCCCACCCTTATGCTGTCCACAGGCCTTATTCTGTTGGCGGGCTGCGTCTGCGCCTGGATTGTGGCGCGCAGCGGCGCGCTTTCCATCGACAGCGCCTATCTGGCGACCAGTCCCGGCGGATTTAACGCGATCATGGGCTTTTCGCTCGCCAATAACGAAGCGCCCATCATCATGGTCTACCATCTGGTGCGCATTTACATGGTCATCCTGCTTGCGCCGTATATGGGCCGCCTGTTGGGATTTTTTCTGAAATGAAGAATCCGCGATGCAAAAACAGGCCGCAGCGCCCACACAGCCTCCATCATGCTGAAAATATCCGCGCAAGCCGTATGCCGAGTTTGTCGGGCGCCGCCGGAACGTAGCAGGTTGATATTGTCATGATCCCAGGACAGTTCCGCAGAATACTTCTCCTTGCGACCGCGTGGCTTCTGCTCCCCGCGCCCATGCCGGCCGCTGCTTCCTGCGAGGAGCAGGCGGCACGGGAACTGGAAGTGCTCGCCACAGCCTATCCCCACCTGGAGGGAACGCCCGTCTGCCGGGATGACGGCGCGGTCATCTTCCAGCCTGCCGGAACAACTTGCCCCATCGTCCTCGTTTCCGCTCCGGGAAACGGGGAAAAAACCGCTTCGCCCTCTTTGCGAGCCGGCCTCGCCCAGCCTTATCCCTTAGGATCGGGGCGCCGCCGGCCCGTCAAGGGCTTTGATCCCGGCCGCCTGCGCTCTCTGCCCCTGCTGAAATCCCTGTACGGACGCAGTGAACAGGAAGTACGGGCCAACTGCGACAGAATAGACTTTTTCGGAACCGAACTTCTGTTCAACCGCCGCCACGGCGCGCTGGAAGCCCTGCGGCGCGTGATTGCGCGCCTTGCGGCGCATCTTGCCGTTCATCCGGAAGACCTCGCCTATATTCTGCCCTGCGGCGGCAGCTTTTGCCGGCGGACGGTGAAGGATACCGGGCTGCTTTCCGCGCATGCCTTCGGCATCGCCCTTGATCTCAACCCAAAAACCGGCCCGTACTGGTTATGGCATCCATCCCCGCAGGAGCTTGAAAAAGCGCGGCAAAGCTACCCGCAGGGCCTTGTGGACGCCTTTGAGGCGGAAGGATTCATCTGGGGAGGCAAGTGGGACGCTTTTGACTTTATGCATTTTGAATACAGGCCGGAACTTGTCTTTGCGCGCAAGTGACGCCGCGCAGCCCGACGGCGCCGGCAAACCCGGCAACTGCCGCGCCGGAACGGGGCTTTGCATTGCCGCGCTTCTCCTGTATAGCACGGAGCATATGCTGCGGATCGCGATTTTTCTCTCAAACCACGCAAATGGAGAAAACCATGGCCAAAGTAGATTTCTTTTACGGCAACGGCGCCCTGCCTCTGGATATTCCCGACTCCCGGCTCAACGGAGTTCTGCTTTCACGAGCCCATAGCTTCAAACCTGACGGCTCCGAACACGACATTGTCCGCCGCGCCCTGGAAAACCCCATTGCCGCGCCGCGCCTCTCCGAACTTGCCAAAGGCAAAAAGAACATCGTGCTGCTGGCCAGCGACCACACCCGCCCCGTGCCCAGCAAAATCATCTTTCCCCTGATAGCCGATGAGATCGCCCGCGGCAATCCCGATGCCGAAATTACCATCCTCCTCTCCACCGGCTGCCATCGCGCCACCTCAAAAACGGAGCTGGAAAACAAGTTCGGCAAGGAAATTTGCGGCAAATATCCCATCCTGATCCATGACTGCGACACGTCCGAAGTGGTCAAGCTGGGGGTGTTGCCTTCCGGCGCGGAACTGCTCATCAACAAAACCGCCATTGACGCCGATCTGCTCATCGCCGAAGGTTTTATCGAGCCGCATTTCTTCGCCGGGTTTTCCGGCGGCAGGAAAAGCGTATTCCCCGGCGTGACCAACAGGATGAGCGTCATGGCCAACCACTGCTCGGCCTTTATTGATGACCCGCATGCGCGCACGGGCATCCTGGAGGGCAACCCCATCCACATCGACATGGTCGATGCCACGCGCCAGGCCAAGCTGGCCTTCATCATCAACGTGGTCGTCGACTCGGCCAAAAGGATCATCAACGCTTTTGCAGGCCATTATGACAAAGCCCATCTGGCCGGTTGCGCCTTTGTCAACGATTTGGCCGGGGTCAAAGCCCTGCCCGCCGACATCGTCATCACCACCAACGGAGGCTATCCGCTGGATCAGAACCTGTATCAGGCCGTCAAGGGCATGACCGCCGCCGAACCCACCTGTAAAAAGGGCGGCGTCATCATCATCGCGGCAAAGTGCGAGGACGGGCACGGCGGTGAGGTATTCTACGAAACCTTCAAACACGAAAAAGACCTGAACCGCATGATGGCTTCCTTTATGGCCCGCAAGCCCGAAGAAACCATTCCGGATCAATGGCAGTCGCAGATTTTCGCGCGCGTGCTCTTGCACAGCACGGTTATCATGGTCACCGACGCAGCCAGGCATATGGTGGAAGACCTGCATATGAAGTGGGCGCCTTCTTTGGCGGAAGCCCTCAAAATGGCCGATGCCGTCCTGGGGCACAGCAACGGCGCCGTCACCGCCATTCCTGACGGCATCGGCGTGATTGTCCGGACATAGCCGGGCATGGTCGCGAATACGCCGACACAAAGGGCATCGCCGCGGAAACCGCGATCCCATGCGCCGGTCCTGCGCAATACAAAGAACCGGACGGGATATGCAGGGATTCAGAGAACTCATCACACAGCGCGACCACGCGGAGGCGCGCGGGCTGCTCCTGGCGGCCGGGCTTGACATGCCGGAAGGCGTCACCTTCGGGCTGGGCTGGTATGAGGACGGTGCCTTGGGGGGAGCAGGTTTTCTGGCCGGCAACATTCTGTGCGGCATCTGCATCCACCCCTCCCGGCAGGGCGAAGGGCTGGCTTCCGGTCTTGTATGCAGGCTGATCCGTCATGCCGTTGCCCAGGGCATGCACACGCTTCTGCTCTTCACATCGCCGGCGGAAGCGCCCAAATTCCAGGACTGCGGCCTGCAATTGGTCGCGCAAAGCCCGCATGCCGCCCTGCTCGAATTCGGACGACCCGACTGCGCGGCATGGCTTGAACACACGCGAGGCGTCATACAAGAACAGAGGCAGGCGATGCTCCCTGTCGCGTCAGAGTATCTGCAAGACCCGCAGACTGACAAAGCCCGGCACACGGGCGCCGTCGTCATGAACGCCAACCCCTTTACGCGGGGCCACCTGCACCTGGCGCGGACGGCATTGCAACATTGCGCGTACGTGTATGTCTTTGTGGTGGAAGAAGACGCTTCCGTTTTTCCCTTTGACGTCCGTCTTGAGCTTGTGCGGCAGGGGCTTGGGCAAGAGCCGCGGGCCATCGTCCTGCCTTCCGGCCCATACATGGTTTCGCGGGCGAGCTTTCCGGCGTATTTCACGGGCAAGGCCGCCCACAGCCGCGTGCATGCGGAACTGGACAGCACCGTCTTTGCCGCGCGCATCGCCGGGGCTCTGGACATCGGCGTCCGCTTCGTCGGACGGGAGCCCTCCTGCGCGGTGACGGCCCGGTACAATGTCGCGCTGAAGGAAAT
>JGI24702J35022_10002873_pt1 | contig 10424 bp, 9 predicted proteins | sample TergutTh196P4_FD_35022 | JGI IMG/M metagenome (IMG submission 35022)
GAACTGGACGCGGGTATCGCCGCCTCGCAGCAGGAACTGGACGTGGTGGCCGGACTGATGCAGCGGGCCATCGAGGAAAACGCCCACGCCACACTCGACCAGGGGGAGTATGCCCGGCGGTATAACGCCCTGCGGGAGCGCTATGAGGCCGAAAAAGCCCGGCAGGACGGATTGGCCGCCCAGCGGCGGGAGCGCGTGGCCAAGCGCGCCAGGATTCGCAGGTTTTTGGATGACCTGCGGGGGCGGGACGACTTGATCACCGCTTTTGATGAACATGCCTGGAATGCCCTCGTGGAGGGTATCACAGTTCGCGGTGATAGTGATCTCATGGTGCGCTTCCGGGATGGGACGGAAATTCGGGCAGCCGGATAAGGCCGAAATGAATATTTGCATGGCCCGCAGTTTTGCGGGTCTTTTTTTCGGTTCGTTCAGTCGTTTGGTGCAATGGGACTCGGTTCGTTCAGCCGTTGCCTTTTGCTTGGTGCATTTGCTCTCGGTTCGTTCAACCGTAGCCCCTCGCGTTGGTGCATCGCGGGGCGGTTCGTTCAACAATAGCCCTTTGCCTGGTGCATTTTGGTGCAGTTCGTTCAGCAGTTACCGCCTGCGCGGCGGGGCTGGCGAAGGGATTGCTGGCCGGGAGGCCCGGAATGGCCCCGCCGCTGGCCCCTCTAAAACCGAAAAACCCCCGTAACGGGGGGCTTTTCGCCTACTGACCTGACAGTAGATGTGACGTCCTATCATGGCAACCCACGTCAGCTCTGAGACGTTTACACGAAGCCTCTTAGCTTGAGCAGTTCCACTACACGATTAACTCTAAAAAACCGTGTAAAGGTGCGATAATCGTGTAAGAGAGAACAAATACTTGTTTTCCCAGGACTATAGGTCGCTTATTCGGTTTTCCTAGATTTTAATAGCCGGATTACCGCTTGCAAATCCGTACGAGATGTTATATAATATAATTGATTTTCACTCATATTTGTGGAGGTAGCGTATGGCTTGGGACCTATCGAGCATATATCCATCAGATGAAGCATATAGCAGCGATGTGCAGACGCTGAAAGATCTGCTAAACGCATTGGAAACTGACGAGCAACCATTAATTGAAACGTACGAGGAAGCCTGCACCCTTTGCGCCAAATTGCAGAGCTTTGTTAGCCTGCAATTGTCGCTAGATCGCTCGAACAAAGTATTTGTTGAAGAAGAAATGCACTTATCGCTATGCGATCCCCGCCTAAAAGCTATATACGATGACTTCCTTCTGGGGTCTGCCCTGCCATATGATCCGCAGGGCAAGTATTCGTTTTTTATTAAGCGTCTAGCCCATGCGAAGCAGCATTATGGCTCTAAGGAAACGGAAGCTATGATCGCCCACGTGCAGCGTTTCAGCGGCAGCAACTGGTTATCATTGCGCAAGGAGGCTATTCAAACTGCCAGAAGTCTCGAAGGGCTGTCTCTCACGGCGGCGCAGGCGATGCAAGCCGAAGACGACCTGAATAAGCGCACTGCAGGCTTTGCAATAGAAACGGAAATATGCGAGTCCGCGAAAGACCTATGCTGCCGTGCGCTTAACGCAATAAAGGCTCAAAATGCGGCGGTTGCTGCCGCTCGGGGCTACACTTCGATCCTTGATATGCGTTTGGATCAAGAGGGAATCTCGTCCAGTTTCCTGGATGGGTGCTTCCAGGCAGTGGAATCCATACGGCCTGTTTTGCTTTCGTATGCGCTGGATAAACAAGCTGCTTTAGGTGAGGCTTCATTTCGTTGGTATCTGTTGAATCATGGACCAAAGCCCGAAGCGGCAGAGCCGATTCTTTTCGAACAGGCAATGGGAATCATCTGTCGGGCCTTTACAGGTTTTTTGCCGGAGGCAGGGGCGCTTGCGGAAGAAGCAAGGCAAAACCAGCGGATCGACCACGAAAAGCGGGAAGCAAAACGATCTGGCGCATTCTGTAATAGCATCTATGCGAATAACGCCTCCTACGTGATGCTGACTTATACGGATAACCTGCGCAGCTTCATTTCGCTGTCCCACGAATTGGGGCATGGCGTGCATAACCGCCTAATGCATTCCGCGGGCTATCTTGGCACAGCGGCTCCAATTACGCTGAAAGAAGGCACAGCTCAGTTCTTTGAATTACTCGCCTTGGATGCGCTATGCGAGCAAATGCCGACGCTCAAAAAACAGGTCGTAACTATGCAGGTGACCACTCTTTCATCCACTTTTCTCGACGTAACCGCACGCTATCTGTTCGAGCGGGAAATGGCTGAAAACAGCTTATCGCATTACTACAGCTCACAAGAACTGAACGGTCTGATGCTCGCCTCGCAAAAAGCCGTGCTGGGCGAGTTGCCCGGCGCGACTTATCATCCGCTTAACTGGGTGAGCAAGCCCCATTTCTATTACACAGGGCGCGCCTATTATAACTATCCCTACATCGTTGGGCGGCTCATTGCCTATCATATGTTTAGCCTCTGGAAGACGGAGGGTAATGCCCGTGTTGTAGCTATGCTGCGTAGCAGTGGCATGTGCGACTTGGGCGAGAGCCTGCGAAAGATAGGGGTAACAGACACGTCGGGCTGTTGGGAACAGGCTCTTTGTGCAATACGTGCGGTGATTAGGCAGATATAATAACTTAGCTTCGGTAGAAGCTGCTTTCTTATTAATCTGGTATTTCTTTTAGTTTCTCAAACACCTCATAGCAAACCTTGTATCTTGGGTTCGATTCATCCCCTCTATGAAGATGGGGTACTATTTTTATTGCTTTATCTATATACTTTAGGCCTTCTGCTTTTTTTGTAGCGTCCTTTACTTGTTCATAGTAAGCAAGACAAACTCGTGCGCAACATAGATAACTGTTGTGGAGATATAATGAATTTTGGTCCTCAATTACTTTTAGTCGAATCGAAAGTGACTGCTTAGCGTCTTCGTTTGCCTCGTCTAGCTTGCCCTGTTTCTCTTTCAATAATTCAATTACCTTCGTTTGTCGTAGTTTAAGGTCAGCCCTAGAAGAGAAAGCTAGCGCTGTCGCTTGGCGGTTTTTCCCATCTTCAAGTTCTAGACGAAGACGTAAGGATTCCTCTAAAAAACATTCCGCCTTCTCTAGGTGCTCTCGAGCCTTTTCAGCGTCGCAGTATCCGGAGGTTTCAAAATATAAATCAAATAAAAACAGATGATTCATGCCTAAATCGTTATATGCCAAAGTCAGTTCTTGCGATGTAGCTGCTCTAACGGAACGGAGTTCGTGTACCTCCGTTCTTGCGCGACAAGCCAGCAGAAGATATTTTTCCATCAAAGCATAGTCACTCTCCCTTTCGGCGTTACGAGCGAGAGCACCATATGTTAGTCCAAAGTCTAGTAGTATGCGTTCTTGTAAAAACTGCCATTTCCCAACGGCACTTATCCCTGTTTCATTTTTAAATACACGCCTAATCCTTTCGTCCAAATCCTGTAGTATCTCTTGGGCCTTCTCTAACTTTTCAGGAGTCTGGAAGTTACGATACGATTCAGCGAGCAACTGGAGCGCTCTTAGACGGACATAATGATTTTTGGGCAGATGCTTTTCCGAATAACTATCCGCTTCTATGCGATGCCTGTTGATGTCATCGTATTTGGAGGCTCCATCATAGTATCGGTACATAAACGATGCCTTTAGCTGCACCAAATCTAGATGCCTGACGACCTGTTTCTCTTTTTCACTCCAATCTCCTTCATCCCAACATACTTGATCGCCAAAGATTCTTTCTTCATTCGCTATTAGCCAAGGAAGAGTATCAGTGACTGCCTGCTTGGAATTTAGGAAAAACCGATGAGATAGTCTGGCATAATGGAATTTCAGCCACCATATGGCTTCGTTTGCCACATTTGAGTTTGGGTTATATTTTTCGATCACGCTTGCAGCAACAGGAAGGAGGCTTCTTTGTTCTTCATAATTGCGACCATCACGTGTGGAATAGAAGAAGTCCGCCATTCGTTGTACGTATTCTGAAACATCCAGGTCTTTCAGTTCGGGCTGCGCACGCACAGCCGTTTGGATCAATTCATGGCACTTATAAGAAAACGTCGTGCCTTTTGTGTCTTCAATTCTCTTTTGGAAGAGCCAGCCGTTATCAGCCAGGCGGTGTAAGGCATTAATAAGCCGCATTTCCGTAAGTGAGCCGCCAGACATCCACTTTTTCAGGATGGGCAATTCAATCATACGATCTGGCAGCAGCGAAAACCAGGCAAGTATACTTTGTTCGTCTGATGAAAGGTTGGCATGGTGAAATAGAGCCTGTATAACGGACTTAATATTTTCATAGTTGAGGTGGCGATCAGAAGGAATCTCCACCTGTAATTTTTCATGCAGAAGCCCCCTTTCTTTAACGAAAAAAACGAGTTCCTCTAAGGAATAACCTCCCCTATAGCCAACTTTTGCAACCAGCTTGATCAGGTAGGTATGCTGTTTCAACATCCCAAGCAATTCATTCAGTAGTTGCTTGGCATCTTTCCCGCAATCGTCTTCGGCCTTGCCAAAGCTCCTGTAAAACAAAGTTTTACAGTATCCAGGTTCCAGTTCTTTTAGGTCCAAAACACGCCCATTATAGCTGTCGTCATTTGGAATGGCGCGCGTAGTTATTAGCGCATCGCAATATAGGAGGGAGACAGAATCCCTATGCTCGATGCTTTGCACTTGGTCAGTGCTAGTAACATTATCGACAACTAATAAGACTTTGCCCTTGAGCTCCCTGAACTGAATAGCGAAGCGCCTGAAAACTACAGAAGTATTCTTCGACTCTGGATCTCGCTTGAAGCTAAAAAACTCCAGGTTCATGATGTCTTCCCGTACATCCTGATTCTGCGAAGTCACGTCAACCCAAAAAACATAGTCGTATTTTTCAACAAATTCCGAACTGCAGAAAGACAGGGCGACTTCCGTTTTCCCCAAACCTCCGATGGTGTGGATATAAAACGGCTTTCCGGCCTGCAGGCCGTCATCAATAGTCTCGAACACCCCCAGCCGGTCAACCAAGTCTTCAAGATTATATGGCGGGGCGTAATTGTGCGTTTTACGGACTATCGGAGATGCAGCTGGTGCATCGCCTTGACCGTATTTATCTGAAGATAGATCATGTGGTAATGGCGAAGGCATAGTATTCGGAAATACTTCCGCCAGCACAATTAGTTTAAACTGTTCTTTTAGGCTCTCAAAAAACTCATCTTCGTCATTTGTTTTTAGGTCAATAGTAATCTTCGCCTTTGGGTTCGTCCGCTGATAAGACCTAAATCCAGATTGGATTTCTTTATATGTACTAATTCCCTCAATAAAAACACTTTCTACTTCATGATGAAACCCGTTTTTAAGCGCTACCTTGACATTCTCATCGAGGAAATAGTATACCTTATTATTGTAGGTTTGTTTCCACTTAGTCGGGCGAGTATCAGTACGCTTTGGAGTGAAATATTTTCTATAGGCGTAAGACGGGTTATTTCCGCCTACCCACTTACTCGCTGCACTCACGCTTACCAACGTGCAGTTGCTCGCAATGCACATGAGACCAGATAAAAGCAGATATTGCAGATGTTTTTGCATTTGGTTACATTGATCCGTATAGTGCGCACTGAGTAGACAAAAGAATTCTTCCACATTCATACCAAAACTCCTTTCTTTTCTTGGGAGGGAGTATGCGTTCATTTCCCTTGTTAAGCACAAATTTCCCGATTTCCATTTTTATGCTTATTTTTCCTCGCAAATTTCCATGTTTTCAACACGCTTGTCCCTATTCAAAGAAATTGTGTTTGCTATAATGGTATTAGAAACTTATGGTGCACATATCACCGTTCTTCAGCCGTAAACGCGCGCCTCAAAAACTTAAGCACCCGACGCAGCAACCAGCCCTAGATAAACCCTATGCTGAACTTGTCCGCCACCGCTACGTTGCACAACTGCGACACCGACCATAACACTAATTATACCATGGTCATGGAAGGAAGTCAAGAATATTTCAAGTTGCTGGGAATCCGTCCCAATTTACAAGATATTGATAACGAGAGCTATGCAAAGGGCCGTAATTCCGTAAGAAATTCAAACCCCACAGAGGAACCCGCGCATAAATCTGTCGTTAATGAGGCAGGAAAACGAAGAAGACGTTACCCGGACGCTACTGCCTTCATTATAAATTCGAAATCATGAAAGGGTGATGTTTATGGCCTGACGAACCAGCCACCGTTCGCGCAATCGAACTCCAAACCATGAAGGGCTATCGGAACCGCCTGAATCTGGTAAGCCCACCCTTCTCGGCAGGCAAAAAAAATTATTAAGGAGATCAAGTCATGAAAGCAATCACGAAAACCCTCGCAATCCTCCTCGCAATCGTGTGCCTCGGCACCCTCATCGCCCTTCCGGTCAGCGCAAAGGACTACAGCGAATGCTGGTCGGGCAACACCGGGACGATAAGCATCAGCAACCGAACCAACAGCCTTATCTTCAGGAATCCGCATGGCAATTTCAAGCTGCGGATTTACGTTACAGCGCCGCTGTTCGTATCAAGGCAATACTCAATCTGGATGTATGACAACGCCGGAAGGTGCGTTTGGTCAGCAAGTAATCAGGGCGATCGAACCTATGACATCGGTTCTAACGTAGTCAGGATTGTTACGACCACCAACGCCTCCGTCGGAATAACTCTCTACTGGCAAAAGAAGTAAGACGCACCAGGCGGCGGGATGACCGCAAAAAGGCCATCCCGCCATATGAAACACAAGGGCTGCATACCAGTCAATCCCGGCACAACGCTTTTTGGCCCCAAAGCAATAGCCCCTAAATGCAAGTGATCCTAATACATTTTGCCCTCTAAGGGCACAGAAAGGACATAATCATGGGTTACAACTATTACAATTCCAATGGCAAGAAGACCGGTTCCAGCAGTAAAGGAATGTTCGGAACCACCAACTACTACAATTCCAGCGGCAAGAAGACCGGATACAGCAGTAAGGGCTCGTTCGGCAGCACAAACTACTACGGCTCCAGCGGCAAAAAAACCGGTTACAGCACACCCGGCACCTTCGGCGGCGGCAGAAATTACTATGACAGCAACGGTAAGAAAAAGGGCTACAGCAGCCCTGGACTGTTCGGGGGCACTAATTACTACGACAGAAATGGAAAGAAGAAGGGCTCCGGCTCTAAAAGCTGGTTTTAATCCAGCACGGGCGTCCCAGAATCGAAACCGCAGGACTGAAAGCTCCGACATTTAACCAGGTTGGTTTGCCAGTTGCCCGGCGTCATCGTGGCGAGCACTATGTCCCGATGGCGCCGCCAGCAACTAGATCTATCGTTTTCATATAAACATGCGAACCTCACTCAGCAACTGCCTGCGACGATTCCACACGCTGGCGCATATCTATCTGGCAAAAATTTTTAGATAGGGACGGTTTTCCATGGGTATTTTCAATGTCAATGAATTGCAAGCGCAAAACTATGCGCAAGAGCAGACGGCACACGCTTTGTGGTCTTACATAGTTGCCGCAATAAAAGAATTCCCATCCGCGGCACAGCAGATGAACCTTTCCATGGGGAAAATTACAATCTTTCCTCCTGGCGTTAAAAGGCCAAGCCCCAGAAAGGAAACCAAGAAAGCTTGCTATTTCTTGGCCTTCGCCCATCGTGTAGACGCAGATGGTAACCTCGCCCGTCTCTTTAATAGAATCGTGATTAGTCCCGATGGCTTTGGTTGCGTTGCCAGAACGGGATTTGAGGTTACATACTGGAGAGACATTCCAGCGGAAGAACTTGCTACATTACTGATCCAGCACTGCGTGGAGTTTACCAACATAGCGTCAGCCAGGCAAGTGTTTGAATCCGCATTAAAGGGTATTCCGCTGAAGATCAGCCTCTACAGGATGTTCCCTTTTTCCTGTTGATTGTAGCAGATAGCGGCCAAATCCCATAGGCGACCAAGCAACCCCAAGATAGCACTACCATATGACATGCAGAAAGAAGGACCACACGATGATATTTTGCCAAATTTGCCGGACGGGAAACCCGGAGTATTTCACACACTGCTACAGCTGCGGCGCACCTTTGCAGCGGCTGCCCACGGGTGAAAATGCCGCGAACGCCGAAACGGTAATGGTGTTCATGGACCACGCCAATACCAAACTCGCCGGCCGCGACAAGAAGGTTCAACTGGATTACTCGCAAATTCTTCAATGGGTTTTACGGGGCCGAAAACTGATGAGCGCTCATGCTTTCGTAGCGGTTGACCCTAATTGGCCCGAGCTAAATGAAATTGAGAAACTGTCAACCGCAAATTTTCGGACGCATAAGAGGCATGGGACCCCCAAGGGCAAAAACAAGGATGGCATTCAACAATATAAGAAGGATGTAGACGTTCTATTGGCCGTTGAAGTCATGGAAGCGGTTAGCGATCAAAACAACCGTCCCGACGTGGTAGTACTTATCACCGGTGACGTAGATTACGTCCCCCTGGTAGAAGCATTGCAACGCCGGCAAATCCATGTCGAGGTCGCGGCATTTCGGGAGAGACATCTGTCCGAGGAACTTAAATCTCGTTGCCGAGCCGTCCATTACCTCGATGATATGTTTGCTCCGGAAGTCAAGCAGGACAACAGCCAGCAGCCGTGGTTTGATCAGCAGTCCGACAATATCTTCCTAGAAACATTCTACCTCCAGACGCAACAGCAAAACATGCCTGCGCAACAACAGAGTAGGTTTATCTGCTCCTGCCATATCTGTGGTCTTCCGTTGGATTTTACAGGATTTTCGCCTGGCACACAAGTACGCTGCTGTAGGTGTCAATCGCCAATACTGGTGCCTACCCCCTATAATGACAGTCCTGCAGCATCGCCAGCCATGGCGAGCCTATTCGTTGTATCTCCCTAGCGAAGCCTAATATTCGTTTGCTTGCGCAATAGCTATAATTCAAATATTACATTTCGTGAACTACGACCAGGGATGACACCTAAATATTAGGTAAGTTTCTAGAGATAGTCCTAGAAAGTCAGGCGAAAAGGCCGAAAGTAGGCCCAAAAACGCTTGACTTTCTGACTTTTTTCGGTATAATCTCCTGCATGGGGCGATTTCCAAAAGGGAGGTATGTACATTTGACAGAGATTTGTCGTTTCAAGGAGTTTATCATTAGCATGCATCAAGAAGTCGAACGTAGCACAATGCCACACATCCACGTAAGTGCCCACGAAGAGGAATACATCTTTAAGATTAATCTTCTCGGGAGAACAATCGTTCAAGATGGCGACCCGGATGACGAAGACAGAGAAACTATTGGAACCTGGATAAGATTTCGTCGTGATGAGCTCTTTTCCAACTGGGCCAATGCGCTTAAAGGTGAACCTCTTACCAAAGTAGAGCCTTTGAAATGAGCAAGAACCATTATGCTAGATTCCATTTCTACAAAGTCAGTCCGAAAAAAGCGTGGATGAAACAAGCGGGGGAGCCCCAACCCCCGCTTCTAATCGCCTCACAATAATCAGGCAAAAGCCCGCCATTTTCTCCTCCGGCGGGCTTTTCGTAATGTGCATGAAATTCAACTCACAGTAAACAGCTTCAAGCCTTTGAATAGCTTTTTGATCGAAAACTTGGTTTTTGCCTCCGACGTAACTGCGGGCATGGATGCGATGATCGCCGCTGTACCTGCCGGTGCGGCTGCGGGAGACGCTTTGGGCGGGCGGGGCTTGCCGTCGCCGCTCTTGTGCGAACCGTTGCCCTCCAGGTTGCGCAGCAGGATTTTGCGCGCGGCGGCGTACTCCTCACCGATGAACCCCAGCCGGAGCAAAAAGCAGCGGAATGCGTATTTTTCGTTCTCCACCGGCTGTTCCGTTGCCAGGACGCGCTGTTGGGCTTTCGCCATGTCGCACAACTTGGAAACCAGCTGGGCGTAGGCCATAATTTCGTCCGACCGCGCGCCCGGGGGTACCCAGGGGAAGTCCAGCGTTTCGCTGTCCTCGATGATGGGCAGGGCCTCGATGCCGATGGCCTTTTTGATCAGGCGTTCCTTGCTGGCAACCAGCCTGCGCAGGTTGTCGATCTTTTCCGGTGGGAACCCGGCCAGGGGCATTTGGATCACCACGCGGTCGGTCTGCTCGGAGTCGGACGGGGGTTCTTCTTCGGGTTCGGGCTGTGCCTCGGCCTCGCCGGGCGTTTCTTCTTCGGGCGGGATTTCCTCCGCTTCGGGCGGGATGTTCTCTGCCGGTTCCGTGGGGGCTTCTTCCGGCTCTGCCAGGGCCTTTTCAGGGGGCGCAGGGATTTCCTGTCCCTCTTCCGGGGTCGCTGTTGCTTCCGGCACTGCCTCCGGGATTGCCGCAGGCTCCGGCTCTGCTTCTGCGGGTACCAGTGCTTCCGGCACTGTTTCCGGCATCGTCTCCGGCACCGTTTCCGGCACTTTCTCCTCCTCCGGCGTGTAGAACCCGG
>JGI24702J35022_10002874_pt1 | contig 10421 bp, 7 predicted proteins | sample TergutTh196P4_FD_35022 | JGI IMG/M metagenome (IMG submission 35022)
GAGGAATTATTCAAACGGTTGCGTAAAGAAGCCAAAGCGCAAGGCAAAGATTATGCTTACTATTTCAAGGATGTTGCCGGTGGATTTACCACTACCAACCGGTATTATCCCAATGCTTTCAATGTAACGCCTTTAGTGGTTTACCGGATTTATACCGACGGTCGTCCCGACGAATTGGTGCGTGGTGTGGATTTGGTAGGAACGCCTTTGGCCATGTTTGCGCAGATTGAAGCGTGTGGAGATGAATATGCAGTCTTCAACGGAAGTTGCGGCGCCGAGTCCGGATCGATACCTGCTTCTTGCGTGGCGCCGGCGCTTCTGGTCAAGCAAATCGAAACGCAAAAACGAGCTAAAAGTCAATCGCAGCCGCCGATTCTTCCCAAACCGGAGGGAACAAATCTTTCCCAATCTCCGGATACAAATATTATTGCTGCTTCCATTGAAAAAGAAGTCGAACGCGCTTTACGAGGTCTCCGGTTGCCGGGATTGCAGGAGCCTTTCTTTATTGCTTATACCGTTGGCGATGTAAAACAATTGATAGTGACCGCTTCAAACGGAAGCCTTGTTAATTCCAAATATTATCCTTATCGGGGAAGTGCAGCCCGCTTATTGATAGGAGATTATCAGTGTACGGATGAAAATTTTGTTGGCTCCACCGGTGGTTCGGTAGGCTATGACGGAACGATTTGTGCGGACGACGACGAGGCGGGAATCAGGTATACCGTTTGGCGCGATTTGGACGCGATTTACAAAAATGCGGCGGAAGTCTATCAGCAAAAACTCTCTGCCATTAAGCAATTAAATATTCCGGCAAAGCATCTGGAATTGCCCGATTGGGACAAAACGGAACCTGTCGTAATGAACGATATTCCGCTTCCTGCTGTTGATTTCAACGTTTCGACTTACGAAGAATATGCCAAAGCGGTTTCGAGCGCTTTCAACGATTACAGGGAGATATTTGATTCCGATGTATCGGTATTGGTTTATTCTGCTGTCATTTATGTGTATAATACGGAAAAATCATCTCTGCGTGTGCCTTTGGTTTTCGCTTCCGTCAACACGACCGCTCAAATCAAAACCGACGAAGGGGAGGACTTACGAAATGGTTTTGACTTAACGGTAGGTAATCCTAAAGACCTTCCGAGTATCGACGAACTTAAAAAACGCTGTAAAGAATTGGCGGAAAACTTGTTGGAAGAAGCAAAAGCATCCAAATTAGATGAATCCTATTCCGGACCGGTTTTATTTGAAGGTATTCCGGTGAGCCGGACATTTTTCAGTAACTTTTTCTATGGAGACATTTCCTTAATCGCTGAAAGAAGACCGTTTACTCCGGATGGTATTTCGTATGGCGGCAATAGCTTGGAAGAGATGATGAACAAGCGGATTATAGCTAAGGAAATCACTATCGAAGATTTAACCGGAACGCCGGAATACAATGGTGTAAAACTTTTGGGCTATGCTCCGGTTGATGCTGATGCTGTGATTCCTCCGGCCAAATTGACATTGGTTGAAAACGGAATCCTTAAAACTTTGCTGAATGACCGGGTACCGACCGAAAAAGTGCCTCATTCCAATGGACATGCGATGTTTACTTCAGGCGTCGGACACGACACCAATGCGGGGGTTGTCCGGATGACTCACACAATACAAAAATCGAAGGAGGAATTGCGTAAAGAGCTTCTCACGCTGGCTAAAGAAGAAGGCTACGACTATGCTTACATTGTAAGAGGCAACACCGACCGGATGCAGTTATACCAAGTCAACATTGCCGACGGTACGGAAAAAAGAATCCGTTCTGCAGTCATTAAGAACATGGATCTTCAATCTTTCAAGAAAATTATTGCCGTTTCAGACCAAGAGTTGATTTATAATGGAATGGCCGGAAACTTAATATCCATCATTACGCCGGAGGCGATTTTGTTTGAAGAATTGCGGGTGCAGAATGACAGGGTCGATAATTTTAGGAAGCCGCCTCTGGTGGAATAGAGGAACGCGAGTTATCATGGATTTTCATGTACACATTTGCCTTTCTGAAAAAAATCATATAACTTTGTTGGAAATTAAAAGGAAATATTATGGAAGCAATAGAATTCGATTCGGTGGTAAAAAATGGAATGATACCAGTTCCGGAGATTTACAAAAATAAATTTAATTCTTCAGTGCGAGTAATTGTATTGATAAATGAAACGAAAAAGAATCAAATAATCGAGGCTGAAGATAAATCTGTTGCAGTTGATTTCTTTTTAAAAAGTTGGTCAGGAATCTTGTCGGATAAATCTGATGAGGAAATAGAAAATGCCCGATACGAATATTTAATGGAAAAGCATGGATGAAAAAAGAGTCTTGTTAGATACAAATATTGTGTTGGATATAGCTTTGCAACGCCCCGATTTCTATGAGCAAGCCAAAGATGTATTCAATTCGATTAAACAGAATAAAATCGTTGCTTTTGTGTCTGCCACAACAGTTACAGACATTTTCTATGTGCTTAAAAAAGAGAAGTTAGATGCTTTCAAATATCTTAAAGAGTTATTGAAAATAATTGACGTTCTAAATGTAGATAAAAACATAATTCTCAATGCATTATATTCAGGGTGGATCGATTTTGAAGATGCAGTGCAATCACAAGTAGCAATGGAAAACAATATTAATGTAATAGTTACAAGGAATATTCAAGATTTTCAAAAATTAGAAAATATTGAAATTTTAACTCCGAAAGATTTTATTGTTTGGGTTAAAAAATTTGAATGAAAAACGGTTGCCTTTATTCCGGACAACCGCTAACTATTTCTAAACGAATAAAACAAGCTCTATTCAACCGTTCCTTTAATCTTAACAACAATCGTTTGTGTTTTATCTCCCTCAGAGACAATGATTGTCACGGATTTTTCAAACGGGCCTACACCGGTTGGAGTGTAGGTAGCGGTGACTTTCCCTGTTTTTCCCGGCTCTACCGGTTCTTTTGTCCAATCCGGAGCCGTACAGCCGCAAGAAGTTCTTACGCCACTTATTAATATGGGAATTTTCGTATTATTCGTGACTGTAAAAATCGTGTTAACACTGCCTCCGTCCTTTTTTATCGTACCGAAATCATGCATGGTTTTATCCACAACAACTTTTCCATCTTTATCATCAAGCAAAACGGTTTGATTCTTCATTCGAGTTTGAGCGGAAACAGGCATGCTTGCCAGCACATATAAACCCGCCAAAGCAGGAATTATCAAAGCATATTTCAATAAATTTTTTCTTATCATGACAACTTTATTTTTAACTAAAAACTAAAATTAATTAAATCCTTTTAGGATGCAAAGTTAAAATAAAAAAACGTATATCATTCCAATATTGACAGCTTTTATGTTATTTTAACGCTTTGTATTAGTCGTGTCATTGGGGACGTAGCATAGCGAAGATACCAAATTCCTGTCTCCGAAAGCATTATCTACACGGGCAACATCGATCCAGAATTTGTTTTCCCGAATCCATTCCAAAGGAAAAGCCGCTTTACTCCTTGGATAGCTGTGTTTCCATTCATCGGCGCAAACTTCGTATTGGGGATGCGGCGCATTCAGTAAAACATTGTCTGTTTTATCTGCTTTTCCGGTAGCAATTTCTTCGATTTCCTCACGAATGGTCAGCATGACTTCGACAAAACGATTTAATTCGCTGAGACTTTCACTTTCGGTTGGTTCAATCATCAGCGTTCCGTGAACCGGAAAAGATAAGGTTGGAGCATGAAATCCAAAGTCAATCAGCCGTTTGGCAATATCTGTCTCGGTCACTCCTGCATAATCTTTGGTGTTTCTGCATTCCAAAATCAATTCGTGCCCAACTCTACCCTGTACGCCTTTATAGACAATTCCGTAGGCTTCCTCCAATTTTCCGGCTAAATAATTGGCATTCAGGATGGCGATTTTGGTTGCTATGGTCAATCCTTCAGTACCCATCATGCGAATATATCCGTAAGTAATGGGCAAAATGCCGGCGCTTCCGAAAGGCGCAGCAGCAACCGTATTCTGAAAAGAATTATCCTCGATCGGATGGAAAGGAAGGAAAGGAATCAAATGCCGCGCCACACAAATCGGACCTTCTCCCGGACCGCCTCCGCCATGAGGGATCGCAAATGTTTTATGTAAATTCAGGTGACAGACGTCGACACCGATAAAACCGGGGTTGGTCAATCCGACTTGGGCATTCATATTCGCTCCGTCCATATAAACTTGTCCGCCGTAGGCATGGATGATTTGACACATTTCCATAATATTGGTCTCAAAAATACCATGGGTGGACGGATAAGTAATCATCAAGGCAGCCAGCGAATCTTTGTGTTCTTCGGCTTTTGCCCGCAGGTCTTCGATGTCGGTATTTCCCATCGCGTCGGTTTTGATATTGATGGGTAGGAAACCTGCCTGAACGGCGCTCGCAGGATTGGTTCCGTGAGCGGAAACCGGTATCAAAATAATGTTCCGTTGTGCTTGTCCGTTGTATTCGTGGAATTTACGGATAGTCACCAATCCGGCATATTCGCCTGCCGCACCGGAATTAGGCTGGAAACTGATTCCGGGTAAACCGGTAATGGTGGTCAGGTAATCTGACAGATTTTCAATCAATTCCCGGTAACCTTCCGTTTGTTCTTTGGGTGCATACGGGTGTATATTGGTAAGCCCGGGCAGGTTGAGCGGCAGCAATTCTACAGCAGCATTCAGTTTCATGGTACAAGAACCCAGAGGAATCATGGAATGAGCCAAAGATATATCTTTCCTTTCCAATCGTTTGATATAACGCATGAGCTCGGTTTCCGTATGATAGGAATTGAACACCGGATGCATCAGATAAGCGCTTGTACGCAGAAAACAATTGTCAAAATAAATTTTATCGGGAACTTCCCTGTCCAACATTTTTTCCGATTGAATAGCCGTTGCAAAAATATACAACAGAACGCCAATATCCTCAGTCAAAGTCGTTTCATCGATGCTGACGCCGATACAATGGTTGTCGTAATACCGAAGATTTACTTTGCAGCTGAGCGCCGTTTCCCGCAACCTTCAGGGAAGTTTTTTTCGGTAAACGAATTTTCAAGGTATCGAAGAAATTTTTGTTTTCCTGTGTATAACCCAAATTGTTAAGTTCTTCGGCCAAAAATCCTGCGTGAGCGTGTACCCTTTCCGCTATTTCTTTCAGACCGTCCGGACCATGATAAATGGCATAAAGTGAAGCCATTGTGGCTAATAAAGCCTGAGCGGTACAAATGTTGGAAGTTGCTTTTTCGCGTTTAATATGCTGTTCGCGGGTTTGCAAAGCCATGCGGTAAGCCGTTTTTCCGTAAGCGTCTTTGGAAATGCCGATAATTCTTCCGGGAATGATCCGTTTATAGTCATCTTTGGCAGCCATGTAAGCAGCCGAAGGACCGCCGAAAAACATAGGGATTCCAAAGCGTTGGGAACTTCCGAATACAATGTCGGCGCCCCATTCGCCGGGAGGCGTTAGTATACAAAGACTTAACAAATCGGCAGCGACAGCTGTTCCGGCTCCCACGGCGGCGGCACGAGCTGTAAATTCCGAGTAGTCTTCTATCGAACCTTCCGAATTGGGATATTGTACGATGGCGCCGAAAACTTTATCGGTGAAAGTGTAGGTTTTGTAATCACCCTTATGGATTTTGATTCCAGCCATCCGTGTCTGTATTACAGCGAATGTCGAGTCGAAGATTTTTTCGTCGACGAATAAGACATTAGCATTCTTTGCGATTTGTTCGCGGCTTCTGGATCCGAAAAGCATTTGGGCAGCTTCGGCGGCAGCGGTTGCTTCATCAAGCAGAGAGCAATTCGCTAACGGTAAAGCAGTTAAGTCGCAAATCATGGTTTGGAAATTGAGAAGGGCTTCCAACCTTCCCTGGGAAATTTCGGCCTGGTAGGGCGTATAAGAGGTGTACCAAACGGGATTTTCAAACACGTTGCGGACAATGACAGCTGGGGTAGCCGTATCGTACCAACCCATGCCGATGTAAGAAGTAAAAACTTTGTTTTGAGAGGCAAGTTCGGTAATGTGTTCGGAATATTCTCGTTCGGTCATAGCTTCCGGAAGCTCCAAAGGCTCATTTAACCGGATATTTTTAGGAATCGTTTCGTCAATAAGTTGTTCCAAACTTGAAGCGCCTATATCCGCTAACATTTTTTTCGCTTCGTCTCTATTTACACCAATGTGACGATCTACAAATTTTTTTGACATATTGTTTTTTGTTCGTTTTTGCGATACAAAATTAGTGAAAATTTTGCAGGAAAAAAGGAAGTATCTAAATTTCTCACAAAATTTTGAATACTTTCTTTTCAAAAAACTAAAATGGAGTGAAGAATACATTTTAAACACCAAAAGCAACAGAGAAAAAAACCGATTTTCGACTTTGNTAGTTTAATCGTTGCACATAATCGATTCGTAAAAACTTGAAAATATTACCCAAACCGATATTTACTTCCGTATAAGGCTCTGTTCCTAAGGCACTTATTCCGTTATTGAAAACAAATAATTCGGGATGTAATGCCGGATTATTGTTGTCGGACAGAGGTCCGTACATTGTTTTTAATCCGAGGTGTGTTCTGACTTTACTTTTGGAATAAACGATGTTGACCGGTGACCAATTGAAAGCAAATTCCAAATTTCCGGACACATATCTGTCGGTTACTAATTCATAGTAATTCATCAGGTTAAAGTCTTCTTGCTTGAAGACATATCCCTGATTCCCGGCTGGAATGAACAAAAGGGGGAAGGGTAGGCGATCCCAAACTTTTCCGCCCGAAAGACGAATTTTTACATCGCCGGTACGGTGCGGGAAATAAAATTTTCGGTAAACGCTAAAATTAGTAATGTTATAATTGTACTCCGAACCGAAAATTCCCTTGATACCCATCCGGTAGCTCAAACTCAGGTCTAAGTCGGCATTTTGAAAAATCAAACGGCGGTTCCGGAAATTAACAAATTTTTCACGCGGAGCATAGCGAACCGAAAGTCCCCATTCGGTATTTTTAATGGAATGATACGATTGATTGAGAGAAAGATCCCGCTCATAATATATTTCTCCCAAAGGTCTGTCGTAGATATATTTGGCTATTAATTGCGCAGAAAAATCGCACGGGAATTTTTTTTCATAATTGACTTGTCCTATTTTTTGAAGGGACATACTTCTTAATCCGGAACGAGAAAATGAATAAAAAAAATTGTCTCGTCTGTCGTCCAAGAGGTTATATCCGAGAATATTCAGGTCTTGCACGTATGTGAAATGAAATTGATCGTTTCGGTTATAAGAATACCACAAATCTCCCCTGTACTTCAACTGCTTATCGTCGAAACCATAAGCCAAATAACCGCCTGCCAATATATGCTTGTTGAGTTTCCAGGTCGTATTCCCGCCAATTCTCAGGCGGAGCCCTTCCAATGGATTGTAGTGAATGGTGTGGCTTACGGGTCCAAAATCCCATCTGTCGCCTGCCATTCCGATTCTATCGGTTACGAAAAGCAACCCTGCTTTTTGCAGATTCCGGTAAGCCCGTGTGCGGCCGGCTTCTTCCATCAGACCGGAAATTTCTTTTTCGGAAAGTGTTAAGGGTATGGGTGGAGTAGGTGAGGTGTCTCCACTCTGAGTCGACATGACGGTTCTATTCAACAGCAAACCGGCTCTTTCGTCATCGCCGAAATAAAACAGATTTTCTTTTTTCGCAGGGGTATGCGTGAACAGCACGTTCAAACCGCTGTGATTGGCAAAATAATTCAGGGTGAACACGGTTTTCAACAACGAATAATCTTGGGTCGATACGTATAAAAATCCTTCAAATGTATTGTCTACCGGTCTTTTTGAAAAAAAAGCGATTTCGTAAGCAGGGATGCCGTCAATTTCTTCTATTCCGGACAGATAATAGTGATAGTACTTCATCGCATTTTTAGCGAGCGGACTTTTGACGAAAACGGACAATACTTCGCTTTTTTTTGAAAGGTTGAGATCTCCTGTCCATTCATTGAGTAAGTAAGACAAATTTTCCGAATCGATGAAGTTGAATATATGGCTCGTGGAATCGGTTTTCTGATGCTCGTTTTTATATTCTTGCGCCAAAAAGAGGGTTAAAGCCAAGTCGGCCGGTTTGTTATTGATGGGACGTCCATATTGGAGCCATGAACCGTAATATTGGAGGATATACTTGTTAATAATTGCCTCAATGGGAGTTGGAGGTTGTAACAAATCTTCAAGAAATCGGGTATTAATGACCAAATCCAATGCCGTTTTATGGAAATGATGGGGTTTTTGGATGTAAAAATCGGAGGAATCCTGCGCAATCAATTTACTAACAATTTCATCGGCTCTTTGAGAAAAAGGATATTGCCTGAGCGCGTGAAGTTCCCAGGCTTTGTATTTCATTTCGAGCGGAGCTTTTTGTGCGTAAATTATTGTAACACAAAAAAATAGAGAGAAAAATAATAATAATTTGGTTTGCATGTAATTACATTCACATAAACGCTTATTTCTTGCTGATGAGCGAATCTGCCATCGCTTTACCTAAGGCCCAGCATCCTTCAAACGACTCTGACAAAAGTCCTTGTCTTTGTTCGACAGGAGGGGAGACAATTTCCCAATTCATTCGTTCGGGGAATGCGGATAATTTTTTTACAGCCGCTCCCGCCCAGGAGTATGAACCAAAATATCCGAATAAGCGGTTTTTTACTTCCCGTAATTCTATCTTGCTCAGAATCGATTCTATTTCGGGATAGAGCTGGTTGCTGTAAGTTGGGCTGCCTATAATCAGGCCTTTATATTTGAAAACATCAGCGAGTATGTAGGAAGCGTGGCTTTTGCTTACATTGTGTATCGCGATATTTTTTATTCCGTTCTCAGCCAGAGAATAAGCAATGATGTCGACCATCTGTTCCGTGTTTCCGTACATGCTTCCGTAAATAATTGTGACGCCTTCTTCGCTTTGGTAACGGCTCATGTGGTCGTACAGCGCAACCGCTTCCGGCAGATGTTGTTGCCATACCGGTCCGTGGGTGGAACAAACGGTTTTAATATCCAATGCAGCTATTTTTTGCATGGCTTTTTGAACGGCGCTGCCATATTTTCCAACAATATTGGCATAATAACGGATGATTTCTTCGCGGTACGGGTTGATATTCATATCTTTATCAATAATTCCGCCGTTAAGCGCTCCAAAAGTACCGAAAGCATCGGCAGAGAAAAGTATTTTTTCCTTAGGATCGTAAGTAAACATTACTTCTATCCAATGAACCATTGGTGCGGTATGAAAGCTCAATTCCCGGCTTCCGGTAGAGAGCGTGTCGTTGTCTTTTACTTCGTAAAGGCCGTCGGTTATGCCGTGATAACCTTTCAACATATCGAAAGTTTTAGCATTGCCGACTATTTTTATATTTGGATATTGTTTGCGCAACAAACGAATGCTGCCCGAATGGTCAGGCTCCATGTGATTGATTATCAGGTAATCTAACGAGCGACCATCTAATATTCCTGCAATTTTTTTCAGGAATATATCCGAATAACAAACATCTACCGTATCGACCAATACGTTTTTTTCATCAAGGATTAAATAGGAATTATAAGATACGCCATTCGGTAATGGCCATAGGTTTTCAAATAGTGTTTTTTGCCGGTCGTTTACACCGACATAAAACAAATTTTTTGCAATTTCTTTTGATTTCATACAACTTGACACATTTCCAACTTTTAACACGGCTTTTTACAAATTGATTAATTGTTCGGGAGCAAGGCCGGTTATCCTTGAAATTAAATCAATTGGCAGTCCTTCTGCAAAGCACTTTTTAGCAAATTCAATGCTTTTCAGATTGGAACCTCTTTCGATGCCTTGGTCAATACCTCTTGCAATACCTTTTTCAAAAGACTCTCTTTTGGCAAGATTTAAGGCGCTACGTACATCCCTGTATTCTAATACACTTTTATTATATGTTTCCATTTCTGATTCCGTTAATTGATTAATTTGTAATATTTCAAACAGCTTGTCAAATATTTCTTCTTTAATTTTTGCCGGTTTGGATGCTAAATGTTCCGCATGCTTCAGAGAATACATCCAGTAATCGGCATCCGTTTTCAACTCATCTTCCTTTTTTATAAACTTTGGCAGCTCGACAAAGATAAGATTTAATTTATCAGAATATTTTTCTTTTGTTCGTTCTCTGGTCAGATAAATTCTTTCCGGACAATAATCCGGATCTTCTTCTTCATCAAACAACGCAAAGTCAAGTACCGCTATCGAGTAAACGGCTTTCAGATTGAAATCCCATTTACCGGTGGGAGCTTGTTTCAGTATCGGAAAAGCAGAGTAAAAGAGACTTCGATCTACAAAATGTTCCTGTTTTACCCGCTGCATTTCAACGATAAACCGTTCTTCCCTTTCATTCTTACAATA
>JGI24702J35022_10002875_pt1 | contig 10420 bp, 8 predicted proteins | sample TergutTh196P4_FD_35022 | JGI IMG/M metagenome (IMG submission 35022)
TGGAAGGCAAAATCTACATCGGCGAGTACGATGCCCCCCAGGGCCGCCTGGGGGAAGAGGCAGCCTTCGGCCTGGGCGCGTGCCTGCGCACCCTTGGCTTTTCCCTGGGGCGGCTCAAGACCGGGACCCCGGCCCGCGTCGCAGGCGATTCCGTTGATTACAGCGTCATGGAAAGGCAGGACGGGGAGGCGCCCTCGCCGTTTTCTTTTGACAGCATTGCGGGTGACGGTACAGATGGCGACTTAGGGGATGAAAAAGGTAGCGGCCAGGGCTTCCTGCCGCAAGTTCCATGCTATATCACCTATACCGGAGCGGCAACACACGAAATTATCAGGAAGAACATTCACCGTTCCCCGCTATACGGCGGAAAGATAAAAGGCACGGGCGCACGGTACTGCCCTTCCATCGAAGACAAGGTGATGCGTTTCCCGGAGCGCGACAGGCACCATGTCTTTATCGAACCGGAAGGGCTCTACACAAACGAAGTGTACCTCAACGGGCTTTCAAGCTCACTCCCCGAGGACGTGCAGGTGGATTTCATCCATAGCGTAAGAGGGCTTGAAAAGGCGATTGTTGTGCGGCCCGCGTATGCCGTGGAGTACGATTACATCGATCCGCTTGAACTCTACCCAAGTCTGGAAGCCAAGCGCCTTGCAGGCTTTTTCAGCGCGGGTCAGACCAACGGCAGTTCTGGCTACGAAGAGGCTGCTGCCCAGGGCATCATTGCGGGAATCAACGCCGTTCAAAAAATGCGGGGCGAGCCGCCTTTGGTTCTGGGCCGCGCGGAAGCCTACATCGGCGTCCTCGTCGACGACCTCACCACGCTGGGGACAAAGGAACCTTACCGTATGTTCACAAGTCGCGCCGAGCACAGGCTCATGCTGAGGCACGACACCGCCGACACGCGGCTGTCTCCCAAAGCCAGGGAACTTGGCTTAATCGACGACGGGCGCTGGACACGGTTCGAGAAAAAGATCGCGGGCCTTGATCAAATACAGCAGCTATTAAAGGAGCAAAGTGTCTCCGGTGAATTGCAATTGGGCGATTTGAAATCCAGCGAATTTAACCCAGGGGATTACCCGAAATTATCACCATGGCCTCCCGAATGGGTAGAGCGCACTTTTCTTGATATGAAGTATTCGGGTTACATTGAAAAGGAAAAACGGATAGCGGCTAGGCTAGCAAAGATGGAGGAAGTGAAAATCCCGCACGATTTGGACTACGCCTCTGTCACGGGGCTCTCCGCAGAGGCAAGGGAGAAGCTGCTCGCCGTGCGACCCGTCACCGTAGGCCAGGCGGCACGCATCCCAGGTTTGCGCCAGGGGGACATTGCGCTTTTGATGATACTTTTACGGAGGCGGTGAAAGGCCTTTATCGCCTGGCCTCGGCCCTAATGAATTTGCCGATCCTGGCGTCTTCGCTTGTTACGTGGGTTACAAGCCAGTCGCCGACTTTCCGTTTTACTTCCTTTATAAGGGTTTCGCTGTTTCCGATGTTGGCGGCTTCCCCGGCCAGTTCAACGGCGACCTTCTTAAACTTTTCGTGGATTACATGGTGGGCATCCAGTTTGGGGTATCCGATTCTGCGCTGAAGTTCTTCTTCGTCGTTGAAATGGGTTACGGTGTATTGGATTAGGAAATCCAATGTCTTTTTAAGCTCTTCCGCGCCCACACCCCTTTCAATCGCGTCGATAAGGCCGTTCACTGTGACGAAAAGCTCTTTGTGCTGCTCGTCAACATGCTTGTCCCCGATAAGGTATGAATCATCCCAGGCATAGTATTTGTCGGTAATCGTAAAGTGGGTAATGGCCTCCCTTAAAATGTCGATGTTGCTTTTGTTCTTCCGGCTAATTGTATTCACATGGCTTACCGAGCTGTTCACTTCGCCGGAACGGTACGCCATTTCGTCCATCCTCTCCGTAATCTCCGAGGTTACCTGTCGGAGGCTGCTGCCCTGGTTGATGATTTCTTCGCTTTCCTTAAGCATTTCCACCGAGCCGCTTTTAACACTCCGGGTTATCTCGTTGAGTTTTTCCACCGCCTCCAGTATCTGGCGGCTTCCGGAACTCTGTTCTTCCATGGCGTTACGGATCTGTTCCTCCTGGCTGGAAACAGTCTTAACGTTGCTGTCGATTGCCTCGAACTTTGCCAATACCTGACCGGTTGCGTTTGAAATTTTTGCCATAGAATCGCGGATTTTTTTTAACACCGTGCTTATGGTGTTTGACTGACTGGTGGAATTTTCAGCCAGCTTGCGTATTTCGGCAGCCACAACGGCAAAGCCCCTTCCCGACTCGCCGGCGTGGGCTGCCTCAATGGCGGCATTCATCGAAAGCAGGTTCGTCTGGCTTGCGATGTTTTCCATGACAGCGTTAATCGCCATGAGCCCTTCGGATTCCCTGGCTATTTCCTGTATGTCGCTTGCCACGGCCTGAAGGCTTGCCTTCCCTGTTTCTGAAGCCTCTGTCAGGTTTGTCACATTTTCGGAATTTGTCCGGATGATCCTTGTCACGGATTCAATGTTTGCCAGCAACTCCTCGATGGCCGATGATGATTGGGAAACATTGGTGCTTTGGATGTCAATCTCCCTTGAAAGTTTATTTATGTTTCCTGTAATCCGCTCTATGGAATCGTTGGTAGCGCCGATTGAACTGCTTTGGGATGTGATCTGGCGCTGTATGTACTGGACCGCAGCGTTGATTTCGTTCATGGCGCTGGCGGTTCTGTCCATGTTCGCGGAGAGATCTTCTCCAATGTCGTCCACTGCCTCGGCTTCGTTCTGGATAATCATAACAAGGTGCTTTAAATTTTCAAGGGTCTTGTCGAGGTGTCTTGCAATCTCACCCATCTCGTCTCCAGGCGGAAGCCTTAACTGCCTGGCGATGTCCCCTTCCTCTACCTTGTGCAAGGCACCGATGATCTTCCTCATGGGGCTCAATATCCAGGACCTGAGCGCTCCGAAATTTAGCGCAAGGGAAATTGCCAGAAGGAAAGCGGCAACCAGGACCATGGTCAGCATGAGGCGGCTGGATCCTTCTTTTATGATTGTTTCCACAGACGATATTTCGACGCCTAAAAACAGGGCGCCTATCAACTCGCCCGAAGGGGAAAAAATCGGCTCGTAGTACCCAATGTAAGGTATGCCCGCAATAACTACCTGCTCACCCATGTAGGCCTGGCCTGCCGAAAGGGGTTTCAGGGCGGCATTTGTGGCTAAAAGGCGGGTTCCGTTTATGCGGTTGCCATTTTCGTCAAGCAGGGTGGTAACAAGGCGGCGGAAGCCTGAAATGTCATGGACAAAAATGGTAGCCGCTATGTCAAGTTCCCTGGAAATATTGTCTAAAAATTCATCGTGGCCTTCAATGGACCTGCCGCTACTGTCGACAAGCTGGTTGTTTCTAAAATCCAAAGCCCCGTAGGTTTCGTTTATCTGCTTTTTAAAAATGATCATGCCTCCATTTAGTCTGTATGATACCTCAGCAACCGCAGTAGCCATCGCAAGGTTCTGCATATAATACACGCCCAATATAGTCATTACCAGAATTGTGACAAATAATAAAAGTGATGACAGGCAGGTAATTTTTACTGCTATACTGGTCTTGCGCTGCTTTTTTTCGGGTTTTGCCTGCGTTATGGCTTTGGTTTCCCTGACCGGCGTGTCGCCTGCGCGGCTGTCCTTAAAACGTTCCTTAAAACTTTCATTGAAAAGTTCAGGCGCTTTTTTCCTAAGTTCCTCAGCCCATCGGAAATCCTGGCCCTTGATGTGTTCAACAAGCCAGGAGCCGAGCTGTTTTTCCATTTTTTCAATCAAATCATCGGAACTGCCTTCCAGGGCGTACTGCCGGGAAAAATCCCTCACCTTTTTTGTGAAGCTCTCGTGGTACTGATGGTGGTGATAAAAATCCGTATAGTTGTGTTTTTTAAGAAGCTGTTCCTCGTCAAAAAAATGATTGATTGTGTACTGGTTTAAAAATTCCAAGCTCTTTGTTAGTTCCTCGCCCCCCTTTCCTTCTTCGCATGTGTCAAGCAGGGCGTTAACAGCTTTTATAAGCTGTCCGTGCTGTCCGTCAATAAGCTCACAACCTGTTAAAAATGAATCGTCCAATGTGTAGCGCATTTTTTGCCCCTTTGCTTTCTTCAATACACAGCGGACTTTCACCGCTAGATTTTTAAATGGTACTATTCTTTTAAACAATTTGCAAGTTAAATGGCACAGGGAAGAATTGGCATCATATTTTGCTGGTTTTTAAAATTTTTCCGTATACTGATAATAGTTGGATAAACCGTCGCCTTTGGAGCGGTGAGCGTCATACCAGGCTATTAGGCAGCGAAGCTGCTGTATGCTTCCATTACCGGGAGAACGGCCGTTATGCCAGGGCTGCTTTCCCATATCTGTGAATAATGTACAAAATAATCTTTCTGAATTTAATATACTTTGACTTAATTCCGCCACAACTGCCGTTGCATAACCTTTATATCTATGTTCTATCGGCGTATATACAGGCCCTATTGCCATTAATTTTGTCTTTTTCCAATATTTTGTCAACCTTTTTTATTGTAAAATACTTTTTTTTCTTAATGCCAGTATATCTTGATGTTTGTCCCATAATCGTTCAGAATAATATATAACAGTGACATCATCTCTTTTCTCCAAATGCGAAAAAATCCACGATGGTTTTGACATAGATATTCCATAGTCGGTTTGACCTTCATAATCAGCATAACCATATCCAACATTATTATAATCCTGAAGAATTGTTTCAAAGCGTTCATTTTCTATGTATATGGATGTCCTGTTTTGAATAGTTTGTGAAAACCGGCCATGCAAAGATGCAACAAGAATCCCATTTTCTTCTAGTTTATCTATAAAGAAATCTAAAAAGCTTAACGTTTTCTTTTCTTCCAAATGTGTTAACAGAGATCCACACCAAATTAAATCGTATTTAGAAGAAATATTAATTTTAGCGACATTTGGATCAGAATAAACCCCTATAGCATTAAATGTATTAACACAAAAATCTACACCATCCTTATCTAAATCACAAGCTGTAATTTCTGCTTGTGGAAAATATGCTTTTAATGAGCGTAAAACTCTTCCATATCCACAAGGCAAATCCAATATTTTTCTAATTTGTTTTACTATGTCAACTCTATCTGCCATACTGATAGCAGTTAAAATGCACTCAATAGCTGATTTTGACACAATAAAATAATGCTCAAAATTCCCATAAAACATTTGATCTTTAGATGAAATTACTTCAGAAATATCAGATACCTTCTTTGGGAAATTTTCGTTTTTGCTTAACCTTTCGTTTATTGAATTTATTTTCGTTGTAATTTGGCTTAAATTTGAGTACATTTCAATTAGTTTCTTTTCAGCATTTGAACTTATTTCATTTAGCCGGTTTTCCAGATTTGTGCTTAAAACAGCTTGTTGGCTTTCAATATTCGAACTTGTTTCAACAAGCTTGTTTTCCAGAAATAGCCTGGTATTGATAATTAGGCGATAATATGGATTAATTCTAAATAGTAATTTTTTAAACAATGTAAGAATATTCATTCTTGGCTCCTTCCAATCATTAGAATCAATATACAATGATTTCCAGTTTATTGTCAATAATATTTATATCTTTTACTGGTTATTTAACTGTCAGTCAAGTTTAGTTTACATGTATGCAAAAAATAAGGGAATACAATATTCCAAATAGTTATTTTATGGAGATTTAAAGGGGCAAAAACCGCTCTTACCATATATCAATTAATACAGGCTCATCCTTCATCGTTTTATGATTGAAAAATTGGAAGATACAAAAAATTATCTCAAAGAAAACTATTTAACAGCTCCCCTTACGCATACCATTGCTTGGCGTGCCCACTCAGGCTGCGACAAGGAACATGGGGATAACTTAAGCTTCCTCAATTCAGACGGCTACCGCTTCCTCATCGGTTCGCTCAAGGCAGCTAGCGAAGCCAAATCCAATTCTTATTTCTTTGCGCCTTCGTATCTCTGCGTGAGATTAATTCTGAACTATCAACTTTCTCCACCGGCCCCTTGACAAAAAAAATAAATAGATTTAAAATAATAAGATACCCTAGTAGAATGGATATACAATAAGATACTCTAGTGGACTGAATATAAAATGGAAGTTATTTATGAAAATTCATGGATGAAGATTGAAAAAAAAGATAATGAATATAAATTAATTTATGATACAGGTGATCATATTGGCACAATTGATAAAATTATAGTTACGAAAGAAGAAGCAACGGAAGCACAGGAAAGCTATGACGCCGCTTATCATATTATAATTAAATATCAAAACAAGCGATAATGTCAATGGTGACACTAACATCATAAAGGAGTTTTTATGAATAAAAAACTTATTTTTTTTGTATTGCTAATTTGTCTATTAGCATTTGTTGCCGTTATGGTTTATTCCCACAATGCTTCAGATATTTGCTGGGAATATGTCGTACATTCTGTATCAACTGAAGCAGGGGGATCCTTAACTGTAGATGCCAATGCCATGGGCCAGGAAGGTTGGGAGCTTGTTGCAGCACACCACAATGCCCTTAATGACAGGTTTTATATGTATTATAAGCGCAAGTTACAATAATATTTCATGATTTATCACATGGAGGCTTATTATGAAATATTTAATAGCGCTATTTATAATTATTATAATTGTTGTTTCAATATTTTTTATATTCTCTTTTTTACTGTTTGGGTCACCTAATTCAAAATTAGTCAACATAGTAGGCAAGAACTTAAAAAATTTTGTTGAATATGAAAAAACAGGGACTGCTTTATTTGAGAATATGGACTATACAATAGTTTTCTTTAGAAATGCATTTGTTGAAAAAGATAGACAGCCCTTTGGAAAAGGCGAGTATCTGTATTCATATTTAATTTGTAGACCACTTTCAAACGAATTAAATGAATTTATAATTGATGAGGGGAATTTTAACACTGAAATAACCGTGGACGAAAAAAATAATAGATTATTCTATATTTCAAAAGATTTTGATAAAAAAAGTTGTTTCTTTAATATTTTTAATTATAGGACATATAAGAATGAAGGTAAAATATTAATAACAGACAAAAGCAGTTTAATACACAGAATGTATTATGATAGTATTAATGAAAATGTTTTATTTTATGGATTTGATGGGAAAAATAACTTTTACCTTGACTTGGACATTAATAGAGAATACGTAAAAGAAAGCACAGAAGAGCAATATAATATGGCATCGAAAAAATTTCCTTATTCTATAAATGGCTCCTATGTTTCAGGACAAAAAAAACTGGAACTTTTTACTGTTAGTCCAAGTAGCGATTATCTTCCTGCAAACTATAAACATAAATACACTGGCATATATATCAATGATGGTAAAAATAATATACGAATATTAAAAGACGCATTTTATATTTCAACTCCTGTTTATTGGTTTGAAGATGGAAAATTTGTTATTTTCAATAAATTTTTAGTAGATACATCCGGAAAAATGAATGAAGCGATAATTGCTGAAAGTCCTATCAGAGCATTATTTTATAATATACCTGTCAAGTAACATCACGAACAGGTGTCTCCTTCGAATTTTTCACACATCTGGAAAACTAAAAAATTTACCACGGAGTATCACGGAAAAGAACTATTCAATTTATGATTCTTTATTTTCTTGGTAAAACTCCGTGTCCTCTGCGGTTAATTCCCCCTCACTTCCCTCAAGGCCCGCTCCTGCGCCGCTATGACCTTGTCACAAAAGGCGTCAAACTCGGGGTCTTCCTCCTGTTGTTCCGGGTGGGCAAGGATGTGCGTTATTGTTTTCCGGATACCCTGATCAAAGCGGATCTGTGCGCAGAATTCCGGCACAAGGCGTTTGAGCTTTGAGTTGTCGAAAACCACCGACACGGCCTTGTCCCCGATTAGACCACCTTCAAAATCATAGTCGGGCCTTGCCTGGGCAAGGAATTCGCTTGCCACATGGACGGCTTTCAGGGGCTTCCCAAGGGCATCCGCGATGGCCTGATAAATCTGGTTCCAACTGAGGGTTTCGTCGGAGGTGATCTGCACGGCTTCCCCCAGGGCGTGGATGTTCCCAATGAGGCCGGTAAAGGCCACCGCGAAATCCGTGTTGTAAGTCATCGTCCACAGGCTTGTCCCGTCACCGTGGATGATCACAGGCTTTCCGTCGATGATCCTCTTGATGACCTGCCAGCTCCCTTTGTGGCCATGTACCCCCAGGGGCACCCTGCGTTCATCGTAAGTATGGCTGGGCCGCACGATGGTTATGGGAAAGCCTTCTTCCCGGTACTTTTTTGTCAGGAATTCCTCGCAGGCGATTTTTTGCCGGGAATAATCCCAGTAGGGGTTTGAAAGGGGCGTTGCTTCGTTGACACGGCACGAGGCAAGCGGCTTCTGGTAGGCAGAAGCGGAACTTATGTAGATGTACTGCCGGGTTTTCCCCTTGAAGAGCCGGTAATCCCGCTCTGCCTGGTCCGGCGTAAAAATCGTGAAATCCGCCACGGCGTCAAAGTCCAGCCCTTCCAGTTTCCCGGCGGCCTCCGCCTCGTTTGAAATATCGCAGTTTAACTGGTGGAAAACCCCNGGGCCTTTTGGCGCGCCCCAGGATTCGCTTGGGCGGTTCCCCCGGTTAAGGTGCCATAGTTCCCAGCCCAGTTCGAGCGCCCTCCGGCTTATCGCAGCACTTATAGTGCCTGTCCCGCCTACGATTAACAGTTTCATAAATCCTCCATTTTCGTTTAGAGTCCTGGCTTGTTGTGAGNACAGCCTTGTTTTTTATAGTGTAAAATGTTATGTTCAAAATAGCAACGCGCAAGGAGATTTTTCAATCATGATTCGAGGCGGCGATATAGCAAAAGGAAGCTGTCTGCTCCAAAACGGGCAGCCATATCTTGTAGTAGAAAGGGAATTCCATACTCCGGGCAAGGGAACCGCCATAGCACGGGTAAAAATGAAAAGCATCAAAGATGGCTCGGTGCTGACGCTGACCATCCCTACCCAGCAGGAAGTCGAGGACGCCCAGGTGGAAATCCACCCCTGCCAGTTTCAGTACGCGGATCAGGATAGCTACCATTTCATGGACAACGATTCCTACGAACAGTACGATGTCCCCATGACCGGCCATGAGGAAACAAAATTTTACCTTAAAGAAGGTGAGTCTTATGAACTGACTTTTTTTGAAGGCTCGGTCATCGACATCAAGATCCCGTACAAGGTAGTTTTTACGGTGGTGGAATCGGAAAATTACGTCAAAGGTGATACGGTGTCAGGCGCAACCAAACCGGTGGTAACCGAGACGGGGCTTACCGTCCGAGTTCCCCTTTTCATCAAGCAGGGCGAAAAAATCAGGATCAATACAGAGACCAACGAATATGTTGAAAGGGTGAACGATTGAAGTACCCTTTTGAAACAATAGAACCCAAGTGGCAAAAATACTGGGAAGAAAACAAAACCTTTAAGGCAAGCGAAGACCCTTCCTATCCCAATGAAAAACGGCGTTATGTGCTAGATATGTTTCCCTACCCCTCGGATCAGGGCCTCCATGTCGGTCACCCCGAAGGTTACACCGCCACGGACATCTACTGCCGTTACCTTAGAATGAACGGCTACAATGTCCTCCACCCCATGGGTTTCGATTCCTTCGGGCTCCCTGCCGAAAACTACGCAATCAGGATGGGGGTTCACCCGGCGAAAACCACGGCAGACAACATCAAAAAGTTCACGGAGCAGATAAAGGCGCTGGGCTTCTCCTACGACTGGGACCGTGAGGTAATCACTTCTGATGAAGATTACTACAAGTGGACCCAGTGGATTTTCCTTAAGCTTTTTAACCGGGGGCTGGCCTACGAGGCGGAAAGCCCCATCAACTGGTGCCCTTCCTGCAAAACCGGCATCGCCAACGAAGAGGTCGTGGACGGCCTTTGCGAGCGGTGCAAGACCCGCGTAGTCCGCAAGCGCATACGGCAGTGGATACTTAAAATTACGCATTACGCCGAACAGCTGCTAAAAGACCTTGAGGGCCTGGACTGGCCAGAGCCGGTAAAGCTGATGCAGCAAAACTGGATAGGCCGCTCGGAAGGCGCGGACGTTACATTCAAGATCGATGGGCACGCGGAAACTTTAGAGATTTTCACCACCCGCGCGGACACCCTTTTTGGGGCCACCTACATGGTCCTTTCCCCGGAGCATCCGCTGGTGGAAAAAATCACCACGGCGGGGCAAAAAGCCGCAGTGACCGTATACCTGGAAGAGGCCGCCAGAAAAAGCGACCTTGAGCGCACGGATTTGGCGAAAACAAAGACAGGCGTCTTCTGCGGCGCTTATGCAATCAACCCCGTGAACGACGAGAAAATTCCCATCTGGATCGCAGACTACGTTTTGATTTCCTACGGCACA
>JGI24702J35022_10002876_pt1 | contig 10418 bp, 10 predicted proteins | sample TergutTh196P4_FD_35022 | JGI IMG/M metagenome (IMG submission 35022)
GGTTATTACTTTGAGATGGTGGGAGAGCCGTCGCTGTCCGATCCCGGCTACCGCAATGCTCTGGAACTGCGGCCAGACAGCGCGCTGATTCGCGCCAAGACTACCGGCAAGGCCGCGAAGCCCGGCCCGAATGAAGCCGACGTGCTCTTCGTCTTTGAAAGCGGCCAGGCGCCGGCATGGAAATCCGTGACGATTCCCTTGGTGTTGCCGATCAGCAAGCAACTGTTCATCGTGCCCTTGTCGTTCCCGATCGTTATCTCCTCCGGGGTCTACACACCAGCCTCGCTCAACGTCGGCGGAAAGAATCTGCCGGTCGAAACCATTGTCAACGTCGACGCGATGGCGAAACGCCAGTTGAAAGACCAGTTGCCCGGCATCATCGGTCGCACGGCCATTCGTGGCATCGTCAAGGGCGCCGTGCAATACGTGGCGCAGAATCAAGCCGGAACCACCGGGGGTTTGGTGGCGGGAATAGCAACCGTTGTTACGGAACAGGCCGATGAGCGCGCATGGCGCACCCTGCCGGCCCGCCTGTCCATTGCCCGCGCCGTTCTGCCCGAGGGAGAGCAAATGGTTGAATTTCGTACCGACAGGGGCATCTATCGCGGAACGATCACGGTCGGTGGCAAGGTCAATATCGTTCCCATCCGGATCATTGACAATTTCGTCTATATTGGCCAGAAGGAAGCGAAGGGTTCTTTCACCGAACTGCCTTCCTCCNATTGGGNGAAGCTCGAAGAGNATGAAAGCATCGAAGCGATCCAGGCAAGAGTGTCTGCGGTCTGGAAGCCGAAACTCCAGGCAAGATTGNCAGCGGACGCGAAGCAGAAACAGTCGACGACTCGGGCAAACAACACAACGGACGCGAAGCAGAAACAATCGGCGACTCNGGCAAACGACACAACGGACACGAAGCAGAAACAATCGGCGACTCAGGCAAACGACACAACGGACACGAAGCAGAGACGGTGGGCGACTCAGGCAAACGACACAACGGACACGAAGCAGAGACGGTGGGCGACTCGGGCAAGTGACACAACGGACACGAAGCAGAGACGGTGGACGACTCGGACAAACGACACAACGGACACGAAGCAGAGACGGTGGACGACTCGGGCAAACGACACAACGGACACGAAGCAGAAACAATCGGCGACTCGGGCAAACGACACAACGGACACGAAGCAGAGACGGTCGACGACTCGGGCAAACGACACAACGGACACGAAGCAGAGACGGTCGACGACTCGGGCAAACAACACGTCAACCAAAGCAAAGAAGCCCGACAAAGATAGCGATTCCCGTTTGTCCCTGAAGAAACCGTTCCGCAGTTGAACACGGGCCAGACGCAATCTCCGTCATCAATGGTGGGGATTGTGCTCGCCCCGCGTTCGCTGAAGACCGTTTGCATTTGTCATTACCCCTGCGCCCGGTAGCGCAGGCACGACCGCTCATACGCCCATGCGAAGACATCGCGCAGAAGCTCGACCCGTCCAAGTTCATAGACGCCCAGCGTACCCTCCATGTAGGCCAGTCCGGGAACGTCGGCGAAGGACAGCGGGCAGAGGTTGTGCCTGAACAGAGGGATGTTTGCGGCAAGGCGCGAGAGGGGTTTGTTGGCGCTTGCGAACGGTTGCAGGTAGGGAAGTTGCACCATGACGAAAAACGCCTGCTCGAACGGGTCGGAAATGGCAACGGCTTTTTCGAGGAAAAGAAGAAAGTTGTCTTCAATGAATTGCGGCATCGCGGGAGGGCTCAAAACCGTGCCGGGGATCTCTATCGGTTCCATCGGCTGGCGACGGGGTTCCGGTGAGAGTACGGCGTGCAGGCTTTGGAGCGTGAAAGCGTCGAGTTCGACGGCTTTCTCGGCCAACATCGTGATGGCTGCCACATGATTCAGAATCATCCGGGTTTCGAGCAGATGCCTGCCGAGAGCGGGCTTGCCGGACACCGTCAGGGTTTCAGCCTCGGGTCGGGTATAGGTGCAACCTTCCAGCCGGGATGAGGCCCAGGCAAAATCCACCCGCAAACGATCCAGGACGCGGCGCGCATGGATGCCGGCAACTTCGTTGCCCGTCACCGAAGTGCGTCCGATTTCATGCAGGCGGCTCACCATCGGCTCCGGGAGGTATCGGCTGAGACCGGGTTCGTAGCTTTCGAGAAATTTCCGATCGAACCCGACCTGATGACGATGCGAAAGGGGTTTCCGTATCTGAGCGCGAATTTCTTCGCCTTCCCGAGACACTGGCACATGGACGATTTCGACGCCGTAGTGCGCACCGGGCTCCTCGACGCGATGGACGGGCGCAATTGCCCTGGATCGATAGACACGGGCGGAGTTTCGGCCTTCAGCCGTAATGCGCCCATCCCGCGCCAGACGCTCCAGCCTGCGTTGCAGGGTGCGCCGGTTGATGTTCCCGCAACGCGCGAAAAGCGCCTGATGAAGCCTGGCGATGCCGATGCCGTCGGCGTGCTCCGACACCACGCCCGCAATGAATTCACAATGCCGGGAGATTTCTATCCGCTTCATGATGCCTCCAGAACAATCACAGCATACATTATGCCATACATGTGATGACTGAGTCATTCAATAAAACGAACCGGGTTAGCTCACTGTGACCCGGATACTCCCTCCGTCACGCCTTCGGCGTGCCACCTCCCGCGAGAGGGAGGCTGTTCAGTCCACCATTTTCGACAACTCATCCGCATCGAAATCATCCTTGGGCTCCGCCGCCGGGCCAAGATGGATGCCTGCCTGCGCGAGCCGTTCGGCAAAGAGATGGAAGCGGCGATCCATATCGGTCGCATGTTCGAGCAAGCCGAGAACGGCGCGGGCCAGCGGGTCGTCCATGTTGCGCGTGACGCCGTAGGCCGAAAAACCGTCGGTCCGAGTTTCAGGATCGGAGCCGGAATCCAGTTTGCGCTCGGGATCGAGGATGTGAGCCGGATTTCCCACTGCCGTGGCCCCGGCGGGCACGGGCTTGATGACAACCGCATTTGACCCGACTCGTGCGCCGTCGCCGACTTCAAAACCGCCAAGCACTTTCGCCCCCGCGCCCACCACGACGCCGCGTCCGAGCGTGGGATGGCGTTTCTCGCCTCGGTAGAGCGAAGTGCCGCCGAGGGTGACGCCCTGGTAAATGGTGCAATCGTCGCCAATGACGGCGGTTTCTCCGACCACGACGCCCATGCCGTGGTCGATGAACACGCGCCGCCCGATGACCGCTGCCGGGTGAATTTCGATACCTGTCATGAAACGTCCGATATGGCTGATGAAACGGCCCAGCCAGAAAAAACGCCGCCGCCAGGCCGCATGCGCGAGACGGTGAAGAATCAGGGCATGGACGCCGGGATAACAGGTCAGCACCTCCCAGGTCGAACGCGCCGCCGGATCGCGCTCACGCACGCTGGCCAAATCTTCTCGCAAATGCTCGAACATGGAAGTGTTTCCCGAAAAGTTGAAATTCTGTCGGTGCGGCATATTGCCGCCCGGCGACATCCCGCCCACGCGGCTTGAACCCTGGGGCGCTTATTCTACCGGCTCTTGTTCTGGATGCCCGCATCGAAGCTGGAAAGAATGCCGCGCAGGATGGCGATCTCCTCTTTCTCGAGCCTCACCCGCCCGAAGAGCCGCCGCAATCTCGGCATGAGGCGGCGGGGTTTGGCGGGATCGAGAAAACCGCTTGCAACGATGCTTGAGTTGAGGTGCGTAAAAAAATTTTCGATTTCTTCATGCGTGGCCGGTTCGGGCAACGGTTCGGCGGGGAGAGGGGAGGCGGTATCGCGCTGCCCCATTGCCGCCAGACGCAACTCGTAGCACATCAACTGCACCGCTGCGCCGAGATTGAGCGAAACGTAAGCGGAATCGGTCGGAATCGTCACCGGCAGCGCGCAAAGCCCCAATTCCTCGTTGGAAAGGCCGCTGGCCTCGTTACCGAACACCAGCGCCACTTCGCCGCCCGTGTTCCGGCTCCATTGCACGAGCTCGGTGGCGGCAGCGTGCGGGGCGAGCCGCGCAAGCGACAAATCGCGCCGCCGCGCCGACAATGCCGCTGCGAGCACGGTTCCGGAAAGCGCCTCTTGCAGGGAATCGACCACGCGCGCGGCGTCAAGCACGTCTCTCGCGCCAGAGGCGCGCACCTCGGCCACGGGATCGGGAAAGGACGCCGGAGAAACCAGCCAGAGCCGGGTCAGTCCCATCGTCTTCATCGCTCGCGCCGCCGCGCCGATATTGCCCGGATGACTGGGACGGGAGAGCACCACGCGAACACGGTCGAGCGCGGAGAAGTCGTTCATATCAATTCAACACGGTTTGCATAACAATTATTTGAACATTAGAGCAGTTTCGGCTTAAATGCTTGCATGTCGCACAGGTCTGGGTGAACTTGCAAGCCCCAACATTGCGACCACCCCGTCAGGCTTCGCCTGCCACCCCTCCACGGAGGGGAATGCCCGGAACCAAACCGCTCTGAAGTATTTTAGCGTGTGCGCAGTCCTGGACGCCTATCCGGGATTCTGGACAAAAATACCTGAAAGCCGCATGAACTGGCATGATACGGATTTAACCTCGTGACCCGGAAGAAAAAAACTTCGTTGTTTTTCCTGCACGGCTGGGCAATGACCCCGGCAGTGTGGCAGCCCTTGATCGCGGCAATCGGCGCTTTCGAGACGCATACTCCTGCCCTGCCCGGCCATGACGGCAACATCCCCTTTGCGGCGCCTGCGCTTGCCGCCTGGGCCGATGCGCTTGCCCCCGCCCTGCCCCTGAAAGCCACCGTAATCGGCTGGTCACTCGGGGCTTTGCTTGCCCTGGAACTCGCCCGCATTCACCCCGACCGCGTGGAGCGCCTGATTCTTCTCGGCGCTACGCCACGCTTCGTCTCCACGCCCGATTGGCCGCATGGGCTGGACGCGGCAACGGTGTCTTCCTTCACCGACGGTTACATCGGCCAGCCGACACAAACCCTGCGACGCTTCCTGACCCTGCAAACCCTGGGGGAGACTTCCCGCCGACAACTGTTGCCCCAACTCGAAGCCGTAGCCGTTCCGCACACCGGAGTCCCCCTACCCGCGCTCGTCGACGGGTTGAAAATCCTTACAGGGAGCGACCTTCGCCCGCAACTCGCCGAAATCAGGCAGCCGGTACGCCTCATCCACGGAAGCAATGACGCATTGATGCCGCTCGAGGCCGCGCGTCGGCTCACCGCCGCCCTGCCCTGCGCTCGCCTGAGCGTGCTTGAGCACTGCGGCCACGCTCTCCCGCTATCGCGCCCGAACGAGTGCGCGGAGATAATCCGCGCCAGTCTCGACGAACGAGACGAGCCATGAGCGACGTCTACAACCCATATAAAAACCAGATTCGCCGCGCTTTCGATCGCGCCGCGCCCACCTACGGTTCCGCCGCCCATGTGCAGGGCGCAGCGGCACAACGCCTGCTCGATTTCACCCGCGCGCAACCGCTGCCCGCCCATGTGCGTCGCGTACTGGACGCTGGATGCGGAACCGGGCAATCCCTGCCCGCGCTGACAGCGTATTTTCCGCAGGCTCAGTGCATCGCGCTCGACTTTTCCACCGCGATGCTCGCCCACGCCGCCCACGCAGCATCCGCGCCCCACCCCGTCTGTGCGGACATCGAACGCCTGCCGTTGGCCGATCTCTCCATCGACTTTTACTGGTCGAGCCTCGCCCTCCAATGGTGCTCGCCGGAGGCGGCGCTCAGGGAAGCCTTCCGGGTACTCTCGCCCGGCGGCATAGCGCGAATCGCCACCCTCGGCCCCTGGACTCTCCACGAGTTGCGTACTGCTTTCAGCGCGGTGGACGATGGCGTACACGTCATCGACTTCACTGCCGCAGAGCACTGGCTGGAAGCCTCCAGAACCGTCGGTCTGACCGTTCAATTCCATTTGCGAGAAGAATTATTCGATTTTGCTGCCGATTTGCGCACGCTCCTTGGTAACATCAAGGCTATCGGCGCACGCGCCATCGGAGGCCGGCAACGGCGGTTTCTTGGACGAAAAGGCTGGCAAACGCTCCAGTCCGCCTACGAAGTCTTTCGCCGTCCGGACGGCATGCTGCCCGCGACATACGATTTGATCCTGCTTGCCCTGAGGAAGCCTGCATGAGCGCGTTCCGCGCCTGGTTCGTCACCGGAACCGACACTGAAATCGGCAAGACGTTTGCCGCCTGCACGCTCATTCACGCAGCGCGCGCGCAAGGCTATACGGCGCTCGGCATGAAGCCGGTCGCCTCGGGGGCCGAGACTATCGACGGCAAAACCATCAGCGAAGACGCCGCGCGGCTACTGGCCGCAGGCAGCTTCGATCCGGGGCTGGAACGACTCAATCCTTACTGCCTGCGCGCGCCCGTCTCCCCGCATTTCGCGGCGCAAACAGAAGACATTCGCATCGAGACCGCGCGCATCCGTCAGGCGTTCGACGAACTCGCCCAACGCTGCGAGCGCCTGTTCGTCGAAGGCGCGGGCGGATTCCTGACCCCCCTGGGCGAAGAAGTCGACGCCCCGCGCATCGCTCACGAACTGGATTTACCCATCATTCTCGTCGTCGGCATGCGATTGGGCTGCATCAACCACGCGCTGCTCACCGCCGAAGCCATTTATGCCCGAAGCCTGCGCCTGGAAGGCTGGATCGCAAATTGCATGTACCCAGACACACCACGTTTGAACGACAATATCGACTTTCTGCGCCATCGTCTGGGCGCTCCGCTACTGGGAACGCTTCCCTGCGCACCCGACGCGACTCCCGAGTCGCTGGCGCATCTCGTCGCCCTGCCTCACCAACCGATATCACACGCTGCCAGGAGTCGTCCATGAATACGGAAAACTCTGTCGAGCCAAAAGACGGCGCCTCTTCGGCCACCACGATCGAACAGGAGACTCCCGGCGATGAATCCTCAGCGGTCGACACAATCGACCAGGAGCCGTCCGGCGAACAGCCCGAAACCTCGCAACTGGAGCAAAACCCTCCGTCTGAATCAGCCCCTTCCTCGAAAGAGAGCAACCCGTTCGCCATCTTCGCGCTGCTTGCCGTCGTCGTCGGCATCGTGATCGCCATCATCTATGTCAGCCGGGATAACACGCCTGAGATCGAAGCGCCTCCGACTCCGGAAATTGCCCAACCCGACCCCCCGGAAGTATCTAAAGGCAAAGGCAGAGTTGGTACTACATCCAAAAAAGCGACGCCCCCATCGGCCAGAAAGGCAAAGGACGCCGAAGGATTGCAATCCGCGCGTAAAGGACCGACTCAGGCCGAACTCGACAGACTCAAGGCAATCGAAAACGAAGCCCTGAAAAACCATGAAGCCGCCGGGGAATTTTATCGACGCGGCGACTATGCGAACGCGTTGATCCGGTATCAAAAAGCTCGAAGCGGTTTTGAACAGATATTGCCGCATTACAAACGGTTCGTTGAAAGCCAATACGACAATACGACCACGATAGAGAAAAATCTCGCCTCGATATACAACGCCATCGGCGATGTATATCGCAACCAGAAAAAATACGCTGAAGCCATGAATTGGCTCGACAAGTCCCTGATGATTCGTGAAAGGCTGTTGGGCGCGGATCATCCGGAAACGGCAGAAACCTACAACAACATTGCCCTGGTATACGACGCTCGAGGACAATACGCAAGGGCGTTGGAATGGTTTCAAAAGGATTTGGTCATCAGCGAAAAAACGCTTGGCAGCGACCATCCCGACACGGCCAGAACTTACAACAATATCGGCATGGTTTATTTCCATCAGGATGACCGCGCCAATGCATTGGAGTGGTACAAAAAGGCACTGGCAATTCATGAAAAAGCCCCGGTCGACAAGAACCCCAGCGCTGCCATGACCTACATCAACATTGCCGAACTCTATCGGGCGCAGGGTGACTACGCGCTTGCGCTGCCGGAATATCTCAAGGCTTACCAGATTTTGCAAAATACGTTCGGTGAAAGAAACTCGACGACCAGGGCCGTCAGGCAAAACCTTGCGCTCGCCTATGACAAATCGGAAAACCCCAGGCCATTTGCCGAATGGCTCGAGGAGTCATTGCAGTAACGTGCGCGAATCGCGCGCAGTGTCCTAAAAATCTCCCGCTCTCGCCTGCAAGGCCGCCAAGGCCGCCAGTCCGGCGGTCTCCGTCCTCAGGACACGCGGCCCCAGGCTGATCGCCCGGCTGTTTGAGCGCAGGCAGAGATCCAGTTCCTCATCGCTCCAGCCGCCTTCGGGCCCGACGAGAAGATGAATGGACGCGGGAACGGGCTGAATCGCCGAAAGAGGCTCGCCACCGGGCACGAAAACCCACCGCGCAACCTCCGGAACCTGCGCGAGACAAGCCGCAAGGCTTTGTACCGGGGCGACGAAAGGCAGCCGGTTGCGACCGCACTGTTCGCAGGCGGCAATCACAACCTGCTGCCAGTGTTCGCGCTTTTTGTCGGCGCGCTCACCGGCAAGGCGCAACACCGAACGCGCGGCCTGCACGGGAATGATGCCGACAGCCCCGAGTTCCACGGCCTTCTGGACGACCCAATCCATCCTGTCGCTGCTTGCCAGCGCCTGCACCAGAACGATGTCGAGCGGCGACTCCCGGCTCACCTCCCGCCATTGGCCGTCGACTGCCATTGCCTGACGGGCGCGAACGTCGAGTCGCGCATGCAGTTCGCCTCCGCTTCCATCGAACAACACCACGGCGTCGCCGCTACCGAGGCGTAGAACCTTCAGGGCATGATGCGCAACGGCAGGCGGAAGTTCAATTTCTTCTGCGCGCGGTAAAACTCCCGAGAAATAAAAGCGTGAAACCATCGTATTATTGCAAGTATGCCTTCGTCCCTCTCCTCTTCCCGCCTCAAGCAATCGACCAACGCGCTACCGGCATCGCCCGATGCGTTGCTGGCCAAGGCGCGATTGCTTGAAACCCTGGTGCGCGAAATCGCGGCAACGGAGATTTTGCCACGCTATCTCAAGGTNTCGCGCGGACGCAAGGCCGACGGGTCGCTTTTTACGGAAGCCGATGTTGCCACCCAGCGGCGNCTGGTCGAAGAACTGCCGCTTCTCCTGCCNGGNCCGGTGCTGGGTGAAGAGATGAGCGGAGAAATGCAGGCCCGTTTGTGGAGCGCGGGNCGNAGCGGCCTGTGGTGCATCGATCCCATCGACGGCACGACCAATTTCATCAACGGCATCCCGTTTTTTGCCATCTCNATCGCCTGGCTCTTCAACAGCGAACCGCGCCTGGGTGTGGTCTTCAACCCGATCAGCGGAGAATGTTTCCTGGCCGTCCAGGGCGCGGGCGCTTTTCTCAACGACGAAAAGCTGCCGCTGCGACGCACGACCCGTCGACTGCGCGAAGCGGTGGCGGGGTTCGACCTGAAGCAGGTCAGCTCTCATCTCGGCGACGAACTGGTGACGCGACCGCCGTATTTTTCGCAGCGCAACTTCGGCTCCAGCGCACTGGAATGGTGTTTTCTTGCCGCCGGACGGTTCGACGTGTACATGCACGGCGGGCAAATGCTATGGGACTACGCTGCCGGACAGTTGATCCTGAGCGAAGCCGGCGGGCAAGCTTGTTCGCTGGACGGCAGCACCCAGTCGGCAGGGCCGGCGGTCAAGCGCGGCATCATCGCCGCAGCCAATCCCCTGCTGTTCGCCGAGTGGCGCACCTGGCTGCAATCGCATTCCTGAAGCCAATGTCAGGCGTTTTCTCCCTTGCTTGATATGGAAAGCCACCTTCAATTGAAGCGCAAAAAACGGATTGCTCTCGCCTGCCTTGGCGTGGCCGCTGCACTGTTTCTCTGCATGGCGTTTCTGCCGCAAACCTTCTGGTGGGTGCGTCTGCTCAAGGCGGGTGCGGAGGCGGCGCTGGTGGGTGGCCTGGCGGACTGGTTTGCCGTGGTGGCGTTGTTCCGGCATCCCCTGGGTTTGCCCATCCCCCATACGGCCATCGTGCCGCAGAGCAAGGATCGCATCGCCGACAGTCTTTCGACCTTCGTCAAAGAGAAGTTTCTTGCCCCGGATTTGCTGGTTGCCTTGATCAAAAAAAGTAACCCCGTGCGGCTTGGGGCAAAGTGGCTGGCAAAACCCGAGAATGCGAAACGCGTTGCCGAGTACGCCGGTAGCCTGATGCGCTACGGACTGGAGAAACTGGGGGAGGAGCGGATTCAGGCTTTCATCAAGGATGCCGTGCAGGTGGCCGTAGGGAAGATCGATCTTTCGCAGTCCATTGGCGCCATACTGGATATGCTGACCAAAGGCGGGCGTCATCAGGAGTTGCTCGATGTCGTTCTGACGCATGTTCAAAAGCAGATCGGCGAGCCTGCGATACGCGAGGAGATCGTCAGCCGGGTTGCCCGCTGGTTCAGGAGTGAATACCCGACGCTTGAAACCTTTGTGCCCGATTCTGCTGTGAAATGGGTCGGTGA